>Ga0214921_10004009_pt1 | contig 22090 bp, 24 predicted proteins | sample LL1505_MetaG_FD_177992 | JGI IMG/M metagenome (GOLD analysis project Ga0214921, IMG submission 177992) | Freshwater microbial communities from Lake Lanier, Atlanta, Georgia, United States - LL-1505 | ecosystem: Environmental > Aquatic > Freshwater > Lake | place: USA: Georgia | collected... | reverse complement strand
GTAAAAAAAAATATGGCGAACAAGTTTCTGTGTATTCGATTCAAAAACCGCTGGGACAAGACTCTGACGAATTTATTTGTTACTGTAAATAAGGAGAATGAATGAGTAATATGAGGATTTTAAAATATATTCAAACCAATATTGCGTTTAAAGATCCTGATACTTTTTTGCAAGATACTGTTTTAGATACTCATGATTTTATATTAGCAATGAAACAAAGAGATCAAAAAATTAAGGAAGAATATGAGGCATTTAATGATATGCATGATGCTGACGGTAGTAATACCGCTTCAAAGCATGGCAGAAGTTTGTAATCCAAAAAATGATATTATTGAAAATTCAAGGGTAGGTGGATTTGTATACTCAGAAGCCTGCCATGTGGAATTTGGAAAATTAAGACTTATAGAAAAAGAAAGAAAAAAACAAATAGAACATTTGGAAGAATCTATTAAATTAAAAGATTTAGCATTAGATGTTTCAGATAAAAGAATAGATAATTGGCAAAAAGCTTCTTATAAAATGGAAGACAGGCTTTTAAAAATGGAAGAAAACACAGAAAAAATGAACCTGGTTTATTTTGGGCTAGGTATAATAGTGATGGGACTGGCCACATGGTCAGCCGGTCAATTGAGGTAATATGAACTTTAACAAATTTTTATTTAAAGACTCTAAAGGGAAACCATCAATTACAGCAACAGCTTTTATTTTAGGTTTTGCTGTAGTAAATTTTAAACTAATTTTTTCTGGAATAGAATTAGGAAAATTTAAAATGGAGTTATTTAGCGGCGGTGAGTATGCAGCCGCTCTTGGTGCTCTTGGTGCAATTTATGTTTTAAGAAGATCTACAGATCCTGAAAGTCACTCATCTGAATTAAGTAATACGAAAGAAGAAGTTTTAGAAGAAATTGAAAATAAAAAACCTGTACGAGTTTCTAAATCAAAAAAATAGGGAGGAATTTTCCTCCCTATTAATTAAACAGATATTGTTACGTTATTTACACCTGTATTACTATAATATGGAGATACAGATACTTTTACTGGATTGGTGTTGTTAATGGTAACAGAGTATGGAGATCCATTGTTTATTTTAATACTATATGTAGTTCCTACTCTTTCTATTTTAATTACATCATTAGCTTGCACTGTTCCGATATTTAAAAAATTTCCGTAATTTACTGTTAAATTTCCAGTTGTAATTACTCCTTCCAAAGCACCTGGGTTTGCAGTTCTATAACATCCGATAAGTAAGTTGTTAAAAGAACCTGTAGGAGAGTTTGCTTCTGCTAGTCCAAAAACTACGCTTACAAAATCAGCAGGCACTATAAACTCTACATAACCGTCACCAGTTATTATTTCATTTGAAAGAATATTTAAATTATATCCGCCACCTGCATCTGATCTAGTAATAAGACCATTAGCACCTGTAGTTACTGATCCAACACCAGTTTTATTTGCAATATCCCATGTTACTGATTGAACAGAAGGAGCTTCAGGAATTACTAAAGAGGCATTTGTAACTTCCCATGATCCAACTTGTAAACAGCCTACAATATAAACTGTGGCCGATGTATTAAGTGTATATGAAAATGTGGTCGTATTAATTTTGAAGCTTACAACACCTGAAACTCTTTTCATTTCAAATTCATAAGTAGAACCTCTTGACCATGAAGTTGATGTACTGGATACATCCCACGGAGCAACAATTCCTGCATCATAAAAGTTAATACCCCATCCACCTTGTTTTAAAGCGTAACCATTTGCTGGCGGAATTGCGTCATTTAATCCAAATAAAGCCTGACTTGGATTTTCTCCAATGTTTCCGGCTTTAATGGTTGCTGTAAATGTAAAATCGCCTGTGATCCCTTGACTATACCAAAACCTAGAAAAGCTGGGTTCGTTTTGTGCAGGTAATAGTCTTGTCACACCACCTGTTTCTGGAAAGGAAATGTAAGATGCACTGGTTCTTCCATCAAAAGCAATCTCACTGCTAGGTATAGCAGCAAAATCAACATCAAAATCAACAACTGTCAAAGCACTTCTTGGTATGACCAAGACATCTCCATCAAAATCTACTATTTTTAAACTTTTTATTTCAAATAAATTCCTAGCTTTTTCAGAAACAAAGAAAAATCCAGTTGGAGATGCAAGAGTTGCATCAAATCTGACCAACTCTTGCTGCTTCCCTTCCGAACTCTCATACTTCAATATTATTTTTTTCCAATTATTAGAATCAGAAAAATATTCGTCATTAGAAACAATAGATAAAGCCAGTACCTGTGATTTGTTTAATATAAAAGTGGCAGGAAGACCTTTTAATACTCCTCCAACCGGTTTTGTAATTATTGCCATATTTTTTCTCCTTTTTAAAAATATACAAATTTATATTTTATATTATCAAATTAAATTATTTCAAGACTACCATTAGATTCTAGTCTTATTATATGATCAAAATTTACACTATTATAAGTTTTAAAATAACCACCCATAACTAGTCTACCATCAGCTTGCTGTATAATTGAATATATAGAAGAAACAGGAAGATTTAAAGCAGCAGGGCTATTAAAACCTGTTCCAATTACAAATTCATTATCCCTGGTTCCATCGATATTTAGTCTTAATATTTTGTTTGCAGAAACAAAAGAATATGGAGAATTATATAAAGAAATTTCACCACCAATGACAAGTTTACCATCACTTTGTTGTATAATTGAATGCACTGCTACTCCGCTTATACCTGTTCCAGTATTAAAACTACTATCTCTTGTCCCGTCAGGATTTAATCTCACAATTTTATTTGTAGAAATTTGATTAAGTGTTGTAAAATCACCGCCTACAACAAGCTTACCATCAGATTGTTGTATAATTGAACGTACTTTTGAATTAAATCCACTCCCAATGTTTTGAATAAATTCATTAATATTATTTCCATTTGTATTTATTTTTTTAATATTAAAATCAAAATCTCCACCAACAATAAGATCTCCGCTAGATTGCTGTATAATTGATCTAACTTTATTTTCAAAATTTTGACCTGTATTAAAGCTTGAATCTATACTTCCATTAGCATTTAATCTTACAATGTTCATATTAATATTGCCCGTATTTTCATTATAGTAAAATAATTCACCACCTACAACAAGCTTACCATCGGATTGTTGTATGATTGAAAATATTTCAGTAACAAACTGATCATATTCTATACCAATATTAAAGCCACCATCCCTGGTTCCATCGATATTTAGTCTTACAATTTTGTTTGCATATACTCCATTATATGTTGTGAAAGTACCGCCTACAACAAGCTTACCATCGGATTGTTGTATAATTAAATTTACTTTATTGTTAAAACCTGTTCCAATGTTAAAACTTGTATCTATAGAGTTGTCAGAATTTATTCTTATAATTCTGTTAGCAGAAATTCCATTATATTCTAAAAAATTACCACCAACAACAATTTTACCATCAGTTTGTTTTAAAATAGATAATACAGTATTATCAAAACCAACACTACCAATAAAAGTATTCAAATCTTTTGTTCCATCAATATTTAATTTTGCAATTTTATTTGAAACTATTTGGTCAAATTTAGTAAAATCTCCTACTATTAAAAATTTACCATCCGGTTGTTGTAAAATTGTATCTACACGATTATTAAATCCTGTTCCAGTATTAAAACTACTGTCTCTTGTTCCATTTGTATTTAATCTTATAATTCTGTTAGCAGAAATTCCATTATATGTTGTAAAATCGCCACCTATAACAAGCTTGCCATCGGATTGTTGTATGATTGAAGTTGTAGGATTGTTAAAACCTGACCCCGCATTAAAACTAGTATCTAAAGATCCGTCTGTATTTAATCTTACAATTTTATTTGCAGATATGCCATTATATGTTGAAATTACATCTCCTCCAATAATTATCTTGCCATCAGATTGTTGTATCATTTCGTATACAAATTCAGCATTACTTATTTCAGCTCCAATATTAAAACTATTATCTCTCGTTCCATCGTTGTTTAATCTTATAATTCTATTTGCAGATGTGCCATTATATGTTGTAAAACCACCCGCAACAACAAGTTTCCCGTCAGTTTGTTTTAAAACTCTATTTACAAAAGCATTAAACCCTGTTCCAGCATTAAAACTAGTATCTACAGATCCGTCTGTATTTAATCTTACAATTCTATTTGCAGATGTGCCATTATATGTTGTAAAAGTACCACCTACAACAAACTTGCCATCGGATTGTTGTATGATTGAAGTTGTAGGATTGTTAAAACCTGACCCCGCATTAAAACTAGTATCTAAAGATCCGTCTGTATTTAATCTTACAATTTTTCTGACGAAATGACCAGATACTATACCTCCAGTTGCTGGGTTGATGACTGCTTTATAAGTACTAAAACCACCCGCAACAACAAGTTTGCCATCAGATTGTTGTAGAATTTTATTTACACTAGTATCAAACCCTGTTCCAATATCAAAACTGGTATCTACAGATCCATCTGTATTTAATCTTATAATTCTATTTGCAGATGTGCCATTATATGTTGTAAACAATCCACCAATAACTAATTTGCCATCGGATTGTCGAATAATTTCAAGTACATCATCATTAAATAGGCTTGAATATCCTAATCTAACAGTTTGTGGTGATTGCGTATTTAATAAGGTGAAGTCAAAATTTATAACATTCGGTATTTCATTTTCTTTTATAACCAAATAGGATTGGTTAGATTTTATTATTATTTTTTTTAATTTAAAGGAATCACCAGGGTTCATGCCAGTTTTTAAGCGGGCTGTTTTTGAAGAATTTAAATTTCTAAAAGATGGCGTAAATCTTTTACTAGAATTAGTATGTTTAAAAATAAAACCTACTCTTTGCCAAATTGTGTCGTTATTAAACAAAGGATCGCCAGATACCTTTGGTATAAGTTTTAGAATATCTTTATCCATAACAAATGTTACAGGACTTAATGAATTTTGTTGAGTTTTTGTTATAAAGCTCATTTTAGTCTCCTAAATAAAAAAGGACATTCCGAAGAATGTCCTTTTGTTTTTAAATGGTTATCACCATTAGTAACAAGTTTTTTTATTATCCATTATATAGATAAGAAATAAAAATCTTATCACCCTCTGCAACAGCAGAAACACCGCCAGAAGCAAGATCGCCAATCCAAGTTAGCTTTGTTCTAGGTGTAGGGAACGGGCCGTTCATTACCATCTCAGTTCCAATAGTATAATCGACGTTTTTGAAAACATTCAAACGACCGACACATACTTTGTAAATCTTAGAAGCAATGTGTGGAAGAACAATTGAACTTGTAGTTACTCCATTCTGACCAACTTCAAACATAAGATCTGATTCAAGAACTTGACCTTCTATGAATAATAATCTCATATCAAGCATACCATCAGTAGCAGTTCTTGCAGAAGCTTCAGCACTTACAGCAGCAGCTCTTGCAGATTGTTCAGCGCTAATATCATCTTCTCTATCAGAGATCTCTTGAGTTATTTGGCTCTGAAGTTTACTTACCGCATCTATTAAAGAATCAGTAGAAGCTACTTCACCAGTCTTAGTAACATCAAGCATTGACATTTCAGTTTCCTGAACTCTAGATTCAGTGAAAAACTTATTTACCAACCCTTCTCTTACGTTATCAGAAACGATAGCAAGTTCATTATTAGAAGCATCTCTAACCACGAATTCGCTGCTTTCATTAGAAAGAGTCACTCCTCCTAAATCAATAGTATTTCCAGATAGATAAAGATCTCTGAATCTCTTAGAGCTAGATCCTAAGTCAAAACTAACATCAACACTTGGAATGATGCTACCAGTCATTTCTCTAGAACCATCTTTCTTAAAGAAAGTAAGATCTTCTGCAGCTCTTGCAGATGCTTCAGCAGATATTGCAGATTCTCTTGCAGCAGTTTCAACAGAAAGAGCAGACTGTAAAGATAAATCAGCAGATTCTCTTGCAACAATTTCAGCACTTACAGCAGCAGCTCTTATAGAAGCTTCAGCAGTATCAGCAGATTGTAAACTTAAAACTGCAGCAGCAAATGCATTATCGTTCTCAGTATCAACACTGTTGATTAATGAAACAATTTCAGCAAAGCTATCTTTGTCAGCATCGGCAGCAAGAAGTATTGCATCAATACGACCTTTTTCTGTGTCAATTTGATCCTGTAGATCTTCATCAGCAGCAGTTCTTGCAGATGCTTCAGCAGAAAGATCAGATTCTAAAGAATCATCAGCAGCCATTCTTGCAGATGCTTCAGCAGATACTGCTAATTCTCTTGCAACAATTTCAGCACTTACAGCAGATTCTCTTGCAGCAGTTTCAACAGAAAGAGCAGACTGTAAAGATAAATCAGCAGCAGTTCTTGCAGATGCTTCAGCACTTACAGCAGCAGCTCTTATAGAAATTTCTTCATCAAGATCACTTCTTAGATCTAAGTCATATGCTTCTAAGTCATCTACAGCAGATTCTCTTGCAACAATTTCAGCACTTACTGCAGCAGCTCTTAGAGAAGCTTCAACAGAAAGAGCAGACTGTAAAGATAAATCAGCAGATTCTCTTGCAGCAACTTCAACAGAAAGATCAGATTCTAAAGATTCATCAGCAGATTCTCTTGCAACAATTTCAGCACTTACTGCAGCAGCTCTTAGAGAAGCTTCAACAGAAAGAGCAGACTGTAAAGATAAATCAGCAGATTCTCTTGCAGCAACTTCAGCACTTACAGCAGCTTCTCTTGCAGCAACTTCAACAGAAAGATCAGATTCTAAAGATTCATCAGCAGCAGTTCTTGCAGATGCTTCAGCAGATATTGCAGATTCTCTTGCAGCAGTTTCAACAGAAAGAGCAGATTCTAAAGATTCATCAGCAGCAGTTCTTGCAGATGCTTCAGCAGTATCAGCAGATTGTAAACTTAAAACTGCAGCAGCAAATGCATTATCGCCTTCAGTATCAATACTGTTGATTAATGAAACGATTTCTGCAAAACTGTCTTTATCAGCATCGGCAGCAAGAAGTATTGCATCAATACGGCCTTTTTCTGTGTCAATTTGATCTTGTAGATCTTCATCAGCAGCAGTTCTTGCAGATGCTTCAGCAGATACTGCAGATTCTCTTGCAGAAGTTTCCCAAGAAATAGATGCACTTAAACTATTAGATTCATTTTTTAAATTAGCATCTAAAATCTTAGTAGCGTCATGTATATCTGTAGCATTCATGATATAATGGACACCAACCGTGTTGATTCCAGTAATCTGAGGTTCAGAAATATATGAACCATCTGATGCTAACCCCGTACCAAGTTGTGTTGCATCTAATTCAGACTGTAAAGACGAGTCAGCAGCCATTCTTGCAGACTCTTCAGCACTTACAGCAGCCATTCTTGCAGACTCTTCGGCAGATATTGCAGATTCTCTTGCAACAATTTCAGCACTTACAGCAGATTCTCTTGCAGCAGTTTCAACAGAAAGATTATACTCTAAAGACGAGTCAGCAGCCATTCTTGCAGACTCTTCAGCATAATCTGCAGCAAAACGAGCACTTTGTTCTGCAAATAATGCACTATCCAACAAATCATTAGCTCCTGCTAAACTTGTAGCTGAACTAATGAAATTACTCATCGGTTTTGAAATATAAGCTCCACTAGTTTGTAAACCAGCGCCTGCTTGAGTAGTATTCAATTCATTTTGAATAGAATTAGCTTGTGAACTTACTGACAAAACCTGACCATAGTTAGCGGCATCTGTAGACAAAGTACCTGAAGCTAAGTTAGTGATCTTAAAACTAGAAGATTGCATTACTTTTTCAGTAACACTAACTCCCATAGTACCATTAAACTTAGATCTAAAACTAAATGAAGGATTGGCTCCTGATGTAGGAACGGTTAAATCTTTTACAAAATTAGTATCCACCATTGTCCAAGCTCCGTTAACAAACCAGGCTTTTTGGGAATAAATATTTGTAACAGGATTAAGTGAGAATATTCTCATTTCCTCAGTAGATGGATTAAAACCACTACTTAATGGAAATGCTGTATAAGTGAAAGAGTCTGGAAGACTATTAAAATGAACAGTAAAACTTGTGCTTGTTATGCCATAAGCTTGTTGAAAATCAATAACCCCACCGTTAATGTAAAGCTCATAACCATCTTCCAAAATTCTAACATCATACACCGTTTCCATCGATCCACCGGGCATGAAAAAAGCAGTTCCACCTACCGCAAGAGATGCGTCTATAAAAGAAGGATGCGATGAATCATTAGAAAACTTAATATAACTTCTTTCATAAGTATCGTATGGACCATTATCAAGTATTTTTGAACCATACTCTAGAACTTGATATACAGTAACTCCATTATTTATAGTTACAGCTTTACTTTGCAAAGATCTTGTAACTGATTGTAAAGTTGGAGCACCTCCACCCATGCTTAAAGCACCGGTCATTGAACGAGAACCATTTAACTTAAGGAAAGTTAAATCTTCAGCAGCTCTTATAGAAGCTTCAGCAGTATCAGCAGATTGTAAACTTAAAACTGCAGCAGCAAATGCATTATCGTTCTCAGTATCAACACTGTTAATCAACGAAACAATTTCAGCAAAGCTATCTTTGTCAGCGTCAGCAGCAAGAAGTATTGCATCAATACGACCTTTTTCTGTGTCAATTTGATCCTGTAGATCTTCGTCAGCAGATTCTCTTGCAACAATTTCAGCAGATATTGCAGCCATTCTTGCAGACTCTTCAGCAGATATTGCAGCCATTCTTGCAGACTCTTCAGCACTTACAGCAGCCATTCTTGCAGAAGCTTCAGCAGATATTGCAGATTCTCTTGCAACAATTTCAGCACTTACAGCAGATTCTCTTGCAGCAGTTTCAACAGAAAGAGCAGACTGTAAAGATAAATCAGCAGCAGTTCTTGCAGAAGCTTCAGCAGATATTGCAGATTCTCTTGCAACAATTTCAGCAGAAAGGTTGCCGCCAGCAGCTCCTGCTAGTTGTGAAATTGCATTGTTAAGATCACCGTCTGCAGATTGAAACGCAGAAAGCAGTTCTGTAATTGAATCTACAGCAGTTCCGTCTATATTAGAAGCAATAAAATCAATTTTAACTTCTAAAGACGAATCAGCAGCCATTCTTGCAGATGCTTCAGCAGATACTGCAGCGATTCTTGCAGATTCTTCAGCAGATACTGCGGTTTCCATGTCTGCTTTAAAAGAAATTTCATTTCCTTCAGAGACTAGATTTCCATCAGCGTCCTTTTTAAGGAGTTCTACTACTCCTCCAGGAGTTTGAAGACGTAACGCTTCTCCCTCTTGTAATTTGATTTTCGATCCATCTATTGCGTCTGGTGCAATAAACTTCTTTTTTATTTGTTGTGCCATGTTTCCCCCTTGGTGGCTCCTCGAAAAAATGTATTTTGATTTTAAAGTAAAGATTAATTGTCACAAAAACAAAGAAGGGCCATTAGGCCCTTCTTTGTGAGACATGTTCTTAATTTAATTAAGAAAGTTGACCGGTGATATTATCAACCAGTACGTTCTTTCTTGGTTGATATCCTGCAAGACACAGGAATCGGAAGTGAGCTTCAGGTAAGCTAAGATCATTGATTGCCATTTTCAATCGAGAATATGGAGACAACTGATGAATTCCCCAAGTATTTGCTTGTATAAGGAATCCTGTCACTGAACCCGGGCTACGGAATCCAAGATCTTGAAATACTGTTGATGCTCCGCCAGCAGACTTAACACGACCGATAAATTTAGCAGAAGCAGCAGATCCACCAGCTTCAGAACGGTAAACATTGAAGTATTTAGCGCCGTTATTGGTGATTGTTACTGTAATTTTATCGCCAGCAGCAGATGCGTGTGAAGCAGAAGCAGAAGCAAGAGATTCACCTCTTTCGTTTACAGCTGTTACGAAATAAACATATGTTCCAGCAGGAAGCACAGAATTAGCATCAGCAGGAGAAGCAAGAACTGGAGCAGCAGGAGCTGCAAGTGAACCAGAACGAGCACGAGCTGGTTTAGTTTTTCCAGACAAGAATCTTGAAGCTTCTAAAGAAACTAGAGCAGAAGATGTCCACTGCTGTCTCAATTCAGCACCTGTTTTTGAAGTAGCAGATCCTGAAAGAACAATTCTTTCTTTAGCGTGAGCAATTTTATTATATTGAGCAAGAGAAACAGGGTCAAGACAAAGTTTGTCAGCAGAACCGTGATTCATTGCAGAACGAACAGCAGCATCTTCAATAATAGACTGAGTAAGAACTCCGTCAGCAGAAAGAACTACGGTTTGGTCAGAACCATACTCGGCAAACATAAGGTCTTGAGTATTTGCCATAGCATCACTCATACGAATTTGAGCATCTACACCAACCATATTTGGGATATCAGCAATAGAAGAAGGATCTCCAGTGAAAAAACCATCAGAAGAAAATCCAGACTGACCTTGGAAAAGATCAAACTCAATATCACCAGAAAGTTTCATAGCAGCATCAGAAGCAGCACGATCTTCAGCTTTTACGCCATCAAAAACACCAATCATGTTAGCAGCTACTGAAACACGACGAGTTGTAGAGTAATAAGCCATTGGAACTACAGCACGTACATAATTTGAAGTATCTTCTTCGCCAATTCCACCCTCATATTGAGCTGAACCGCCAAAAATACCGTAATCAAGCTGACGGTTAAATTGGATTAGTTGAGATTTAGCATCTTTGCTTTCAAGCATTTTTTGAAGCTTGATGTGAGAATCATCCCACGTAACATTTTGCATTACAGGAGAAAGATCCTCTACTTGAAGAGAAGCACCCTGTGTAAGGCTGTCTGGGGTTGCGTTGTAACTGCCAACTTCTAGTGCCTTAACTAGCTGTTGTAGTTGTTCAATTGTGTTCGACATGGATTCCTCCTATTTTGAAATTAAGTGTTTAATTTTTTCTACACTTCCGTTTTGTAAATAAAAATTGTTAATTGCATCTCTATCAGATTTAGACAACGATTGGAAATCAAGAGCTTTTAACTTAGCTGTTACTTCGCTTTTTGACATTTCAGCAATACTAACAGTTTCTGTTTCCAACTCCTCAGACTTAGCAATAAAATTAGTAGCGGTAATTGCTTTTTGAGTAGGAGCTTTTTTTGAGCTAAAAAGTTTACTTACAAGATCATTCAAAGTTTCGATACTTTTCTTAAGCTCTTCGTTTTCTTCAATCAAGGATTTTTCGGACTTTTTAGCAGCACTCATATCGCCACATTTTTCCATTTCCTCTTTTTTGTCTTCCTCTTTATCTTCTTTTTTATCTTTTTTCTCTTCTTCTTCGTGCTCTTTACTTTCTTCTTTTTCTTCTTCTTTTTCTTCGGCCTTTGCCATCATAACTTTTTTAAGAGAAGAATAATGAGCCTCGACCTCACTTTTGGTCATCGAAGCGTAAAGATCATCAATAGTTTCAAAGTCTTCTGAATCAGCCTCAACCGATTCTTCAACTATTTCATTTTTTTCGTTTTTTGCAATGCCTTCCAAGGTTTTTTCAAATTCTTGTTCTACCTGGAGGAGCATTTCATCAACCTGTGCTTTCGTATACATGGCAGATCTCCTTTATTTGTTAGTAGACAAAAATTAGGCTCCCTTAGTTGGGAACATTACGTTGTGACGCTGTTCTTCAGCAGCATCAGCAGCAGTTTCAGCAGCACCTAAAGTAGCATCTTCTCCAATTTTAATAGCAACGCCATGTTTTGCAAGATCCATCATTACTTTAACAATATCTGTACCAGTAGCAACACCTGAAACGATAGCAAGCTTCACTTCATGCGGAGCAAAAGAATCTAAAGCATTTCCAAAAATATCTTTAGAAACAGCATCTTTAGCTTCAATTCTGATTGACATATCGGCATCGATAGCTAATTTTGTACCTTTTGCTAGATCTGACTGAACTACAGCAAATCCTCTTTTTTCAAGAGAAGACTTAAGTTCACGGGCCATTGCTTGTGATTTTGCTTTACTTAACATAAAATTCCTCCTATTTATATAGAAAATTGTGTATTAACGAACTTTCAACTGTTTAGTATAAATTATTATTTCTTGCATATATGAATTTAATGATATTAAATAGTTAGAACTAAATATTTTTTGTAAAATCTAATGAAAATAAATCTTTAAGTATGAGCATGGGTGTAAAATGAGTAAAAATACAATAATAGATGGAATTGCTGCAAGTGAGCATATTGACTCTAGCGGCGAATCTTTAAGCATCGAAGGAATGGACATATCCAGTCTGGGTGGTCCTGACTCAATTCTTAACTGGGAACATGGATCTAAAGATCGTCCTGGTCAAGTTGTTGGCAAAGTCACGTTTGCCAGAAAAATTATGAAAAAAGAAGACGCTAAATCTCAAAGAGAACAGTATTTTTGGAACAAGGCCAAAAAACCTTTTGTTTACATTAAGGCAGAACTGTTCGATGGATTAGGGCATTCTGGTGCAGAAGATGTAGCCGCTATGTTAAAATACAAAAACAAGGACAAGGGAGAGGACAGCAGACTTGTTGTAGGTTTTTCAATCGAAGGTGGAAAAATTGAAAAAAAAGGCATGTTTGTAACCAAGTCTATCGCCCGAGATGTGGCCATTACGATCAAGCCGTGTAATAAAATATGTGACGCAGAAGTTATAGAAGGAGAAGTTTCTGATGATTTTCTTTACAAAAATCAGAACTTTGATTGTGAAATTTTAGAAAGCAAATTATCAATAAATTCAACATCTTATAGATCTTTATTAATAGATAATATTAAAAAAAGTGAATGGAAACCTTCCAAAGAAGAAAAAGAACAAATCAAAGAATTAAAAATAACCCCCAAAGCCAAAGAATTGATTGAACAATACGATACCGATAATAACATGAGGAAGGCTTTAATAGCTGGCATGTTTGGAGGATCTCCTGATTCTAAAACAGGGATGGCGGCATTGGCTCCGGAACATTTAGAAGGAAAATTAGAAAAACCATTTAGATCAAAAGCTCAAAGAAAATTTGCACACGCCAACCCCGAAAAATTTGGTGGTAAAGAAGGCATAGAGGAATGGGAAAGCAAAACTCCTAAAAAATTACCTGAAAAGGTTAAAAAATCACAACAAGATTTGAGTTTTTCAAAAATAGGACCTCAAAACATTTCTCGTCAAAACGTAAAACAGGTAGATGATCCCTTTGCTAGTTTTCAAGCAGGACTATCTAGCGGAGATATCCCATCTATTAAAGAAATTCAAGATACAAAAAAACAGACTAAAAATATTCCTAATCAAAGCATAAAACAAACAGATAAATCACCTGCTAATGAACAAAAAAAACCAATTGAAGAAAAACCAACCACAACAAGAGGTTTTGCTGTTTTAGATCCTGAAAAAAAAACATCTAAAGCCTTTTCTGCGGCACCAACCTCAGGCGGATTTGATACTACAACTCAGCACGAATCCTTGCATGATCATTTAAATAAAATACAACTTAGTGCTCCTGGAAAAACTGATGAAGAAAAACAAAATTTAAGAAATTCACTTGTGAGACATAGTTTGTCTCATTTTTCTCCTGATTCAATAAAAGTTGTTAAAAATTATTTACTAAATATACCAAGTTACAAGAAACTCGATAATAGTCAATTAAATGAAGAAATTCTTACTCATTTGTCGGATTTTAGATCCAATCCTCTTAAAAGAAAAAAAATCTATAAAGAAACAGGATTAGATAAAAACCCTGAACTTCAACGCCAAATCCAAACTAAAATAAAAAAAGGGTGGAGAAAATTAATGCACCCTAAAAATCCACTGGGATCTGTAAATTTAACATGGGATAAATTACAACAAATACATAACAATTACACCAAACAAGACATGCAACCTCAAGAAGTGCCTGTACAAAAAATTCCTCCAGGTGTCAGCGGAATAAAAAAACAGGAATAATTTTTTATGTCTAAAGAAAGCAACAGAATTGCAATTGGTGTGATAATAAACGAAGAAAACAAAATGCTAATGGGTAAAAGAAATGACACAAACAAGTGGACAGTTCCTGCTGGACACATAGAAGAAAATGAATGCCCTTTTGTTGGAATGGGAAGAGAGCTTAAAGAAGAAACAGGATTGGATGCCAAAGATATTTAAATGATCAAAGCTGGATTTGAAGATGGATTGTTGCTCTATTTATTTGAAATAAAAATAGATTTAGAACAAAAAATAGATACTTCTAATGATCCAGACAACGAATGTAAAGATTGGACGTATGAAGATCCGTTTGATCATATTTACGAATTACACATACCCGCTCCCAAAAATTGGGCGCTAAAACACTGGGCTTATAGGTAGGTTTTTTATGAATTATGAAATTGTAGGATTGGTTCTTGCTGCTTTATTTATGATAAGCGGAGGGGTAGCAACTCTTTATAAAATGGTCAACTCTTTAAGAGAAGAAAGAGATCGTGAAAATGAAAAATTACTAAAAGAAGCAAAAGATTATACAGATGTCAAATGTCAATCATTAGAACAAGAACTTTTACATCAAAAAGATAAGCATGAAGGTAAAATTGCAGAACTTTCTGACAAGATAGAACAATTAAGAGAAGAAATGAGAAGACACCACAGCCAATTGGTAGAGCTTCTAACTAAAATGATTGATAAAACTCATTTTAAAGACTAAAACCAAGCTCCCTAGCTCTGGCCATACTAAGAGTTCCCCGAGCTTCTCCTGCTCTTTTTGTTCTTTCGTAATCTACTGTTTTAAAGCTTACAAAAGTTCCTTTAGGAATTATTATCTCAAAAACCGTACCGTCCTCGGGGTCTTGAAAAGATTTTCCCACTCCAATATTTTTTAAAAGTTCGTCAATCTCTGTTCCTAATTCTTTAAGTTCGTTTTTAATGTTTTCTATCTTTTTTGATACTTCAATGAATTTCTTTTGTTCATCAGTAAGCATACTTCCTCCTGTTTTTTATATATTATATTATTAATTTTTTTATGTCAAGTTAAAAAATCTAATATTTTCAAGTATTTATTCATTTAAAGCTATGTAATTGTAATCTTTAGAGTTATAGTATGCGAAAGCGTCACGGATTAACCGTTCTATAGGAGAAAATATGATTAGTAAAAACGAAGAGCGTTTGTTAGCAATTACTTTTGCAAACGCAGTAATTGCCAGTGAAATTGTTGCAAGGGTGATTGATATTACACCTTCCACTCCCGCTGCTGCTCAAGCAATTCTTGATGTTATTTCAAATTCACCAAAAGAAGAAAGACAAATAGAAGAATATACTATAATAGCTTTGACCAGTCGTCGCCATGGAAAAGAAGTTTCAGATAAGTTAAAATTAATTGTAGAATGTTTAGAAATTCAGGCCGCTGATTCAATAGCAAATAATGCGGCTTTAAATACTAAAAAAACTTTGCTTTTGCCTCTTAGTCAAGAAACAAAAGAAAGACTAGTAATAGCTATGGCTAACAGAAGAGTAGCAAAATCAGTTGCTGATAAAATTGACGCAGCAATTGCCGCTACAGTAGCAATACCAGAGGCTGTATAATGAAAAAATCAGATTCTATGAGAATTTTAATGAAAAATTTGTCTCAAAATAAAACAGAGATTTATCAAAATTCTCATAAATCTGAAAAAAAAGAAGAACTAAAAGATCATATTTTTAAATCAAATCAAATATTTGAAATTATTAAGAAAAAAATATTAAGAAGAAAAGATTAGATCAAGTATTGACTTTCTAAAACCGATAAAATTTTATCTCTTACATCAAAAATCTTATCATCCTCTTGAAGCATTACTAGTTTTATATCAAGCCCCTGGGACACTGAATAATTGTTTATATTTTTAAAAAAATTGTAAGAATCTAAAATACCTGTATTTTCGGACGTTTTTTGAAATCTTCCATCAATAGATAAATTTTCAGGCAACAGAAAAAAATGAACAGACCCATAGCGGTGGTTTATATCCTGTTCTTTTCTTAATAATTCTCTATAGTTATCAGTCATAGATGCTAAACTTAAGCCTTTTTTTATACTGTCCTGAAGCACAGAGAGTGTAGAATTTTCTTTTAAAACAAAAGAATTTTTATTATCTTCTAAAAAAATACCTTGTAATTTCAATTTGTTATCATCTGTACCGTTAATTTCATGCAGATCAATTTTTTTATCTTTTAAATATTTTCTGATCTCTCTTGTCACAGAGGTTTTGCCTGTTTTATCTAATCCATCTATGTAAATACATCTTATTTTTTTTGACATACAATATATAATATCATAATCTTTAAACCATAGGAGAACCCATGAAACTATCGGTTAAGTTCTTGAAAAATGTAGCAAATATAAACACTTTTCAATATGCATCACAATGGAATATTTCTGAAGGATCGTCACAAGTTTTATATTTTCAATTTGTTGACAAGCTTAAAGATGATCTTAGATATATGAGTCAAGCCGATACTATTGACGAAGTATCTGTTATATTTTTAAATATAGACGAAGCTTCTGAAATTATAAAAACAGCAACACAAGCATTCCCTGATGACAAGTCAATATGGACCATCACTCTGGGTAGTGATGAAGTACCCAATTCTGGAGCTGTAAAATTTTCTATAACAGAAGATGGACAAGAACGCAGATTTAGAGTAGAACAAGCAATTGTTGTGGATCTTCTTGATGCAGGGAGTTGTTAATGTCTTTTTTGTCAGATCAAAACTATCCCAAAAGCTATGGTACAAAAGTATATCCTGTAGGAGCAGAGGATAGCAGTGAAGTATTAAAAAGAATCGAACCTATTTTAAGTCCTGAAAAATTAATCAACAGATATCTTAAGGGTATAAATTTATCCCAGTATTCTAACGATGACTTAAAAGACATAATAGGAATTGCTGCAGATAAAACAGAATTATTAATAGGAACTACAATAACTCCTGTAAGAAGAAAGGAAAAGCACCCATTTGATAGGAGTTTATACAGAAGCTTTATTCACCTAATGGCAAATTTTGGCCCAATACTTCAGGTTGATAAAATGTGTATTCGTAGTTCTAATGATAAAAATATATTTGAAATACCCGCTGATTGGATCGATGCGGCCAGACTTTATCAAAAACAAATAAATGTTATCCCCCTAACAGTTGTTGGGGCAACAGGAATTACTCAAGGACAACCCACTGGCGCTGCTGGATTAGCTTTTATTGCAGCGATGAATGGAGGGATTGATTGGGTTCCGTCTTATTGGGAAATCGAATATACGACAGGAGTTTGCAACAAGGAAGGACAAGTTCCTTCTATTATAAATGAGTTAATTGGTGCAATTGCTGCAATTAACATTTTAGGTAGCTTAGGAGCACAAAACAAAAATACTTCTGTAAGCATTTCTCATGACGGAATCTCTCAATCCAGCTCAAACCCAGGACCAAATTTATACCAAACAAGAATTGCTGAATTGATGGCAGAAAGAGAGCTAATGGTTAAAAAAATCAAGGGAGTGTTTTACAATAAACGCTTTGTTACAAATATTTAACGATATTATATTTTTATGTATAAGAAAATTGTACAGCAGATCAAAAAAAACGAAGAAAATAATAATAATTTAAGTTACTTAAATAGTGTAAAACTCAATCCCGAACACGGCTCTAAAATAGCCCAGGCCTATCATGATATGAAGCATGATCCGGAACATCCTGAAGTAAAACAAGCCTACGGTGCTTTAATAGAAGAAACAAAAAATCAATTCAATGATTTAATGAACAAGGGTATTAAAATTTCCAGAATAGAACCTGGGATGGATAATCCTTATAAAAATTCTAAAGAATTGCATGCCGATATTAAAAATAACAAGCACCTTTGGTATTTTCCTACAGAACAAGGATTTGGAGGAGAGGAACAAACCAATAACCATCCGATGCTCCAGCTTACAGGTATAAAACATGGCGACAAAGAACTTTTGGCCAATGACTTATTCAGAATTGTTCATGATATAAACGGACATCATATCGGAGGCGAATCCGGTTTTGGTCCTACGGGAGAGCATAAGGCTTATTTAACTCACAAAAAAATGTACTCACCAATGGCAGGAAAAGCTCTTGCCACAGAAACTTTGGGGCAAAATTCTTGGGTAAATTTTGGACCTCATGCAGAGCATAATCAAAAAAATCCTAACAAAACTATTTATGCCGAACAAAAAGCCGGATTATTATCAGATGATGTAATCAATGGATTATGGCACACAGATGAAATACAAAAAAATGAAACTTTGATAATTTTAAACAATTTTGCTTTAAAAAAAGCTCAGGAGTATTCTAAAAAATATCCTAAAGTTCCAAAGGAAGTGCTTCAAAAAAGTTTTGGTAAACTTTTAAGAGATGGCGTTCTTTTATTAGGATTAGCTCATGCTCAAAAATATATGGGTATTCCAGAAGATTCTCAGATGCAAAATCAAAAAATGATGCCACAAACTAGTATTTCGCAAGAAGTAGAAAAAGACAGAAGCTTATATTCAAATAAATATAATTTACCTAAAAATAAACCCCAAAAGGAAGATTACAAAAACAAATTTATTGAAAATTCTAATGAAGAGGAATAAATTTGGTGTAAACATGAAAAATGCTAAAAATCAGGATATAATTGAGAAAGCAAAAAAAGCAGACTGGGATGATTTAGCAAACAATATAATCTCGTTAGAAATATCTATAAGAAAAGAAAAAAATCCTAAATTATTGATTTTATTAAAAAATAAATTAAAATTATTAGAAGAAGAAAAATCGGTTCGTGTATTTGATTCTTTTAACATGGGAAATTTTTTAAATAAAAATGAAGAGGATATTGACTTATAATATTCTACAAAAACAGACACTTAACTGTTTGAAATATCTGAAATAATCTTTATAATATATTGTTTTTTAAAGAGGAACTATGGATCTTAAAGAAGATGAAATCAAAGAAGTAACCAAACTAGGTAGTCTGAATGGAGGCGAGGTCAAGCTTGTTACGCTTAAGGGCGGTTTGCACATAGGAATTGGAAAAAAAACCGACGACAGTAATCAAAGCACTATACTAGCAGTAGGCTCTCACCCAGCTCTGGTATCTTATCAGATTTCTAAAAAATACGAACAAAAATTTGAACAAAATTTAACAAAAAATGAATCAGAAAAAAACCCCGAAGTTATTGATTATTCAAAAAATTTATCAAAATTAAATAAAAACATACTAGGCATAGATATTTACGTTTTAAAAAAAGATAATGAAATAAATTTTCAAATTACAAAGCATAATTTTGAAATTTTTTCTATACAAGCAACAGAAAAAAATGATGTTCTTTCTTTAGAAAAGACCTTTAAAGATGAGCAAAAATTGTCTAAATTAGATAAAAAAGAATTAAGCAAAAGTTTAGAAAAAACCATAAAAGAGTTTGCTAAAAATAATAAATTAAAAATTGAGAAGAAATTTTAAATATGGATAAAATAAAAATTCCATTTCCTCCAAATCCCGATATAGGAATCAATGCTGATTCGCAGGATGAATTTATCAAAAATAGAGGAATAAACCTTGAGCACTATCTGGCCATACCTTCGCCAATAGGACTTAAAGACAGGGGTGACTATAGAAGAACGGACCAGTATGATTCTATATCTTCAAACGGCATGATTTATAAAAAAGCTGGTTGCTTTACGGGCGTTATTGTTTCTAATTCTAAAAGAAAAAACTTTTCAGACGGAGGTATAGTAGATTATTCTACTGCGAGACTACTTTTGCCTAGATTTTACAATGATAACAAAGAGATACACCTTGCTCCTGGTGATAGAATTTTTATAAAAGATCTAGAAGTGCTTGTTTCAAATTATCAAAGAATGCAGTATGATCCTGGTAATTTTGATAGGGCGCAATTCCCAATTAAATGTGTTGAATATTTAATAGACAGCAGGAGTATAGAATATAAAGAAGGCGTACATTTTAAAATCCAGGACGGCTACATAGAATGGATTGATGGAAAAGATAATCCAGGCATAGATCCAGACACCGGTAAAGGAAGAGTATACTCTATAAGATATAAATATAACGCACATTGGTATATTACAGAAATACCCAACGAAGTCAGAGTTGCTCAGGCTATCGACTCTAATGGAGAAAAAACAGCAGAAAGAATGCAATATTCTGCAATTATTCAAAGAGAATATGTTTACTATAATCAAAATAATGATATTAATAAGGATTATGGAAAAGAAAAATTAATAAGAAACATAGAAGAACCCAAAGATGCTATTGATACAATTTACGAATACGAAGTAAAGGTCGATATGAATGATATAGGAGAGCAAGATGAATAGATTTTTTAGAAGAAAATTAGACGGGAGACTTATAGAAGACTCTCAAACAATTGATAATATTGAACATAATTCAGAAGCTGGCGCTCAAAAAAACATGGAAGTAGGACCTGCCCTAAAATTTATAGGGGATGCTAGTTCTGAATTAATAATAACTCCAGGGGACCAGCTTTTTTTCTTTAAGACAACAGCAGGTTTGGGATGGGTTGAAATGTCTGAAACAGCAGGAATAGGAGTGGTAGGATCTGCTCCGGCTGATAATACTTTCCCAATAGATGGCCAGACATTTACTAGATATTCAGCTTCAACTTATAAATATGTCAAAACAAGTGCTGATGTGTATCTTTATATTTTAAAGGATGATACTCAATTAAGAGTAAACCCATAATAGGTAATAAAAAATGAGTTCTTCTAAAAAGTTAGAAAAATTTTTAAATAAATCTAAACAAGAACAAAAAAAAGAAGCTCAAATAAAAAAAACAGAAGGAATAAGTTGTCCGGATTGCGGTTTTAATCTATATGAAGGTGGAAAAAGTTTAGTATTATGTATTTGTTACGGTGAAGATTGGAATAAAAATATTAAAATTAAAAAATCTGAAAATACTATAAAAATGCAATTTCCTAAAAATATAGATCCGGAAAATATTGAAATGTTATTAAATACATTGAAGAATATGAACAAGGAATAAGTATGAAAGAACAAATGACCTATGTAGCAATTGATGCTGATGATGTAGGACAAAGTATTGGAAATGCAGTACTTTCAGATAATGCAACCGAGCTAACTTCTATTTCTGGTAAAATTAATTCTGGAGTACAAATATTCTCTAAATGGGCAGAATATAATGGCGGTAATATAATAAGTAGCGGAAGTGATGAGGCTGTTTTTCAGGTTCCATTAAAAAGTATTGAAGAATTAGAGGATTTAAAAAATAAATACCAAAAAGAAACAGGCTTCTCGGTATCGATAGGTATTGGAGAAAAAATATCCGACGCAGCCAAAGCTCTTATTTATGCCAAAATAAATGGTAAAAATCAAATTGTTGATTATTCTCCAGAAATAGAAGAAATAATGAAACAATCTATTTCCGGAAATCTAGACAAAGAAAAATCAGCTCAAGTTTTAGAAGGTGGGGTAGGCGATGAAACCGAAGCATCTGATGTTGATCCTGAGCAGTTAAAAGAAGGTCTTTCAACAGAAGAAGAACACACTGATGATGAAAAAGAAGCTGAAGAAATTGCTTTAGATCATCTAACAGAAGATCCAGAATATTATTCAAAACTTAAAGAAATGGAATCAAAAGATACGCCAGATTCTGAGGAAGACCTAGATGTTGATGGTCGTCCAGATATACAAGAAGAGCACGGCAAAATAAATCCAGAAGAAGATGACATAGACCAAGATGGTGATGTAGAACATGAAGAAGCTATGGCATCGGATTCCATGGAAGAAGAGTCTTATGATGATCAAGGAGATTTTTCTGATGAATATTTAGAAGAAGATGAATCAGAAGAAGATGAATCAGAAGAAGATGAATCAGAAGAAGATGAATCAGAAGAAGATGAATCAGAAGAAGATATGGAAGATGAAGATTTATCTGACTCCATAGAAGCAGAAATGGAAGACGATGCAGAAGACGATGCAGATATGGAAATGGAACCTGAAGCAGATATGGAAATGGAACCTGAAGCAGATATGGAAATGGAACCTGAAGCAGATATGGAAATGGAACCTGAAGCAGATATGGAAATGGAACCTGAAGCAGATA
>Ga0214921_10004008_pt1 | contig 22092 bp, 18 predicted proteins | sample LL1505_MetaG_FD_177992 | JGI IMG/M metagenome (GOLD analysis project Ga0214921, IMG submission 177992) | Freshwater microbial communities from Lake Lanier, Atlanta, Georgia, United States - LL-1505 | ecosystem: Environmental > Aquatic > Freshwater > Lake | place: USA: Georgia | collected... | reverse complement strand
CGTTAAGAGAGCTGCGGCAAGGATCTTTAGGCTCCGATGCATCGGCATCTCCCCTCTCGCTCTCTCGTGGATCGGCGGGCGCCGATCTCCCCACAGGATAGGGGGTCGCCGTGCACTTTTGTGACGGGGCGATCCGCCCGCACGAATCGCCTATGCAGCGAGGGCCGCGTAGGCACGCTCCACAAGGCCGCACTCCGTTTGGAAGTCGAGGAGGGCAATCGCCTCCTCCATGGGTACCCAGCGGACCTCGTCAAACTCTTTATCCCATTGATCAAACGATCCGCCGATCGCTTCCATCAAGTAGTAGTGGACCGTCTTGTCGATTCGCTCTCCGCCGCGCGTGAATGAGTAGTGGATCGCATCGAAATACGAGAGGATCTGCACTTCAAGGCCAGTCTCTTCGCGCACCTCGCGAAGCGCCGTCTGCTCTTGGGTCTCGCCCTCCTCCGGGGTCCCCTTTGGAAGCGACCAGACGAAGCCGTCGCGCTCTCGGCGTCGCCGCCCGATCACGATCTCAGGTCGCCCGCCAACACCTCGAATGACGAGGCCTCCTGCCGACATTGCGCTGCGGCGTGTCGCTCCCATGTGCTGCTCCCTCACCTAACCGATGGGCGGGCGGCCGGGGCCGTACCCGCAATTGAGGCGATGGTAGCCTCCGCAGCGGCGGCGCGCTGCTCAGGCGCAGAGCGCTACCCTAGCCGCACGCGTGGTGCCGCAGCGGCTGCCACACACAACAAAGAGGAGGCCCTGTGGGAGACCACTTCTCGGCGCGACGCTCGCTCGGCGCAGGTCTCCCAGATCGCATTGCCCTCGAACTCCTCCCTCAGCCCGCGACCCCATGGGCCCAACTCCCGCTGGTGTTGAAGATCCTTATTGAGGGCGCGGCCCGACGCTCTGGCGATGGCTTTGTGCAGCCAGAAGATCTGCACGCCTACCTCGCTTGGAGGCCAGGTGCCTCGGCATCGGCGACGGGTGACGAGCGCGAGGTCCCCTTCTCCCCTGCGCGCGTGGTGCTCCAGGATTTCACCGGTGTGCCCGCCGTCGTCGATCTCGCAGCACTCCGTAATGCCGCGACCGAGCTTGGCATCGATCCGCACCGCATCAATCCGCAGGTTCCTGCCGACCTGGTCATTGACCACTCGGTGCAAGTCGATCGCTGGGCCACACGCGATGCACTCGAACAGAACGTGGCCAAGGAGTACGAGCGCAACACCGAGCGCTACCAGCTGCTGCGCTGGGCGCAGGGGGCGTTCGATAAGTTCCGCGTCGTTCCACCTGGCGCCGGCATCGTGCATCAGGTCAACCTTGAGAACCTCGCCACCGTTGTTCGCGTCGAAGAGGTTGATGGCGCACCACTCGCCTTCCCCGACAGCTGCGTTGGCACCGACTCGCACACCACCATGATCTCGGGCCTCGGCGTGCTCGGCTTCGGAGTTGGCGGCATCGAGGCCGAGGCGGTCCTGCTCGGCGAGCCACTCTTTTCGCCAATCCCAACGATCGTCGGGCTGCGACTTACTGGCCGACTCCCCGCCGGAACCACCGCAACCGATCTTGTGCTGACCGTCACGGAGCGACTCCGCGCACATGGCGTTGTTGGCGCTTACGTTGAAGCCTTCGGTGACGGGCTCGCCACGATCTCCCTCGCCGATCGCGCAACGATCGCCAACATGTCGCCCGAGTTCGGCGCAACCACCACGCTCTTCCCGATCGACGAGGTCACCCTCGACTACCTGCGCACGACCGGACGAAGCAACAAGAGCATTGCCCTCGTTGAAACGTACGCCAAGGCACAGGGACTCTGGCGCGCGCCCGGCGCCGAACCGCTCTACGACGCAATCGTGCACATCGAGCTTGGCGAGGTCGTTCCATCGCTTGCTGGTCCGCGGCGTCCGCAAGACCGCGTCCCCCTCCCGAACCTCGGTGCGAGCTTCGCCGCCGCCTACCCGGAGCGCGCCGGTGCAGGCGCCCACCACGCGACTGTCACGTCAACGAACGGCGCGTATGAACTGCACGATGGTGCCGTGGCGATTGCCGCGATCACCTCGTGCACCAACACGTCGAACCCATCGGTCATGATCGCCGCCGGCCTGCTCGCCCAGCGCGCCGTCGCACGCGGCATGCAGGTGCCAGCATGGGTCAAGACGAGCCTGGCGCCAGGCTCCAAGGTCGTCACCGCCTATCTCGAGCGCGCGGGGCTCCTTGCACCACTGGAGACGCTCGGCTTCAACGTTGCGGGCTACGGCTGCACCACCTGCATCGGCAACTCTGGTCCGCTCGATGCCGGGGTCTCGGCCGCAATCGAAGCAAGTGACCTCACCGTTGCCGCTGTCCTCTCAGGGAACCGCAACTTCGAGGGCCGCATCCATCCGTCAGTACGTGCCGCCTACCTCGCCTCCCCACCACTCGTGGTGGCGCTGGCGCTCGCCGGGCGCGTCACGCTCGACCTCACCCAAGAGCCGATCGGCAACGACCAGAGCGGCACCCCCGTCTACCTGCACGACCTTTGGCCAAGCGATGACGAGATCGGCACCGCAGTTGCCGCCGCCGCTGACGCCTCGCTCTATCGCAGCAGCTACAAGGATCTCTTCGCCGGCGACGCACGCTGGCAGAACCTTGCGAGCCCAACGGGCGAAACCTACGCCTGGGATGCCAGCTCCGGGTACGTTTCGCGACCGGCCTTTACGGAGGGGATCACCCCCGAGCCGCAACCGATCGCCGACATCGCCGGCGCACGCGCACTCCTGATGCTGGGTGACTCAGTGACAACCGACCACATCTCCCCCGCCGGTTCGATTCGCATCGACTCCCCTGCTGGCCGCTGGCTCATTGCGCACGGTGTCGCCGCTGGCGACTTCAACTCCTACGGCGCACGACGTGGTCATGATCAGGTGATGATGCGCGGCACCTTCGCCAACATTCGCCTCCGCAATGCCCTCGCCGGCGGCACGGAGGGTCCAATCACCCGCCACCACCCATCGGGAGAGATCCTCGCCGTCGCCGATGCCGCCGCGCGCTATCAGAGCGAAGGGAGCGACCTGATCATCATCGCCGGGAAGGAGTACGGCTCGGGCTCGTCGCGCGACTGGGCCGCCAAGGGGACACGCATGCTTGGCGTGCGCGCCGTGATCGCGCAGTCTTATGAGCGCATCCACCGCTCCAACCTCATCGGCATGGGCGTCTTACCGCTGCAGTTCCTGCCCGGCGAAAGCGCCGAGACACTTGGCCTCACCGGCACCGAGCGCTTCGATATCGCCGGCATCGGCAGCTGCACCGCACGCGCCACCATCCGCGTCAGCGCGCAGCCCGTCGACAGCAACGATGCACCAATCGGCCCTGTCAAAGAGTTCTCAGCCCTCGTGCGCCTCGACGGCCCGAATGAGGTGAACACCTACCGTAACGGCGGGATCATGCCAGCTGTGCTTCGAAGGATGGCGAAGAGCAGCTAGCGATCGCGTGAATGTGGTGGGCGATACTGGACTCGAACCAGTGACCTCACGGATGTGAACCGTGCGCTCTAACCAACTGAGCTAATCGCCCTGAGGCGCAGATTCTACTAGGTTCAGCCAGCCAGACTCCTGAGGATGAAGTTCTCGAGCAGGTTCAGCACGATCATCGTGACAAGCGGCGACCAGTCCACACCACCAAACGTTGGCAGGATGCGCCGGGCTGGGGCGAGAATCGGCTCGCTCATGTCGTAGATGATTCGCGAGATCCGATAGTTCCCGGAGGGATCAAACCAGGAGAGGAGCACGCGCCCCAGAATCACCCACCAAAGGGTCTGGAAAACGAGACCAACGATCGCTGACGTGCTCATACCTACAGCCTACCCGCGCGGCCCAAAGAGCGCGCTCCCCAGCCGCACCTCGGTGGAGCCCTCGCTGATCGCCACCTCGAAGTCGCCGCTCATCCCCGCAGAGCGCAGTGGCCCGAGATCAAGGCCCAGTGCCTTCGCATCAGCGTCGACCTGCGCCGCAAGCGTTCGGAACTGAACGAAGGTTGGGCGTGCCGCCTCCCCGCCGGCGGTGAGCCTCCCCACGGTGAAGAGGCCGCTCAGGGTGATCGGGGCGCCTTGAACGATTGTGGCGATAGCAGGAAGTGCCGCGCGCAGGCCCTCGGGGGTGAATCCCGACTTGGCTGGATCTTCGTCCACGTTCACCTGGAGGGCGATCTCGATCGGCTTGGCTCGCTCGGTGGCGAGTGCGGCGATGCGACCCAGCAGATCAACGCTCCCCACGGTGGCGATGCGCTCCGCAACCTCCATCGCACGTCGCGCCTTGTTCGACTGCAGCGGACCAATCAGCACCCAGGTCAGGTTCGCCGCGGGTCGCAGTGCTGCAACGGCGGCGCGCTTCGCTTCGAGCTCTTGCACGCGATTCTCCCCGAAGAGGGTGCATCCAGCGTCTACGACAACGGCGATCTGCTCGGCGGCGACACCCTTCGTGACCACCATCAGTTCGGCAGAACCGGCAGCACGCACACGCGCGAGGAGATCGCGATAGCGAGTGGTGAGATCAGCCACGCTCAGCATCGCCTGGGGTTACCCCCAGCAACTAGAAGTTTTGCCGTCGCAGGAAAGCGGGGATGTCGAGGTCGCTCGACTCAACCTCTTCTGGCTGAGGGGCACCTGCTGGGGTCGGCTCGTCGGCAGCATCTTCAATGGCAACCAGGGTTGGCTCAGCCGCTGGGGCTGGCGTGTAGGTGAAGCTCGACACAGGCGCATCTTGCACGGCGACGCCGTCGCCACGGAGGCTCCAGGCGCCGCTATCGGTTGCGCGGTACGGAGCGCGTGGGCTCGAGGCTGATCCCTGTCGATCGGCGGAGAAGCCGGTGGCGATCACGGTGATCTGAATCTCATCGCCGAGCGACTCGTCGAGTGACGTACCGAAGATGATGTTTGCCTCGTCGTCGGCGCGTGAGGTGATGTGATTGATCGCCTCATTGACTTCATGCAACGTGACCGTGGCCGACGCGGCGACGTTGATCAGCACGCCAGTGGCGCCCTGAATGTCAACTTCAAGGAGTGGCGATGCGATCGCGATCTCGGCGGCAGAGGTTGCGCGGTTCTCGCCGCTGGCACGACCAATGCCCATGAGTGCCGAGCCGGCGTCGCGCATGATGGAGCGCACGTCGGCGAAGTCAAGGTTGATGATGCCAGGTACCGTGATCACATCGCTGACGCCCTTGACCGCCTGGCGCAGTACGTCGTCGGCGATACGGAACGAGTCTTCCATCGAAGTCTGGCGGCTCACAACACTCAGGAGCCGCTCATTAGGAATAACGATGAGGGTATCGACGTGCTTTCGAAGCTCGTTGGCTGCGGCCTCGGCCACCGCGGCGCGTCGCTTCCCTTCGAAGACGAACGGCTTCGTGACGATGCCGATGGTGAGGGCACCGATCTCCTTGGCGATCTTCGCGACAACCGGGGCCGCGCCCGAACCAGTGCCACCGCCCATACCCGCGGTGACGAAGACGAGGTCGGAGCCTTCTAGGGCAGCGCGGAGATTCTCGATGTCTTCCTGCGCGGCACGCTCCCCTACGGCTGAGTCGCCGCCGGCGCCGAGGCCACGGGAGATTCCGTCACCAATGCGGATGCGCGTAGGGGCGTGGGACTTCACCAACGCCTGGGCATCGGTGTTCACCGCAATGAATTCCACGCCGAGAAGCTCGGCACGAATCATGCGGTTGACGGCGTTGGATCCTGCGCCGCCAACACCGACGACGCGAATGAGCGCGAAATTCTCGGTTTGCGCTGCCATCGACTCCATGCCCTCCGGACGTGTTGCCCCGACCCTGCGCCGCCCGGGGCTAGCCCCGTTTAGACGACGCCCTCCCGTCGATCCCGCGAAGTGTAGCAGCGCTCCGCCCGCTGTTCGCGGGCGGTTGGGTTACCCCCGAATGCGCCCCAGAAGGTTTCGTGCCCCGCCCAAGAGGCGGCCGCCAAAACCTGCGGCTGGCTCCTCGGCGATCCCCGCCTCGTCCAGCCCGCGGGCAACCCACGAGAAGAGGCCGAGCACGGCCGCCTGCCCCGGCCCGCGGAACTCGTCAAGGATGCCAAGGAGTGGGCCGGTTGGCGACGCCACGCGAACAGGCTTCTGCAAGATCTCGCGCCCGAGGGCTTCAACACCCTCAAGCTGCGAGCCACCACCGGTGAGGACCACACCTGCGCTGGTCACCTCGGGGCCGGCTTTGGCAATCACGCCAGCGATCAGTTCAAAGATTTCACTCATCCGCGGCTCAATAATGCGAGCCAGCTCGAGTCGGCTAATGCGTCGACCGGCCGCCTCGTCTGGCACGTTGTACTGCTCCGCCTCACTTGCGGTGCGCGGATCACAGGTGCCGTACGACGTCTTCAGCTCTTCGGCCGCGAGGAGGCTTGTCTTGAGCCCGATCGCTACGTCGCGCGTGATGAAGGCCCCACCGATCGGCAGGACTGCGGTATAGACCACGGCGTTCTGGTGGAAGATTGCGATGTCGCAGGTCTCGGCCCCAATGTCTACGAGAACCGTTCCAAGCTCGCGCTCGGTCTCGGTCAGCGTGAGTTCAGCAGCGGCGAGTGAGGCGGGGACGTAGTCGTCGACGGCGATGCCCGCTGCCTGAACGCACTTCTCAAGGTTCTGCACGGCAGTGCTGCCGGCGGTGATGAGATGTGCGCGCGCCTCGAGTCGGTAGGCGATCATGCCGCGCGGCTGCTGAATCCCCTCTTGGCCGTCCACGATGTACGAGGATGGGAGGACATTGAGGAGCATGCGCGAGTTCGGCACTTCAATCGCACGGCAGACCTCAAGGACACGGTCGACATCATCATCGCGAATCTCGCGATCCGGATTGGCGACGGCAACCTGGCCGCTCGTGTTCTGTCCGAGCACATGGGCTCCAGAGATCGTGATGGTGGCGTGTTCGATGTGATAACCGGAGAGGCGCTCTGCGGCGTCAACCGCGGCGCGGATGGCGGCGCCCGTCTTCTCAATATCGGTCACGACACCCTTGCGCATCCCCTGATTCGCGTAGGTCCCCTTACCGATAACGCTGATGGAGCCGTTCTCGCCGCCGATATGCGCAATGGCGCACGAAACTTTCGACGTGCCGATATCAATCGCGGCGATCGTTGTGTAGCGCTCTTCTGCCATTTAGTTCTTCCCTCCACACTGTGCGCTCATCCTGCGCATCATACCCCTGCTCACCCCAACGCCACGCCTGATCAGCTTCGTCACGGCGCGACCGCGGGGGCTGAGGGGCTGGGCGATGGATCAGATGGGCTAGCGCTGGGGCTCGGCTCTGCGGACGGTGGTGGTCGGACCCCCTTGGCCGTGTAGGTGCCAGCCTGGTCGTCGGCGAGGATCACCCAGCCGATTCGGGTCTCCCGGCCAGCAAGCACGCTGCGCAACAGGCGAACCTGGCCCGGGATCATGCTCGTGGGGCGGATCGTCACGGAATAGATGCCAAAGACTGCATGCCACTCGATGGACGGCCCGGCGGCCTCAACGACAAACCCGAAGTCACTGAGCAGGCGAAGCGTCAACGTCGTTGCCGCCGTGCCGAGGTCGGCTGGCGTGAGGGAGGCGAGCCGTGTCGCCACATCGAGCTCGGTCGCGGTGAGTTGCCCAACCGTCAGGAGCGGGCTTGGCGTGCGATCGTCATAGAGCAGGGGCGCCGCCGCAAGTGCGGTCTCGGCATTTGGTGCGAGGCCCAGCGTCGCAACGTCGCCGAGCAGCTCGCCGCTCTCCGTCACGGCATACACGCGTCTCCCGATCTGCCAGCGCAGCAGGAGCGACTTCTCACGCACGCGAATTTGCAGGCCATCCGGGAGGCCAGCGGTAACGCGCACGGAAGCGACGAGCGGCAGCGCGGCGACCGCCTCCTCCGCCGCGCGCAGATTTACGCCGAGCAGGCTGCTCCCAATCGGAATGTTTGCAGCGCTGACCACCGCAGCGGGGTCCAGAAGCACGGTGCCGACGACCGAGATGCGGCTGACCGTCGCGAGGTTCGCGCGCGCCGCAACGGGCGGGAAGAGCAGCGACGTGATGAGTAGTAGCCCAAGTCCCAGTCGACGCAGTTGCGCCGCAAACCGTGGAGAGAGGCGTGTGCCCCGTCCAGAAGGCCCACCTGATCCGTCGGTCGGTCGTCGATTCGTGGTGCCACCCACGGGGGTGACGCCTGCGCGTCGACGGCCGCCGCCGAGGCCGGGCCGAACGCCGAGTGGCGCCTCGCCAGGTGCGAATGGTCGTGCGCCAGCACCGCGGTGCTGTCCCCGACCGCCCGGAGAGGTTCGGCGATCGCTCATCGGGAGTTGTGTGGCGCGGGTCGTGCCGCTGCGGCAGCGACAAGTTCTACGCAGAGGTCGCTAAACGTTGAACCTCCAGACATCACGAGTGCTGGAAAGAGTGAGATCGGCGTGAAGCCGGGGAAGGTGTTCGTTTCAGACAGGTACCAGCGGCCGGCACGTTCACCGCTTCGGGCCATCAAAAAGTCCATGCGCGAGAGGCCGCGACTGCCGGCAGCGGTGAAGAGCGCTATGGAAGCGTCGCGCATCTCGTGCGCCACATCGGCTGGCAGGTCGCTTGCTGTGGTCGTACGCGAGACTCCGGGGGCGTACTTCGCGTCGTAGTCATAGAACTCGTGCCCTGGGAACACCTCGCCAGGGCCGAACGCCTGGGCCGTGCCGTTCGTTCGCTCCAGCACTGCAACCTCTAGTTCACGGGCGCGTTCCAGATACGGCTCGAGCATCGCGCGATCCCCGAAGCGCAGCGCCTCTTCAATCACCGCTGACCGATCGGCAGCTGAGTGCGCGATCTTCATGCCAATTGATGAACCATGCGCGGCCGGCTTGCCGATCAACTCCCCTGTTGACGTGTGCTCCTCAGCGAACGCGGCAACTGTGTGGAGCACGTGCTCCCGTTCCGATGCCCACTCCTGCTGCGTGACGACCAGCTCAGGAAGCGTGGCTACACCATGCTGTCGCGCAAGTTCCTTAAAACGGGGTTTGTCCATACCGAGTGCAGCGACGGCGGGGGTATCGCCAACGTAGTTCAACCCAGCCGCAGCGGCCGCCGCCGCAATAGTGCCGTCTTCATCGCCCGGCCCATGCAGCGCTGGTACCACGATCGTTGTTGGTGCCGTTGCCGCCACGCCGAGTAGATACGCTTCAAGCGTTACCGCTGGTGTGCCGACGAGAGCGGGTGCGGTGAGGTCCGTGTATGCAGAGCCAGCAAGTTCACCGCGGCGATGTCCTTCGGGGAGGGGCCGGAGTGAACCATCCCGCGCGATGTGCGCTTGGATCACATCGAGCCCAGCATCGAGCAGTGCCGCCGCAATAGCGGTGCCAGAGATGACCGACACGTCTGACTCCGCGCTCCTCCCTCCGAAGAGGACGAGTACTGGTGGGAGTGCGCCGTTCCCACTCACGCCGGGAACTCCCCAATGAAAGCGATCTCCGTGGCGAGCGTGATTCCCCGCTGTGCATGGACCGCGTCACGGCAGGCATCGTGCAGCGTGCGGACGTCCGCCGCCGTTGCGCCTCCGCGGTTCAAGATCCAGTTGGCGTGCATCTCCGAAACCTCGGCGCCACCGACTCGCACCCCCTTCATCCCCGCCGCCTCGATGAGCGCGCCGGCACTGAGTTCGCCTGGCGGGTTGCGGAAGACACTGCCCGCGCTTGGGATGCCGAGTGGCTGATGTTCGCGACGCCAACGACGAATCTCCTCAAGGTGTGACTTGATGAGTTCAGGCTCTCCGGGGGCCAGGGCAACGGTCGCACCAAGAATTACTTCACCCCCACCCTCTGCCCGCTTAAAGCGCGACTCGCGGTAGCTGAACGCCGCTTCAGCCACGGGGATCTCCGCTTCGGAACCATCTGCGCGAAGGAGGGTGATCGCAGTAGTGATCGCGGCCATCTCGCCTCCGTGGGCGCCGGCATTTGCCCAGATGGCGCCGCCAATATTCCCCGGAATCGCGAGCGCAAATTCAAGCCCGGTGAGCCCGGCCTCGGCGGCAATCGTCGAGGCCTTCGCCATGGGGACTCCCGAATCAAATGAGATCGTGCCCACCACTTGATCCACGTCATACCCGGCGCTGCGATTCAGCGCAACAATGCCGCGAATGCCTGCGTCCCCGACCACGACATTGCTTCCGCGCCCCAAGATGCGGAGTGGCCAACCCCGTGACGCAGCCAGGCGAACCAGCCCGCGCAGCGCGAAACGATCTCGAATGGTGACAAGCAGATCGGCAGGGCCACCGACGCGCATTGTGGTGTGTTCGGCGAGCGGTTCGTTGCGCAACACCTTCAAGCTGAGGCGACGCTCGAGTTCCCGCGCGGCAACCTCAGCCTCGGCCCACGGCGTGCCGACGTGCGCGTCGCTCATCCCCGACCGCCAAGCTGCAGTAACCGGTTAGCGATGACGAGGGCCGCGTCCGGGTGCGCCAACGTCCTTGCGGCCCGCGCTGCTGCGCTCCGCTGCGATGAGGTTGCATACTCGGCGACCGCTGCAAGGAGTCGATCGGGAGTCAGTGCCTCATCGCTGATCAGCGTCGCGGCACCAGCCGCGGCGGCGGCCTCAGCGTTCGCACGTTGGTGGCCACCGGCAAATGGGTACGGCACGATGATGGCCGGGAGCCCAGCAGCGGCCGCTTCGGCAATCGTTGACGCGCCAGCGCGGCCAAGCATGAGATCAGCAGAGACGAGCGCCGCCTCCATCTCTCCCCCGCCGAGGAATGGAACTGGCACATATCGATGACGCACCTCCGCAGGGAGACGCGATCGGCGCTGCTCCGCATCTGCCAGGCCGTCCATGACGACATGGAGAACGTTCCATTCCGTGAGCAGCGATGTCAGTGCGCCGTCAAGTGCCGTCTCAAATCGGCGAACTCGCTGTGAACCACCGAAGACCAGCAGGAGCTGATCGCGCTCGGTGAGTCCGCGAGCGGCGCGCGCCGTTGCACGATCAATGGAGAGTTCGCGCACGGGGGTTCCGGTCACCGTTGTCGTCACGCCGCGCCACGGCGCCCGTTCCGCAGTCTGCGGCCAGGCGACGGCGCGATGCGACGCAAGTGGAGCAACGAGGGTGTTCGATCGTCCCGCCTGGACATTCCCCTCCCATAAGAGGCTCGGTGTACGCGTGAGCCAGGCGGCGATGAGCGTAGGAATGGCGATGTAGCCGCCGGTTGAGAAGATGACGTCGGGCTTAAGTCGACGGATCACCCCGATCGCCTGCGGAATAGACCAGAGCAGCGTGGCTGCATCACGCGCCGTCGCACGCAGCCCTGCGCCGCTCGGTCGCAGGCTTGGAGCCGCGAGGAGCGTCAACGGGTAGCCCGCATCTGGAACGAGTCGCGACTCGACGCCGCGCGCGCCACCGAGCCAGCTGATCTCAGCGTCGGTATGGAGTTGGCGAACCGTACGAGCTACGGCGAACGCTGGGAAGAGATGCCCCCCCGTTCCGCCACCCGCGATGAGCACGCGCATCACTACCTCCTACCTGGCTTGGATCCATCGTCTCACGCGAGACGGAGAGGAGCAGCCCAATCGCCGCCATCAGCACAATCAGCGCAGAACCGCCCTGCGAGACGAGAGGGAGCGGCACACCAGTAACTGGCATCAGGGCGAGGACTACGGCGATATTCACGAACGCCTGACCCGAGATCCAGACCACGATGCCCGTCGCGAGAAGGGCGCCGTACGTATCAGGGGCGCGACGTGCGGTTCGGAGGCCGCGAAGCGCGATCGCCAAGAAGGCCACGATCACCGTCAGCATGCCGAGAAGCCCCGCCTCTTCACCGATCACCGCAAAGATGTAGTCGTTCCAGGCGTACGGGATGTTGATCCCTCCAAGCTGCTGAGAAGATCCGAGGCCAGTGCCAAGCGGCCCCCCTACGGCCATGGCAATCAGTCCCTGCAGCGTCTGGTAGGTAGAGCCGGTCGGATCGGAGAATGGATCGCTAAATCCACCGAGACGAGCGGCCTGATATCCGTTGACGAACATGAGGGTGACGGCGACCCCGACAGCAGCGAGCCCAGGCGCAAGCACCCAGCGCAACGGAACGCCGGCGACGAAGAGCAGTGAGAACCCGATCAGGCCGAGAATGGACGCGGTGCCTAGGTCCGGCTCCACAAGCACTAGGACGACGGAGAGGACGATCGCGAGGAGTGGTGAGAGCATCGACTCGAATGACTTCCCGATCTCGTGGCCGCGCCGCGCCAGTACGTCCGCAAGGAAGAGGATCAGCGAGAGTTTTGCCGCCTCTGCCGCGTGAATGCTAACGGCCCCAATAGATAGTGATCGTCGTAGCCCTGCCTCTGTGGGAACTCCAGGAATCAGTACGGTAATGAGAAGTGCAATGGAGACGAGCATTGCGAGCGGCGCGAACGAGCGCCAGCGGCGATAATCGGCGGCGGAGAGGAAATACATCACGGCCAGTCCGATCACGGCGTACCCGAGCTGTTTGCCCCCTGCTCCATACGCGTCGTTCGTTTTAATCAAACTATTCATGGCTGTTGCTGAAAAGACCATGAGCACACCGATGCCAACGAGCACGACGGCAGGGAAGAGAATCGCCTTATCCTCACCTGGACGCTCAACGCGTAGGGCACTCGCAATTCGCTGGCGCGTGGAGCCGCTTTGGCGCTGGGATCCTCCGTTCACGGGACGTGCTCCGGGCGTCCGCGTTACTCCAGGCTGCCGCACAAGTCGACTCATCGGGGCGCCCTAGCTTGCTGCAGCACTGCGGCCCGGAACGCGTCACCCCGCGCGCCGAAGGGATTGTTGTACATGTCAAAGCTCGATCCAATGGGACTGAGCAACAGCGTGGCGCGGATTCCGTCAGGGCTTGCGGCCCCAATCTCGCGCGCCAAGGCGGTGCCCACCTCGACCGCAGTCTCCACACTCGTCGCACGTTCCACTCGCGTAATCCCAGCACGGCGAAAGAGGGTCTCAAGTTCATCAGCGAGCTCCCCCATCACCACAACGGCGGAGCAGCGCTCAGCGACGATCGGTGCCAAGTCCGTCAGGTCGAGGCCTTTACTGCGCCCGCCAGCAATGAGGACGAGCGGCTTGGGGAACGAGCGGACGGCAGCCGCAACCGCATCCGGCTGCGTTGCCTGTGAATCGTTGACGTAGCGAATGCCGTCAATTACCGCCACAGTCTCTAGCCGATGGGGAATGCCGGTAAATGAGCTCACCGCGCTACGGATTGCATCGGGGGCAACTCCAGCGATCAGCGCCACACTTACTGCGGCGAGCACATTGCTCAAGCTATGTTCACCGGGAAGCGCAACCTCCCCGACCGGCATGATGCGCCCACCAGGTCCCGTCGCAGCGACCCCGCCGCCAAATCGCGGAGCACGTGGGACACCTGCCGCAACGATCCACCCATCAACAATGCCAACCCCGCCCGGAATTGGACTGGTGAGGCGATACCCGACGGTCTCCACACGCCCAATGCCCGCATACGCGGCCACTACTGGGTCATCAAGATTGACGACCATGATGCCGTCATCGGCGATCCGATCGGCGAGAAGGCGCTTCACGCTGCGGTACGCACCAACGCTGCCGTGGCGATCAAGGTGATCAACAGTGACATTCGTGAACACACCCACATCCACAGCTGAATGGAGCGACGGCAGCTGCAGTTCAGACAGCTCGATCACGACGCGTGTCTCATCTGGCAGGGTCGCTGCTCGGCCGATGAGTGGCTTCCCATTATTCCCACCAAGCTCCACTGGATGTGATGGGTCGCGCGCCAAAATCGTCGCTATCAAATTGCTCGTGGTGCTCTTTCCCTTGGTTCCCGTCACGCCAACGCGCCAACGGCTGCCGAGCAGGCGGAGCGCCCACTCAGGCTCACTGATCAGCACGGGGCCGCGGGTGCTTCCCTCGCCAACAAGTGGAATGGCCCGCGCTGCAAAGGCTCGAAGATCGCGATCAATTGATGGGCGAACCGTTGGGAAGCCCAGGGTGACCGCGGGGCTATGGACGACAAGGTCCGCCTCGGCGAGGAGCGGCGCCAGGTTGTCCGAATCGCCGAATGAGGTGCGAATGGCGCTCCCAGCAAAGGCCTCAGCTGCGCCAACGACACGCTCCATCTCGTCGGTGTCGTGCACCGTCACGATGGCGCCCGCCTCAGCGGCAAAGGCGGCGGTTGCCTGACCCGTTCGCCCACCACCAAGGATTACAACGTTGCGTCCGCGTAGGCTCCCAGCCGCAATGGCCGACGCCTCCAGGTCGTTCAGCGTGAGACCTTCGCCGCTCATCCTTGTGCTCGCGTCGCCAGGAAGGTCACGATGCCGAGAATGCCGCCGATCGCGCCAATGATCCAGAAACGGAAGGTGATCTGCGTCTCCGCCCAGCCGAGGCGCTCGAAGTGGTGGTGGATCGGCGTGAAGAGGAAGATGCGCTTGCCCGTGAGCTTCACGCTCGCCACCTGCAGGATCACCGATCCGGTCTCCACCACAAAGATGATGCCAATGAGCGGCAGAAGCAGGACGTGCCCCGTCACCAAACCGGTCACGGCGAGCGCAGCACCAAATCCGAGTGCACCAGCGTCGCCAATGATCACGCTTGCTGGATGGACGTTAAACCAGAGGAAGCCAACCAGCGCACCAGCCATGAGGGCGCAAACGATGGCGAGGTTGACCTGGCCGGGTGCGTTCAGCAGCGCAATAACCATGTAGCTGATCCAAGCAAACGTCATGGTCCCTCCTGAGAGCCCATCAAGGCCGTCGGTGAGATTGACGCCATTACTTGTTGCCACAATCGCGACTACAGCCACTGTGATCCAGAGGATTGGTACGATCGGCACCTCGCCAACAAAGGGCACGACCAGCGAGTTGAAGGCAAAGTGTTGCTGCAGGTAGATAGCAGAGATGATTGCCACACCGGTCTGCCAGAGCAGCTTCTGTCGCGCCGAAATGCCGTCACCGGTACGTGCATTGAGCCAGTCATCAAATGCGCCGAGGAGGGTCACGCCGAGGAGCGCGAGAAGAACCGCGTAAGTTGACGCGTCGACAGCGTCAAGGATCAACGCGAGAGCGATGACAATCGCGGTGAGGAGAAGCCCGCCCATTGTTGGCGTCCCCTCTTTGACGATGTGCCACTCGGGACCGAATTCTCGGCGCACGCGCTTACCGAATCCTGCGTACTTCAAGAGTCGTACGTATCCCGGCATCAAGACAAAGACACATAGGAATGCAAGAACGAGCGCTTGAACAATGGCAATCACTTCGCCTCCTCACCCCAGCGAGCAGCGAGCCCGCTGATTAGTCGCTCTAGCTCAATAGAACGCGATGCCTTGACAAGGATGGTGTCTCCTGACGTCGCCATGTCGCCCAGCAAGCCAACTGCGGCGGCGATGCCGGCCTCATCGCTGCTCAGGCGCATGATCTTCTCAATCGGCATGCCTCCAGCGCGTGCCCCCTCCGCGATGCCATCAGCCGCAGCGCCAAAAACGATCAGCAGTTCGAGCCCGCTCGCTGCGGCGGCGTGCCCGACGGCACTATGCGCTTCGGTGGCGTATGCCCCGAGCTCGCCCATTGCCCCAAGTGCTGCGAAGCGGTGCGGGCGACAGGCGGCAAGCGTCGCGAGCGCCGCGGCCATGCTGGTTGGTGCGGCGTTGTAGGCGTCATCAATCACGCGAATGCCCGACATCATTCGAACGGTGGCGCGACCAGATGGAAGCCGCACCGCTGCGAGGCGTGCCGCTGCGTCGCTAAGCGCGACACCGCACAAATCTGCAACTGCCATCGCGAGCGCCGCGGCCTTCGCGAAGTGCAGCCCGAAGAGGGGCAACTCCACCCGCACTGTCTCGGCCCGAATGCGCAACGTAACGATGGTGTGGCCGCTCACCTCATCAAGGACTGCATCAAGAATCTGAACATCGGCGGTTGGCGCATGCCCGGCAGTAGCGCTGCGAGCCGGAGTTCGGGTGGCGAGACGGGCGACGCGGAGATCGTCCGCCGCAAGCACGGCCCAGCCTTCGGCCGGGAGTGCCTCGACGAGCTCCCCCTTGCCGCGCTCGATGGCGTCAAGATCCCCTGCTCGCTCCGCATGGACGGCATCGATGGCGGTGACCACGCCGATGCGAGGGTGCGTGAGCGCACAGAGGGCTCGAATGTCTCCCTCCACGTACATGCCCATCTCGGCGACGTACCTCACGGTGCCATCGGGGAGATTCAGCAGCGACATCGGTAGTCCAATCTCGTTGTTGGCGTTCCCTGGGGTGGCGGCACAGCCAGCAGACTCGCCCCCAAGTGCGGCGGCGATCAGCTGCTTTGTGGTCGTCTTGCCGACCGAACCGGTCACGCCAATCACATCAAGTGCGAAACGGCCACGCCACTCCGCTGCGCCACGGCCAAGGGCGGCTCGACCGTTTTCAACACTGATGAGTGACGCGCCCACTGCACGTGCCTCACGGTCAATCACTGCCATGGCCGCTTGAATCTCTGCTGTTGCCTCCCCCGCTTCGACAACAACGGCCGTCGCGCCAGCGCGCAGCGCCTCACTCGCATGATGCAGCCCGTGCGTCTTCTCCCCTGGAAGGGCAAGGAACATCTGACCGGCCGCCACAACTCGCGAATCTACGGCGCAGCCGCGGATCGGCTGTGCGCCATCGACAAGAAGCGTTCCGCCAAGGATCGCGGCAAGCTCGTGACCCGACGTTGCCAGCGGCCCGCTAACGGTTCGTGGCGCTGCCGAAAGCGTCATTAGCCACGCCTCCAGCTGCGGAAGGTTGGTAGATCCCCACCCACCGCCGGCATAACCGGAGCGGAGGGTTCCGGCACGCCGGGGTGGGTGGGGGAAGTTAAGCCGCCAGCTGCAGCCGCAACGGCGGGGGGGATGTTGTAAACGGAGATGAGATCTTGCGCCACTCGGCGGAAGAGCTCAAATGACTCAATGCGATTGACGATTGCTCCCTGGCGCTGCGTTACCGGTGTTCCACGGCGAATCGAAATTGCAATGACGTACTCCGGCGCAGTCTTGCCGACCCAGCCGATAAAGGTGAAGTTGTAGTGATCGGAGTCCCATGCACCTTTGCCGCCGTCGGCGTTCTTCAGCCAAATCTGCGCCGTTCCCGTCTTTCCGCCATACGCGTATCCGTCCATTCGTGTGAGCTTGGCGTAGAACGGCACGCTCTTTGTCACCTGACCGGTCATGCGCACCATTTGCGCCGATACCTCTGGCGTCGTGGCTGTGCCGCGGACGGTAATGGGTACGGGAACGCCATCAACTGCTTCAACAAATCGTGGTCGGACCAGCACGCCACCATTGACGAGCGCAGAGTAGGCAACCGCGAGCTGCATGAGCGTGGTACCCACGCCCTGTCCGAACGAAGCGTTCGCCACATCAATTTCGCGCCATCGGCGATCGGCCGGATCATTGACGAGGCCCTGACTCTCCCCCACGACGTCAATGCCCGTCTTGCCGCCAAATCCAAAGCGCAGCCAGGTGGCATAGAGACGCGCGGCGGCCTCACGTGCGTTGCCGCCGAGCGAGAGGCCAACCTTGCTAAACACAATGTTGCGGCTCCAAGCGAGTGCTGCAGTGAGCGTCATTGAGCCTTTTGACTTCAGGTCGGAGTTGCGCACCTTAGTCGCTCCGTTATCGAGTGTCAGAACCGCCTCGTCTTGGATCACGGTGGTTGGTGTGTACAGCCCGGACTCGAGCGCCGCGACCGAAGTGATCGCCTTCATGACCGACCCAGGCTCATAGACACTGGTCGTTGCTGGGTTGATAAATCGGCTCGGATCACGCGCCGCGGTTACGCCAAAGTTGTTGGCGTCATAGGCCGGCCATGATGCGGACGAGATCACCCCGCCCGTATATGGATCAATGACGATTGCGCTCACCGATTCAGCGTCATCGGCGATCCCAGCCGTCGCCACCTCCTGCTCCACCAGGGTCTGCAAAGTAGCGTCAATACAGAGTTGGAGATTTGCGGGGGTGCGTCCAGCACTTACCTGGGTCGTCGTCAGTTGCCCATCTGAGCCGCGCACGGTTGTGCTGACACTTGCGGCACCTGCGAGCTGCTCGTTGTAGTACTCCTCGAGGCCGTACTGGCCACCCCCATCCGCATTGACGAACCCGAGGATATGGCTCGCGAGTGAGGTGCCGACGCCCCCACCAGGCTGTGGATACAGGCGGACACGCACCTCCTCAAGGGTGACGCCTCGAACCCGATCCGCGGCGATTTCGCCACGGACGATGTCAGTCTGGGCATCATCGAGTGCGGGGAGGAGCACTGCCCACTTTCGGCCCGCCTCAAGGAGTGAGCGCACCTTCATGGCACTGGACGGACTCAGCGCGAGCGCGGAGGCCAGTGCGTCGGCTGTTGCTGCGCGATCAGCGGCGGAAAGAGTGGATCCCTGGGAGAGGAGGCGATGGCGAAGCACCGTTGTTGCGAGGACAACCGCACCGGTACGGTCGGTGATGGTGCCTCGAATCGGCTCGTTCGTAACCGTTGTGCGCAGTTGGGCGGCGGCGGCCTCGAGGAGTTGATCGCGCGCTGCAACCTGCCAATACCCAAGCCGTGCGACGCATACCGCCGCAATAAAAATGAGAAGAGCTGTAACGAGATTCGCACGGAGACGCGAATCGGTGCGCACGATTCGAGGATCTGGCGCCATCTAGCGGACCTCCACAACGAGTGGATCCGCGAGCTGCACGACGCCAAGATTCGTTACTCGACGCCGCACCGCCGGCTCACGGCCGAGTCGGCTCATGTCGGTTTCGCCAACGCGAATCTCTTCCATGAGCCGGGTTTGCTCATCCACGAGCGTGGTCACCTTTGCAGTTGATGTCGCAATCTCAATCGAGAGGATTGTCAGAATGAAGAAGGCGCCAAAGAGCACGGCAGTTGGCATGAGGAGCGAGCCGAGCTTGGCGCTCAGTCCGCCGTGGCGTTCCACGGCGTTCCATGAGGTGACGCCAATTCGCCCGCGCGGAGCGGCGCCTGGAATGACCGCTGTTCGCGGAATCGGCGCGCCCGCAGGCAGCCGCGTGCCAATGCGAATGGAGCCCGTCCCGGTAGCGGTGCTCAACGGCGTAAAGGCGTTCCGGATTGCGGTGCGCTGACGCGCGGCAGCAGCGGCCCGACTATCGGAGATGCGCGGCCGATACGGCGGGGTTACGAGCTGTGCGCCACGAAGTGGCCGACCGATGGTCGTCATGCCGCACGCTCCAAGCGCTCTGCGGCGCGAAGCTTGGCACTGCGACTCCGCGGATTTGCCGCAACCTCTGCCTCGCTTGCCGTAATCGGGTGCTTGGTAACAAGTCGCAGCGTGGCTTGGTTTGCACAGGTGCAGACCGGAACGCGTGGAGGGCAGATGCACGTTCGCGCTGCGGCAGCGAATGCCTGCTTCACAATGCGATCTTCCAGAGAGTGATAGGTCAAAACAACCACTCGACCACCGACGCGCAGTGCAGCGATCGCTGCGGCTAACGCGGTGCTCAGCGCCGTTAGTTCGTCATTCACAGCAATGCGTAGCGCCTGAAAGACCCGGGTTGCCGGATGAATGCGTGATGGCGGACCGTAGCGCTTCGGCACGCTCTGATCAACGAGTGCTGCGAGTTCTTCGGCCGTGGTAATTGGTGCACTGCTGCGCGTTGCAACAATAGATCGCGCGATTTTTGCTGCGTGAGGCTCTTCGCCATAGTCGCGGAAGATCTGCTCTAGCTCTGCAGCGCTTGCCTGGGCAATCAGCTCCGCAGCAGATTCACCGGTGCGCGTGTCAAAGCGCAGATCAAGCAGGCCGCCAGCACGAATCCCAAATCCACGCTCGCGATCAACGAGCTGATCAGAGGAGAGGCCGAGATCAAAGTACACACCGTCCACCTCGTTGAAACCGGCTTCAGAAATGGCACGGGCAAGGTGTGTGCTGCTCCCATGGAATGTAGAGAGCCGATCGCCGAAGCGCGCAAGTCGAGCGCGACTCATGTCGATTGCTCCCCCGTCGGCATCGATGCCGAGAAGGAGCCCGCGGGGGCTCGATGCCTCAAGGACTGCCTCTGCGTGCCCGCCACCACCGAGGTTGGCGTCGACGTAGGTACCGTCTGGTCGAACCACCAGTGCGTCGAGCAGTTCAGTCAGCAAGACGGGGCGATGGAGGGTCGCACCCGTCGCCATTAGAAGCCGAGCTCCTCGAGCTGTGCGGCGAGGGCGTCAGAAGATTCCATGCCACCGCGATACGAATCCCAGCGCTTCGGCGTCCAGATCTCGGCGTGATCACGGGCGCCAACGACCATTGCCTCGGCGTCGAGCTGCCCCCAGGTTCGCAGCGTTGCGGGAAGAAGGAGTCGACCCTGGGCATCAAGCTCCACCTCAAAGGCGCTACCGAAGAGGAAGCGGGCGAATTCACGTGCGGTGGCGTTGCCGGTTGGCAGTGCCGCTACGCGGGCGGCGAGGTCGTCCCAGGCGGCGCGAGGAAAGATCGCGAGGCAGTTGTCGAGCCAACGGGAGACGAAGGCGCCCTCATCGAGCTGCGCACGGAAGCGCGCGGGGACGGCAACGCGTCCCTTCCCATCGATGGCATGACGATATTCGCCGGTAAACACCAGTACACCCTCCGCCGCGGCCCCACTGGGAGGTGTTACCCCACCTTCCCCCACTTAGAACCACTTAGGTGCATCTTGCCCCCACCAACCGCCCCTGTCAAGGGGGTGCATCGGCTGAGGTTCTGGGAGGAGGTTGAGGGCGCCCGAGCACGAATCGAGCACGGGAAGGAGTCCGGCGAGATGGCCTGTAAGCCGGGTTCTGTCCCCCTTGCGGGGGGACGGCCATCCATCTCGGCCCCCGATTGCTCGGGGGCTCTAGCGGTCAACCCGGAGGTCCCGGCGGTGCGCCGGTCCAGTCGCAAGCGACTGAAATGCCTCCCTATTCGACCTTGCTCCAGGCAGAGTTTGCCGCGTTTCACCCCACCGCTGAGCCGAAGCTCTGCGGCGGACTCGTCTCTGTGGCACTAGTCCGCGCCTTACGGCGGACGGGCGTTACCCGCTGCCTTGCACCTCGGAGCCCGGACTTTCCTCGACGCACCCGAAGGGGCGACGCGGCCGTCCGGCCATCTCGCCGGATCGGCAGTCTAGCGCGCCGGCACCTCTACGACGAGCCCGTCAAAGGCGGGGGCTACCCCGGCGGGAAGACGTGCCGCCAGATCCTCAAAGTCGAGGTCGTGATCAAGGTGGGTGAGGAGCGCCCGACGCGGCGCAACCGCCCGAATCAGCTCCAACGCCTCATCGACCGTCTGATGCGTTGGGTGCGGCAGATCGCGCAGCGCCGAAACGATGAGCAGGTCAAGGTCGCCGAGAAGATCCCGCGATGCCGCTGGGACCGAGCTCACGTCGGTCAGGTAGACGAATCCCCCACTCCTCCACCCGTGAGCCGGGCGCTTCCCATGAACGATAGGGATGGCTTGGAATGAACGGCCGGCGATCGTCACCTCGCGATCCGACGCAACGAGTTGCAGTGCAGGGATCCCTGCGCCGGGTGCCGTTCGACCGTCAACGGCGTACTCCCAGCGCTTTCGCAACTCATCCGCCGTCGCCTCGCCTGCGCCGATCGGCAGCACAGCATCTTGCGCATCAGTATAAGCGCGCAGCTCGTCGATCCCACCCGTGTGATCAACATGAATGTGGGTGACCAGCGCGCCATCAAGTCGCGTCACGCCGTGGCGCAGCGCCTGCTGACGCAGGTCCATCCCGGGGTCAATGATCACGCCACGCTCCGTAACTCCATCGAGCCACTCAACAAGAACTGAACTTCGCAGACGACGATTGCGCTGATCGCGTGAGAGACAGACACCGCAGCGACAGCCGACGCGTGGCACGCCGCGGCTGGCTCCCGAGCCGAGCATGGTAATGCGCGTTGCTGCCGTTGCTGACAGTGACGAACGATCAGCCGGTGCTGACATCGCTGATGTTGCTTCTTGTGGACGGCGCGCTACCCAGGCGGGCCCTCCGCGCAACGCGCGATCAAGCGCCTCATTGGCAAGCGCATCGGCTCGGCCGTTCTGCTCGCGAGGTACGTGGCGGGCGCTCCAATGCGCAAAGCGAGTCAGCCCCTTCAGTGCCTCGTCACAAAGCGGGGCGAGCTTGGCATCACGTACACGCCAGC
>Ga0214921_10004007_pt1 | contig 22102 bp, 19 predicted proteins | sample LL1505_MetaG_FD_177992 | JGI IMG/M metagenome (GOLD analysis project Ga0214921, IMG submission 177992) | Freshwater microbial communities from Lake Lanier, Atlanta, Georgia, United States - LL-1505 | ecosystem: Environmental > Aquatic > Freshwater > Lake | place: USA: Georgia | collected... | reverse complement strand
CAACTAGAAAGCGGCGCAGGCGCAACCGTGTCTCAGCGAAAAGAATTTTATTGCGTTGGATTATGGTTTTTGGTGGCATTGGTTTTGCAGCAGTTAGTGCACTAATTGTTTACTCTTACTTCACAATTTCAATTCCAGACCCAAACGCTTATGTGACAAGCCAAGCAACTATTTTGCAATATGACGATGGCAGTGAAATTGGAAGATTGGGTGCACAAAATAGAACTAGCGTGCCTTTGGCTAAAATTCCAATCGAATTGCGTCATGCCGTACTTGCTGCCGAAGATCGAAAGTTTTATACGAACCATGCCATCAGCCCAACGGGAATTTTGAGAGCATTTTATTTAATGGCTCGAGGTGGAGCAGTTCAAGGCGGATCGACGATCACTCAACAATATGCGAAGACGGCATTTCTATCGCGCGAACAAACTCTAAAGCGCAAATTAAAAGAGTTGATTATCGCAATTAAATTAGAGAATCAATTGAGCAAAGATGAAATTTTAGAATCGTACCTAAACACGATTTATTTTGGTCGCGGTGCTTATGGTGTGCAAACTGCAGCTCAACAATATTTTGGATTAGATGTGGATCAGTTATCAGTTAGGCAGTGCGCTGTTCTTGCTTCTGTATTGCGCTCTCCAGGTTATTACGATCCAGGTTTGCGAGATGGAAACGTTGAGAGATTAACTGCACGATATAACTACACAATAAATGCAATGGTTGCAGCAGGCTGGGCGGATAAAAAATATTTAAAGATGAAGAAACTTCCAGCAATTAAACCTAGATTATCTTCTGGAATTCTGGCTGGGCCTAAGGGTTATTTGATTGCGGCAATTCAAGCTGAATTAAATAAACTTGGATTCCCGGATGAGAAATTAATGATCGGTGGCTTGATCGTTAAGACAACACTCAATCGGCAAGCACAGATTGCTGCAGTTAATGCAGTAGATACCGAAGGTCCCAAATCAGGACCAGCAAATTTGCATATTGGATTGGCATCTGTCCGTCCTGGAACTGGCGCAATAGTTGCAATGTACGGAGGCCCCGATTATTTAAAGAGGCAATTAAATAATGCAACGCAAGGTATTGCACAAGCTGGATCTACTTTTAAACCATTTGCATTAATTGCAGGTCTGGAACAGGGAATTCCATTAAGCAGTATTTGGAATGGAAACTCACCACAAATATTTGATGATGCCGGAAAACCCTACGAAGTAGGTAACTTTGCATTGAAATCTTTTGGCGATATTTCATTATTAAAAGCCACTGCAAGTTCAGTGAACACTGTTTATGTTCCGCTTGGAATTTATGTTGGACCAGAAAATGTTATCGATGCTGCAAGAAGAGCTGGAATTCCACAATCAGTTGAGATGGTTGCGACACCTTCGGTCGTACTAGGAGTCGCAAGTCCAAGAGTTATTGATGTTGCCGCTGCTTTTGCAACATTTGCATCACAAGGAGTTTATGCAAAACCTTATTTAGTTCAAGACGTGACCGGAAGAAATAAAGGCTTGTTGTATCAAGCAACTCCTACCGGACAAGAAGTATTTGCAAAAGATGTTATGGCAGATTTAACGCACGCGCTGCAAGAAGTGGTTCGAACTGGCTCTGGATTTGCTGCTAAAAAACTTGGTCGACCTTCTGCAGGCAAAACAGGTACTAGCCAAGAAAATGCTTCTGCTTGGTACAGCGGATACACCCCGCAGTTAGCGACCTCGGTTGGTTTTTATCGTGACGATGCAACGGAAAGTTTGCGCGGTACAGGTGGCTTAAAAACGGTGACAGGCGGATCATTCCCGGCTCGAATTTGGACTTCTTATATGAAAGGTGCCCTAAAGGGTGAACCAATTTTAGATTTCCCAGAACCGGCATACATTGGAGGACAAGATCCAATTCCAGCTCCGATTAAAGGTGAGGAAATTTCAACTCCTGAACCAACACCATCAGTACCACTTCCTATTGCCACACCTAAAAATTAATCAAAAACTACTTGATCAAATACAGTCGTTGTAAAGCGCACATCTACATCTAACTCACTACCAATTTTCGGTGCTTCTTTTCCTTTTAAAGTTAACAATGAAAGATGCATATGTGGAGCTTCGGCGAATTCTAGTTTTTTTCCATTCCAACTAAATGGACTTGGGTTCCATCCAAATATATTTAACAAAGATTTAGTTAAAGTTTTAAGCTGAGAAAGAAAATCTCTTTTAGGCGATGCAACTTCCAAGCCAACACCATGAGAAGTTCCACCACTTGCAATAACTAACCATCCACGACCAATTCGGTATTGGCGATAACCCACGGAAGTTGGTTTGTCGATCGCATGCAGATCTAAAACTTGGGCTTTAGCATTTAAAGCAGTGCGATCTCCTAGCCATAATTTAGTACCAACACGGATCTTCCAAACAATCTGTGGCCACTCTTGCTTTAACTTAATCAAATCGTTTTTAGAGATATGTGAAACCCAAACTGAATTATTAAACTCAGTTGTAGCTATTCCTCGCTCAGTTATGGATTGCAAATTTTTATCTATCCAATCAGCGGCAGAAGATTTTTGATCTATAGGTAAGTGAATTGCGATTCCTTCACACTTCCCAGCCTTGCTGTATTTTTCAAGAGCATTTCCCAAATCAGAAACCGCAAATCCATGACGATGAATCGGTGATAAGAGTTCAAGCACAAACTTCTTTGGCAACTTTGCTGAGAAAACAGAAGAGCGCGGTGAAATCGTATGAATGACTTTTTCACTATCGCTTGAGGCACTCGGTGAAAGTAAAAGAATCTCACCAGGAAAAATACTTTGAATTTCTTGGGCTTCAGCAACCGTGGCTACTGCGACAGCAGGGAGATTTAAACCCTTTGCCTCTTTAGCTAATACTTTTATCCCAAAACCATAACCATTACCTTTAATTACAGGGACTACTTGAGCATCGCTTTCGCCTAAAACAGCCGCTAAGTGAGTGCGCCATTTTGCGCCGTCAACATGCAGGATTAGGGACATGAGTCAATTCTCTCAGTTATTTTCGATTGAGGTAAGCCCGGAAGGCTTTGTAGAGTAATTTATTGAGCGGGAGATCCCACTCCCCGATTAATTCAGCCGCATATCCACCGACGCCCACTTTAAATTGAATTAATCCCGCATGGGTGTCATTTTGATCAACGGTTGAAGTAATCCCACGTAAATCATATATATCGCAATTACTTTGTAGTGATTGTTGCATCATTGCCCATTGCAAAACATTGCTACCGCGAGCCTCTCGGCCAAAGGTGGAAGAAGCGCCATATAGATACCAACTATGTTTGTTTAAAGTTACTAAAATAGTTGCAGCGATAATGCTTTCATTCCATTTTGCCAAAAACAGTGTGAAGTTGTTTTCGTTTTCTTTGCGCATTGCATCCCACATTTTTTCAAAGTATGAAAGCGGGCGCGGAGTGAAATGATCGCGTGTTGCGGTTTCTAAATAAACTTCATGAAACTTTGCTAGATCTTCGCGAGAACCTCTTATTACTTCCACATTTTCCTTTTCGCCTTTTTTAATATTCCGGCGCCAAAGTTGGTTAAAACCTTCTAATACATCAGCTTCAGTTTTCCCTGATAGTGATAGCTGGTAAACATATTTTGGTTGCCCTGCAGCAAATCCGTTGACATCATCAACGCTTGGCTTGAATCCATTTCCTTTTAATATATTTTCAATTGCGCTTGCATCATTATTTATCCAAGTAGGCGTAACTTGCTGTAAAGATTTTTTACCTTCATCTGCTAATGCTTCTTTAATTGTTTCGCTATTCCATCGATTTTTTACCACCATCGGTCCGACGCGAAGTGCAAAACCATTTTGTGAGATTGCGTATGTGCGCAATAGGGGAACTGCAGCTGCTAAATATTTTGCAGGAAGAGCTGGACCTTCAGGGATGTAAAGAAAGTAGCGATTTAATTTTGGCATTTTTCGCGCAAGCACGAGCGCAGTCCCGACTAATTCTTTTGCTTCAAAGAAACCAATTACTTTGGAGTGCCAGCCAGCTTTTACCTGTGCCCAGGCCGGGGTTTGCAGAAATGAAGGGTCAATCTCGCGGGCGGCGATCTCGGATTCCAGAAAGGCTTGCGCCTGTTCGGGGGTAATTTGAAGGATCTCCACAGGGCGAGCCTAGGGCTGGGGATGGGATTTCGGAGGGAGGGTGGGAACCGGTAGCCTTATCCACCTCACCTTCGGAAGCAATGATGAAGGCGAGACGCGCTAAACCTCCTGTTACAGAAATTCTGTGACCGCTTAGTCCAAAGGAGTTGGTTATAAATGCGTCATTATGAACTGATGGTCATCCTTGACCCAGATCTAGAGGAAAAAACAGTCTCCCCAAGTCTCGAGACTTACCTCAAGATCATTAAAGATAGCGGTGGTCGTGTAGACCGTCTTGATATCTGGGGCCGACGTCGTATGTCATTCGAAATTGCGAAGAAGCCAGAAGGCATTTACGCAGTTGTAGATATGCACTGCGAACCAGCTGCAGTAAAAGAGTTAGATCGCCAATTAAATCTAAACGAAGCAGTGCTTCGTACAAAAGTAATACGTCCCGAAAAATAATTTAGAGACTTCCAGAGATAACGAGAGACGGGAAAAGAGATGGCTGCTGGAGACACAGTTATCACGATCGTCGGCAATTTAGTTGATGATCCTGAATTGCGCTTCACTCCTTCGGGAGCTGCGGTTGCAAAGTTTCGCATTGCATCTACTCCACGCTATTTAGATAAAGCGACCAACGAGTGGAAAGATGGCGATTCTTTATTCCTTTCATGCAATGTTTGGCGTCAGGCAGCAGAGAATGTTGCTGAATCACTTACTCGCGGAATGCGCGTAATTGTGCAAGGTCGTTTGAAACAACGTTCATATGAAACAAAAGAGGGAGAGAAGCGAACTGTCTACGAAATTGAAGTAGATGAGGTCGGTCCTTCCCTTCGCAATGCATCGGCAAAAGTCACTAAAGCTGCTCGTACATCTGATGGCGGTCGCGCAAGCGCATCTGCTGCAACAGGTGGAATGAGCGACGATCCATGGGCTGCATCTTCAACAGATTCATGGGGAGCATCAGTTGGTTCTAGCGACGAGCCACCGTTTTAAATAATTAAATAAATCTATCCGACTACCTATTAATAAACATTAATAGCCATTCCCGCTTTCAAAAGAAGCGGGGCACCCCTAGGGAGCACCACAATGGGATCAAAAGAGAAGAAACAAAAGAACAGCAAGAGCGCAGTTGTTAAGAAAGTTTTCAAGACAAAGCCGTGTTCATTTTGCCGTGACAAAGTTACGTATATCGATTACAAAGATATTCCAACTTTGCGTAAGTACATCTCAGATCGCGGCAAGATTCGCGCTCGCCGAGTTACTGGAGCATGCACGCAGCACCAACGTCAGATTGCAACAGCGGTAAAAAATAGCCGTGAAGTTGCATTACTTCCATACACATCGACAGCACGATAGGGGGCATGAGATGAAATTAATTCTTACTCAAGAAGTAAATGGTCTCGGTCATCCAGGAGATGTCGTTACTGTGAAAGATGGATTTGCGCGAAACTTTTTAGTTCCAAATGGCAAAGCAATTGCTTGGTCAACTGGTGGCGAAAAGCAGATCACAAGCATTCGTCGTGCTCGTAAAGCTCGTGAGATTCGCGATGTTGAACACGCACGCGAGATCAAAGCAACACTTGAAGGCGCCGATGTAAAAGTTGGTGCAAAAGTTGGTACTGCTGGCCGCTTGTTCGGATCAGTAACTGACAAAGATGTTGCTCAAGCAGTTAAGAGCGCGATTGGTATTGATGTAGATCGTCATCGCATCAAGATGGCTGGACATATCAAAACTCTTGGTCGCCACAGCGTGAAAGTGACTTTGCTTTCAAATGTTGTTGCAACTGTAAATATCGAGGTTGTACCTGCTTAAGTAAAACGATTAGAAATTCAGGGCCTGCTCAATTGAGTGGGCCCTTTTTCTTGCCCCTTTCCGGGCAGGCCAGCTGTCCAGATTTTGAGATTGGGAAATAAACCTCTGTCCACACCTGCTTTCATGCTGCGAAGGGGTCCGACCTGCACCGTTACCCCGATCTAGGAGGGAGTGGCCAAATACCCACCTTCTTATCCACAACTTCTCCCCTTCAAAATCGGAGTTATCCACAGTTACTCCCCTGCTTTTCACACACCCCTTCCGAGGGTGTCGGTGATCTTGCGTATCTTGCGCAGTACAACAATTGCACTCAGGGGGTGGGTAGATGTCAGTCACAGAATTACCCAACCGTTCCCCAGAATTTGAACGGGTCCCGCCGCACGATGTTGTAGCTGAGCAAGGCGTTCTCGGCGGAATGATGTTAAGTAAAGATGCAATTGCCGACGTTGTTGAACTTTTGCGCGGAAATGATTTTTACCGCCCGGCACATGAATTAATTTATGAAGCAATTTTAGATTTGTATGGACGCGGCGAACCTGTAGATGCCGTAACTGTTTCTGCCGAACTAACAAAACTTGGCGATATTGGTCGCGTCGGTGGCGCACCTTATATGCACACACTTATTGCATCAGTTCCAACAGCAGCAAACGCTGGTTACTACGCACGCATTGTGCGTGAGCGCGCAATCTTGCGACGCTTAGTTGAAGCGGGCACAAAGATTGTGCAACTTGGTTTTGCAAGTGAAGGCGAAGTTGATGATGTTGTCGATCAAGCACAAGCAGAGGTTTATGCAGTAACCGAACGCCGTGCGAGTGAAGATTATCAACCACTAAATGTTTTGCTCGCTGGAACTTTAGATGAGATTGAAGCAATTGGTTCTCGTGGTGGAAAGTTAAGCGGAGTACCAACTGGATTCCAAGATTTAGATGAGTTAACAAATGGACTGCATCCAGGAAACATGATTGTTATTGCAGCGCGACCAGCTATTGGTAAATCAACTCTTGGACTTGATCTTGCCCGCAATGCATCCATCAAACATGGAATGGCTTCGGTGATTTTTTCCCTTGAAATGGGTCGTAACGAAATCACAATGAGAATGCTTTCTGCTGAAGCTCGAGTGCCTCTGCACAATATGCGAAGTGGAACTATGAGTGATGATGAATGGGGTCGTTTAGCGCGACGTATGGGCGAGATCTCAGATGCACCATTATTTATTGATGATTCTCCAAACTTAACTTTGATGGAGATCCGTGCAAAAGCCCGTCGTCTGAAACAACGTCACGGTTTAAAATTAATAATTATTGATTACTTGCAACTTATGACCAGCGGAAAACGTGTTGAAAACCGCCAACAAGAAGTTTCTGAATTTTCAAGACAGTTGAAATTGTTAGCAAAAGAATTAGATGTGCCAGTAGTGGCGATTTCGCAGTTAAATCGTTCTCCTGAACAAAGAGCGGATAAGAAGCCGATGCTCTCTGACCTTCGCGAATCTGGTTCTATTGAGCAGGATGCGGATATGGTTATTTTGCTCCACCGTGAAGATCAATATGAGCGGGATAGTCCAAGACAAGGTGAAGCCGACTTGATTGTGGCTAAACACCGAAACGGTCCTACTCGAACTGTGACTGTCGCATTCCAAGGTCACTTCTCACGCTTTGTTGATATGGCTGCACAGATTTAATTAATTGCGTTGTGCGACGCTTGTCTAGATCTTTCTGCTAAATAAATTCCAGCTAAAACTATTGCGCCACCGAGTAGTTGAATCGGTGCGAGTTGTTCTGACAACGCAAACCAGGCAAGGAAGCCAGCGATAACTGGTTCAAGCATTCCAATCAGACTTGCTTGGGACGCACTAATAAATCTAATTCCATTTAGAACACAAAGATAAGGAACGATCGTTCCCGCCAAAATCATGTATGTGAGGAGTACCCAACCAGGAAGAGTGGAATCTGATATTCCACTTAATGGAATTTGTTGGGCAAAGATTTCAAATGGAAAGTTCCAAACGGGAAGTACAAAAAACCAAAAAAGAGTCGCGATGCCAAAGCCATAGGTCGTTAGAGAAGTGCTTGAACGAGTTTTTACTCCGTGCTCACCCATTAAAAAGTAGGTTGCAAGTGCAAAAGCATCAATAAGCGCAACAGCAAATCCAAGGCCATCTACCGTCATGCCGCGATAAATCTGGGCCACAAGCGTTAAGCCAATAAATGCCAAAGCAATTGCCCACCACATAGTTGAAGCAACGTAACGTTTTTGAATGTACCGTACGTAAAAAGTTATCCAAATCGGAGCGGTGAATTCGACTACTAAAGCGATACTTAACTCCATGCGGCCAATAGCAAAGAAGTACGCCGACTGAACTAGTGCAAAACCAATGACTCCATAAGCAAGTAGAAAAGGAATTTCTTTCTTCGTCATCAAAAGTGAACGAGGATTTTTAATCAAAAGAAATGCTACTAAAAGCGCAAAGGCACCTAAACACCTAACTTGCGTAAGCCGGAAAGCGGTTAAATCTTGTGCCAACAGTAATTTGGCTGGAATTCCAGAAGCGGCAAAAAGAAATGCGCTGGCGAAGAGCATGATTTCACCTTTGTATTTACGCACCAGAACACTCTATATAGAAAGTAACCTCTTACCAAAACTAAAAGGCGTTTTCGCTAATCTCCATAATTGAGTTATCTACATTTTCAATGATTGCTCTGTCGGTAGCTAAATTAGGCAAAACGTTTCTAATGAAAAATTTCGCTGAAGCAATTTTTCCCTCATAAAAAGCCCGATCGCGATCTGAAGCAGCGTCGATCTTGGCGTTAGCAATTTCAGCTTGCCGTAGTAACAACCAAGCCGTGATCAAATCTCCAACCATCATCAACAATCGTGATGAGCTTTGTCCAATTTTGTAAAGTTCTTTTGGATCTTCTTGTGAAGCCATTGCTATACCTACTAAAGATCCCATTGCAGTATTAACTTCCTGCAACGCTTTCCCAAGTTCACTCTTCTCATTAGCAAGATCTCCACCACTAGCGGCAAATTTTCCAATTTGTTTAGCTAATAAACCAACTGCGCGTCCTTGGTCTTTAATGATTTTGCGGAAGAAGAAATCTAGACCTTGTATTGCAGTAGTTCCTTCGTACAAAGTATCTATTTTTGCATCGCGCACATACTGTTCAATAGGCCAATCCTCGGTGAACCCTGCGCCACCAAAAGTTTGCAGCGATTCAGTTCCTAGCAACGTCCAAGACTTCTCACTTCCGTAGCCTTTTACGACCGGGAGCAATAGATCATTTAACGCTTCGAGATCTTGCAAAGTGTCTTTGTCAGCACCAGCATCTTTGGCGATCAAAATTTCATCTTGGATTGATGCGGTGTAAAGAATCAATGAACGCATTCCTTCTGAATATGACTTCTGAGTCATTAAGGATCTACGCACATCTGGATGATGAATGATCGAAACACGTGGGCTTGCTTTATCAGTCATTTTCGTCATATCGGGGCCTTGGATTCGCTCTTTGGAATAAGCAAGAGCTTGTTGGTATCCAGCGCTTAGTGTTGCAATTGCCTTTGTACCGACCATCATTCGAGCAAATTCAATTACTTTAAACATTTGCGCAATGCCTTCATGAACTTCGCCAAGCAAGTAACCAACAGCGGGTTCTTTTTCGCCGAGATTCATTTCACAAGTGGCTGAAACATTTAGACCCATCTTGTGTTCGATGCTAGTTACATAGACACCGTTACGTTTACCAAGTTCACCAGTTTCAAGGTCAAACATAAATTTGGGAATTAAGAAAAGACTTAAGCCTTTTGTACCTGGGCCTCCACCTTCACGCCGCGCTAAAACATAATGCATAATATTTTCACTCAAGTCATGATCACCCGATGTTATATAACGTTTAGTTCCAGTGATATGCCATGTGCCATTACCTTGATCTACAGCTTTAGTCCGGCCAGCTCCAACATCACTGCCAGCGTCTGGTTCGGTGAGCATCATTGTTGCTCCCCATTCACGATCAACCATAATCTTTGCAATTTTTTTGTCTCGCTCAGTACCAAGTGCAAATGCAACATGTGCAAATGCAGTTCCTGATGCATATATGTGAATTGAAGGATTAGAACCTAAAACCATCTCTGCAATCGCCCAACGAAGTGAAGGTGGAATTACAGTTCCACCTAATTCTGCTGGCGCATCAATTCGCCACCACTCACCATCCATATAAGCGCGATAAGATTTTTTAAAACTTTCGGGCAACTTTGCATCTCCGGTGGCTGGATTAAAATCAACACCTAAGCGATCGCCTTCAACAAAAGAATCCGCTAAGTCATTTTCGGCCATCCGTTTTACTTCATCCAACATCCCGTTAGCGGTATCGCGATCGATCTCAGCAAAAGGTCCTTTTTCGAGCACCTCACCACGCCCTAGGAGGTCGAAAAGGTTAAATTGGATGTCACGTAGATTGGAGATGTAATGGCCCATGAGGGCTATATTACCCGCCAGTAACATACCTTCGCCACCGTAAGTTGAGCCTAATCTGCCGCAATTTGCTCTTAACCCATCTCCCAGGCAGTTTTAATCTTCCTCGCCTACATTAGGACCATGACCGAACTGTTAATTGCCCTCGCCGTACTCGCCTTTCTCGCAATATTTGTCGTTGGCCAATACAACAAATTAATTAAATTGAATGTTGCTGTTGATGAGTCATTTGCTCAGATTGAAGTGCAGTTAAAAAGGCGTGCCGACTTAATTCCAAATTTAGTCGAAACAGTAAAGGGATATGCAACGCATGAAAATGCTACTTTCGAAAAAGTAGTGCAAGCAAGAGCAGCTGCCACTACCGCTTCAACAGTTCCAGACGTAGCGGCAGCAGATGGAATGTTGACACAAGCATTACGCGGATTATTAGCCGTAGCTGAAAATTATCCAGATTTAAAAGCATCTGCAAACTTTTTATCTTTACAAGAAGAATTAGCAACAACTGAAAATAAAGTTGGATTTGCAAGACAATTTTATAATGACAATGTCCGTGCTTTAAATACAGCAGTTGCAACGATCCCATCAAATCTATTTGCTGGATTAGCAAAAGTTGCTTCAAGAGAATTTTATGAAGTTGATGATCCACAAGACCGTAAGGCGCCAAAAGTAACCTTCTAATGGCAACATTTAATTTCCGAACGCTTCAATTAGCTAATAAGCGAAAGACGATATTCTTACTTATTTCTCTAGGGCTTTTGTCATGGCTTGTTGCAGTTGCTGCGCTTTCATACTTTGGTGGTGGAGGAGCGGCAATAGTTCCGCTAGCTGTGGCATTTTCTCTATTTTCGGTATGGGTCTCTTACTATTCTTCCGACAAATTAGTGATGCGGATGACTGGCGCGAGAATTATTCAAGAAAGTGATAATCCAAAGTTATTTGGACTAATACAAGAAGTAACAATTGCTAGCGGATTGCCAATGCCAAAAGTTGCAATTGTTGAAGACGATGCACCAAATGCATTTGCAACAGGAAGAAATATAGATCGAGCTGTTATCGCATTCACCACTGGGTTATTAGATGTGATGGATCGGGATCAATTGCAAGGGGTTATAGCGCACGAAATGGCACATGTTGCAAACCGCGATACTTTAGTTTCTGCAGTTGCAGCAACCTCTGCTGGTGCAATTGCGATAGTAAGTGACATGTTGATGCGAATGATGTGGTTTGGTGGCGGAAGACGTGATCGCGATAGCAATGCAAACCCACTTACTTTAATTATTTCCCTAGTTGTGTTAATTCTTGCCCCACTTGCCGCCTTATTACTTAAGTCTGCAATCTCTAGAAAGAGAGAGTCGCTAGCTGATGCAACAGCAGTAGCTTTTACTAGAAACCCAAGTGGGTTAAGAAGCGCTCTCGAAGTTTTAGCTCAGGACAACACTGTTGTAAAACAACGCTCAAATGCTGTTGCCCATATTTGGATTGAGTCACCGCTTGACGGGAAGAGTGTTTCTCAAATGTTTGCATCTCATCCGCCAATACAACAACGTATTGAAACTCTGCAAAAAATGGAGGGTACATCTCTTAACTAAGAGATTTGTTGATGATAATCTCATCTGCATGATTGATTTAGCGATTAGAAATGGCTGGTTAATTGACGGTACAGGCGGATTAAGACACCGCGCAGATATCGGGATCCAAGGTGAACAGGTTGTTGAGATTGGAAGAGTTTCAACTGCGCGCATCGAAGTAGATGCAACAGATCAAGTAGTTTCTCCTGGATTTATTGATCCACATAGTCATTCAGATTTTACTTTGCACGCAAATCGTGAATCTCACAGTTCTATCCGGCAAGGAGTAACCACCGAGATAGTTGGAAATTGTGGTTATACAAATGCGCCATTAAGTGATCAATCTGCTGCGGCAACTCAAGCCCGGATGCGTTCTTTTACTTTTGAAGGCCCAATTGATTGGCGCACATTTGGCGAGTATTTAGAAAATATTGAAAGTGGTGGAATAACTGCAAACATTGCATTATTTGTTGGACACAATGCAATTCGAACTGCAGCGGGTTTACATGGCGATGAAGAAGTTACTGACACTCATTTGCGAACAATGGCGAGTTTGTTAGCGGAGGCAATGGATAGTGGAGCCATTGGAATGTCAACTGGACTTGAATACACACCAGGAATATTTGGAACACCAAGAGAGTTGCAGTACTTGGCTAAAGAGTTAGGCAAGCATGATGGGATTTACACAAGCCACATCAGAAATCGCGATTCCAAAATTTTTGAATCAGTCCAAGAATTAATTGATTTAGCCAAAATCGGTGGGATATCAGCGCAGATTTCACATTTAAATGTAAGACATGACACAAATGCGCCAGAGAGAGCATGGGAACGCGCTGTTGAAATGATGAAAAAAGCGCAATCAGAAGGATTTGATATTGAAGCAGATACAACTCCATTTAAACATGGCATTGGAAAGATGACTGGAATATTGCCACGTTGGTTGATTGATGAAGGCTACACAGAAGTAGCAAAAGCACTTAAAGACAATTTAGTTAGAGATCGACTTCGTGGGGATTGCGATCGTTATTGGAGATTCATTCACAAAGGTCAATGGCATCGCGTCTTGTTACAAAGTTCTCCGCACTTGCCGGAATATAACGGACTAACTTTCCCAGAGATTGCAAAGTTACATAAAAAAGATGAATGGGATTGTTTCTTTGATATTTTGCAAGCCTCCGGCCCTGAGATGGATGAGTTGATCTTGGTCGGTGAATTATTTACAGAGGAGCATTTAGCTGAAATGGTTTCTCATCCAGATTTCAGTCTTGGCGTTGATGGATACACGAGTGTCGATAAGGGCCCATTAAGTGAAGTCACTATGAGTCAACATCCATACAGTGGACATATTGAGTATCTTGCCCATCATGTGCGCGAGATGAAAACAATTTCTTTGGAAACTGCGATTCATAAAATGTCAGCAAAACCGGCTAACAGGTTTGGAATAAAAAATCGCGGGGTACTGAAGGAGGGAAATTTTGCAGATGTAGTGGTGTTTGATCCAGCAAATGTGCGAACGAAATCTACTGTTCAGCAACCTCGGGCCTATCCTGAAGGAATTCAACTAGTTGTTGTAAACGGCACTATTGCCGTAAAAAATGGCGAGCACTCAGGATCTATGACTGGCAAAGTTTTACGGCGCAGGTGAGGGTAAATTTGCTGCCATTTAACTGCGCCCGCGTGTACCTCTCGTGGAGCATACGAAAGCTGGGGTAGGGTCGCCAACTATGTTGCTCTCAGATCGCGATATTCGCGCACAAGTCGAAGCCGGACGAGTAAAGGTTGAACCTTTTACTTCAGAAATGATCCAACCATCAAGTATCGATGTTCGACTTGATAGATTTTTTAGAGTTTTCGAAAACCACAAATATTCCGTGATTGATCCATCGATAGAGCAATCAGACCTAACACGCGAAGTCGAAGTATCACCAGATGAGCATTTCATTTTGCATCCAGGTGAATTTGTTTTGGCAAGTACTTACGAAGTTATAACTTTGCCAGATGACATTGCTGGAAGACTTGAAGGTAAATCTTCTTTAGGTCGGTTGGGATTGTTGACGCATTCAACTGCTGGATTTATTGATCCGGGATTTTCTGGACATATAACTTTAGAACTTTCTAATGTTGCGAATTTGCCAGTGAAATTGTTTCCTGGAATGAAAATTGGTCAACTTTGTTTGATTAAATTATCAAGTCCTGCAGAGCATCCTTATGGAAGCGCGATTTATGGATCTCGCTATCAAGGACAACGTGGACCTACTGCCAGTAAATCTTTCTTAAAATTTCACCAGAGCAAAATTAACTAAAGATTCTCAATCGGGAAAGTAAGAATAAATTCGCTTCCTTTTCCTATTTCGCTCTTAACTGAAACAGTTCCACCATGTGCGTGCATAATTGCATCAACAATCGAAAGACCTAATCCGCTTCCTTGTTTTCCATCTTGTCCGTGTCTAGCACGTGAAGTATCTGCACGATAAAAACGTTCGAACACCCGCTCTTTTTGATCAATACTCAACCCAGGTCCATCATCTTTCACAGATACCAACATTTGATTTTCTAGTTCTTGAGTTGTAATTTCTATTTTGCTTCCATCAGGTGAATAAGTGCACGCGTTCACAACTAAATTGGATATGGCTTGATGGATTTTGTCACTATCTCCAAGAATGAAAACTTCAGGGGAAGGAAATAGGGTAGTGATTTTCTGGTTTGGGAAGATTGCCTTTGTAGCAGCCATAACATCATTTACCACTTCATTTACTTCAACTGGTTTTAGAACAATAGGTCTAGATTGATCAAGCCGAGCCAACAATAAGAGATCTTCGACTAGTGAACCCATTCGCTTAGATTCATCTTCGATTCTCCTAATGACCTCAGCAGTTTTTTCAGTTCCTTGCATCGCACCTTGTCGGTGTAATTCAGCAAACCCTCTTATGGCGGTCAATGGAGTGCGTAACTCATGGCTGGCATCTGCAACAAATCGACGTAATTTGTCTTCACTGGTTTTGCGCGCAGCAAAAGCATCTTCAATCTTTGAAAGCATTGAGTTAAGCGATTCAGTAAGCCTGCCCACTTCAGTTTTGGGATTGGCTTCAGGCAATCGAGCAGATAATTCTCCACGTGCGATTGCATTCGCGGTTGATTCGACTGAAGTTAACGGTTTCAAGCTAAGCCGAACAACAGCAAGTGAAAGTAGTCCAATTAACAAAAGAACTATAAAGCCGATAAAAAAGAATAAAATTCGTAATCGATTTAAAGTTTTCTCAATTTCTTCAAGGGAAATAGCGGCTATTGCACTTCCAGCACCCGATGGGAGTAATCGCGCTAAAACTCTGAAGTGTGCATTCTTATTTTCAATAGTGAATGGAATTCCTTCAGCTAATTTAACATCTTCTGCGGTTAGCCCAGTTATTGCTTCTGTAATGTGGTTATTACTTAGTTCTCCACCTAAATTTCCTAAGATGATTCCATCTGGCGTAAGCAAAGTAACGCTAATTGCTGATGGAACGCGATTAAGCGGTTTGGCGTTTGGTGTTTCGGCTACAGGAGTGTTGTCATCATCAATGTCATCAGGTTCGATTCCTGCTCGATCTAGTCTAAGAAAAGAGCCACCAGCAACTGCAGTTAGTTGATCATCAGCTTGACCAATTAAGTAACTCTTCAAAGCTGTTTGTGCTGCAAAATCTACAGTAGTTATTCCGACTGCAGATAAAAGAAGAACGCCAATTACTAATCGATTCCTTAAACTCCAATTAGCAATCGGGGAAGAGGGCTTGTTCATGCAGTTCTAGCGGGTAACCGCAATCGATATCCAACGCCACGCACAGTGTGAATTAGCGGTGGTTCAACTGCATCAACTTTTTTACGAAGATAGGAGATATAAGTTTCGACAATTCCGGCATCTCCACGGAAATCGTATTGCCATACATGATCAAGAATTTGAGATTTTGAAACAACTCGATCTGCATTAATTAATAGGTAACGCAACAATGTGAACTCAGTTGGTGAAAGTTCAAGTTGAACACCGGCACGGTGAACTTCGTGAGTTGCTTCATTAAGTTCGAGATCAGCAAATAAAATCTTTTCTTCATCAAGTGTGTTTGGGGTAGAACCAGTTCGCCGTAAAATTGCTTTGAGTCGGGCGATTAATTCTTCTAAGCTAAAAGGCTTCGTCATGTAATCATCGCCACCAACAGTAAGCCCATTTATTTTGTCTTCAGTTGTGTCTTTAGCAGTCAAAAAAAGTACACCAATACTTTGTCCATCATCACGAAGTTTTTTACAAACTTCGAAGCCGTCCATTCCGGGCATCATCACATCTAGAACTACTGCATCAGGGCGGAACGCCTCTGCCACTGTTAATGCTTCAGAGCCATTTGCTGCGGTCTCAACTTCAAAACCGACAAAACGTAAACTCGTTGCAATTAAATCGCTAATACTTCGCTCGTCATCAACGACAAGAATCTTTTGAGCCTGCGCCTGTTTCATGGCTTTAACCCCTTCGGAATGAAGGCAACGATCCCTCATGAAACTGAGAATTTCCTGAGAGTACGCCTAAAATGGGTTAAAGATTTTGCTTTTTCCGCCTGCGGTGCTCGCGCATTTGGGCTGCGACACTTGCAATGGCTACGAGGGTAAAGAAGGCGATTACTGAGATTAATCCGTCAATGATGATTCTGGGTGCCGATCGGATCACAGAGAAAATGTAAATATCTGGGATGAAATGAGTAATTGTCGCCACTATCGACCATTTCCGGACTTCACGCCAATTCCGTGCGATGCCATTAATTACTACTCGAGCTGTCGCTATGCCATAAGGGATTGCAGCAGCGATATCAACTACCAAATATATAAACGGATTTACTCCGTATTTTCCTAGGGCGCCCCAAACAACTAATGATTTACCAAAACCGTAGACAACTACTAAAAGAACCCAGACTCTTTCTTTAGTTGCAGTAGTAAGTATCACCATAGGAGCGTATCGTTGATTTATTGAAGGTGAAAGTTAAAAATTAGGGAGATCTATATTGTTAGTCTCATCTAGAAATAAAGCTTTTGCTATTCACTTTTTAACAGCAAGTGGAGCTTTCGCCGGTTTGCTAGCTTTGGAAGCTGCGGTTCACGACCACATTAGAGCCGCCTTACTTTGGCTCATCATCTGTCAGTTATTAGATGGATTCGATGGTCCGATTGCTCGTAAATTTAATGTTGAATCGCATGCGCCAACAATAGATGGACATATTCTTGATTTGATTGTTGACTATGTGACCTGTGTAGTGGTTCCCGTAGCACTATTGATTCAATTAAATTTGTTACCACATCAGAGAGAGATGTGGCTAGGCGCATTGATAATTCTTACCGGAGCGATCTGGTTTGCTCGAACCGATCAAGAGACCGAAGATTTTTGGTTTAATGGATTTCCGGCTGCCTGGAATTTAATAGTGCCCTCTTTAATTATTTTAGATACAGGAACTAAAACTAGTGAATTTATTATTATTTCGCTCTCGATTCTTTCACTTACTAAAGTTAAGTTTCCGCACCTATTACGCGTTGTTTTCATGCGTAAAGTCACCATTTTTGTTTGCTTAATATATTTCATTTCATTGACTGTGCTTTCAGCGAAATATCCAGATGGACCTAGATTTTTAGAACCAGCTCTTTACTTAGTGCCAATTTACATAGCAGGACTTTCGTTTATCAGGTCATTCAAAAAAGACTAATTAATGTAAAACATTTACGGCACGAGCAACAATAAGAAATAGAGTCAACATCGAAATCAGACTTTGAATTGCCATTAAAGATTTGGCAATTCTTGAAAGTGGAAGAACGTCTGTGGGACTAAAAGCACTTGAATTTGTTAAAGATAGATAGAAATAATCCAAGTAAACTGGCTTCCAATCAGGGTTAGCAAATTCAGGATTGCTCATTTGGGTAAACAGAAAATCTGGCTGGTATCTGTCAGATTGGGATCGAAGGCCCGACCCACCGCCATCTATTTCCCAATACCAAAGACTGAATATCACCATGTTAGAGATCCAAATGCTTCCGCCAGAGAGCAGAAGGAGCTTGGGTTCTGTAATTTTTCCGTTAACTAATAAGTCTATTAATTTAATCACACCAGCAATATTTGAGATAGTCATTACAAAATTAAGCGCTATCCCGCTAAACCAAATATGAGATTTGTGTTGTGCAATTCGATGCGGATTTGAGATGAAGATAAAAAGTAACAAAAGAACTTCAACTATCAGAATAATATTTTGGTAGTTAAGAGTAAGGCGATCAGGAAGTACAAGTTGCAAAGTTATGACAAGAATTGTGGCTACAGAGACTGGCCAACGCAATTCACCTGATTTAGTGCCCACTGGCATTCCTCCTAGAAGCTACATTTAGGATCGTACGCGCAATCACCCAGTGAGAACGCCAGTTGGGCTCTATCATTTACTCATGTTCTTCGCTTTGCCCGCATACCTAATTACTGTTGTAGCGCTTGCCCTGTTTGCAAATGCCATTTGGAAGATTTATTCGTTACTGAAATCAGGCCAACCTGACCCAACTAGATCTGGCAATCGCGCTCAGCGTTTAGGAAATATGACGCGAGAAGTTTTGGGCCACACAAAAATGTTGCGCTTTACCGGAACCGGTATCGCACATTGGTTTGTAATGATTGGGTTCGGAGCTTTACTTGGAACTTTGATCACCGCATATGGACAGGTAATAAATCCTGAATTTGTTCTACCTGTAATTGGACACTTCATCCCGTATCTGGTTTTTGCTGAGGCGATCGCTTGGCTAACTGGAATCGGAATTGTTACTTTAATGGGAATTCGCCAAGTTACCCGCATAAGTGGGAAAGGCAGAGACGGCAGAGAAGGCAAGCAATCTAGATTTTATGGTTCATCAAGTTGGAAAGCTTATTATGTAGAAGCGACAATTTTAGTAATTGTTTTTTGTGTAATTGCACTTCGCGGATTAGAAGGTGCGCTAGAAAATCAAACTATCTGGAGTTGGCATTATGCGCTTTCTTATCCAGCGGTTCAATCTTTTAGTGGTCTTTCCACACCTGATTTAGAAACTACAATTAAATCTGTAGCGTTAGTAAAAATTCTCGTTTCAATGGCTTGGTTCATAGTTATCGCGCTTAATTTAAATATGGGAATCGCTTGGCATAGATTCTTAGCATTTTTTAACATTTACTTTAAAAGAAATGCTGACGGAAAGAATTCACTTGGCGAATTGCCAGAGATGCTCTCTAAAGGAAAGCCAGTAGATTTCGAAGATCCTGCCGAAGATGACATTTTCGGAATTGGGAAATCAGCAGATATCTCTTGGAAAGGCTTGCTGGATATGGCCAGCTGCACAGAGTGCGGTCGCTGCCAATCTCAATGTCCGGCTTGGCATACTGATAAACCACTCTCACCAAAATTGTTAATCATGGCGATGCGCGATCATGCACTTGGAAATATCGGCAGCGAAGATCCAATTGTCAGTGAAAATGGGCCAATAACCCCAGATGTGCTTTGGTCATGCACTTCTTGTGGAGCTTGTGTAAATGAATGCCCAGTAGATATCGAACATGTAGATCACATTATTAATATGCGTAGATACCAAGTTTTAGTTGAATCAGAATTTCCAGCAGAGCTCGCAAATACCTTTAAGAATTTAGAAAAAGCCGGAAACCCTTGGGGTGCTAATCGCAATGACCGCAACGCGTGGATCGCAGAGTGCGATTTCCCAATCCGTATTGTTGAAGGCGAACTACCCGAAGATGTTGAATATTTATTTTGGGTTGGCTGCGCTGGAGCTTATGAAGAGCGCGCTAAGAAAACTACCAAAGCTGTTGCGGAATTGCTTTATCGCGCAGGTGTGGAATTTGCAGTACTTGGTAAAAGTGAAACTTGTACCGGAGATCCTGCTCGACGCGCAGGCAATGAATTTTTATATCAAATTTTGGCTCGCGAAAATATAGAGACATTAAAAGAGACTTTTGGCAATCGCGGAGTTAAGAAAGTTGTTGTTACTTGCCCCCATTGCTTCACAACAATTGGTCGCGATTACAAACAAAGTGGTTTTGAATTAGAAATGGTGCACCACACCCAATTGCTGAATCAATTAGTGCGCGAAGGAAAATTAACTCCAGTTACAAAATCAACGAAGAGTATTACTTATCATGATCCTTGTTATCTCGGTCGTCACAATGAAATTTATGAGCCGCCTCGCGAATTACTTGAAGCTACCGGTGTAAAGATTTCTGAGATGCCGCGAAATAAAGATCGCTCTTTTTGTTGCGGTGCTGGCGGCGGAAGAATGTGGATGGAAGAGAAAATTGGAACGCGGATTAATTTAAATCGAGTTGATGAAGCGATCGCGACCGGCGCAGAAGAGATTGCAGTTGCCTGCCCGTTCTGTCGGGTGATGGTTTCAGATGGCGTGAGCGCCCAGGCTCCAGAAGGTGGCCCCGAAGTGCTCGATGTGGCCCAACGCTTGTTGGGAACTTTGGGCAGTCGGGAATAGATTTAAGGCCGAAGTCGTTCTCCTATATGAAGGAAGTTGAGTCGGGTTGACTCAGGTTTTTTGACAACAACCCACCTCAAGCTGCAGGATTACCCCCGATCCTCAGGAGTCCCCATATAGAAGGAGCAAGTAAAGATGGCTAGAGCAGTAGGAATTGACCTCGGAACGACCAATAGCGTGGTTTGCGTACTTGAAGGTGGCGAGCCAACAGTGATCGCGAACGCTGAAGGTGCCCGGACTACCCCATCTATCGTGGCTTTTGCCAAAAACGGCGAAGTCCTAGTTGGCGAGGTAGCTAAGCGTCAATCTGTGACAAATGTTGAGCGAACGATTCGCTCCGTTAAGCGTCACATGGGAACCAATTGGAAGATTGACATTGATGGAAAGAATTACACCTCACAAGAAATCAGCGCACGCGTTCTTCAGAAACTAAAACGCGATGCTGAGTCATATCTTGGTGAGTCCATTACTGACGCAGTAATTACAGTTCCGGCGTATTTCAGTGATGCACAACGTCAAGCAACTAAAGAAGCTGGTGAAATTGCTGGCTTAAATGTACTTCGCATTATTAACGAACCAACCGCAGCAGCACTTGCATATGGTTTAGATAAAGGCGATAAAGAACAAACTATTTTGGTATTCGACCTTGGTGGCGGAACATTTGACGTTTCACTTCTTGAAATTGGAGAAGGAATTGTTGAAGTAAAAGCTACAAACGGCGACAACGCACTTGGTGGAGATGATTGGGATGACGCACTTGTCGAGCATTTAGTTAAAACTTTCCGCAGCAAAAATGGAATTGATTTAACAAAAGACAAGATGGCGATGCAACGTGTTCGCGAAGCTGCCGAAAAAGCAAAGATTGAATTATCTTCATCACAACAGAGTTCTGTGAATCTTCCATACATCACTGTTGATGCTGAGAAGAACCCACTTTTTCTTGATGAGACAGTAACTCGAGCACAATTCCAAACTTTGACTGCAGATTTGTTGAATCGCTGCAAAGTTCCATTCCAGGCAGTACTAAAGGACGCTGGAATTCCAATCGACAAGATTGACCATGTTGTTCTTGTTGGTGGATCAACTCGCATGCCTGCAGTTGTAGATCTAGTAAAAGAATTAACTGGCGGCCGTGAACCAAATAAAGGCGTAAACCCAGATGAGGTTGTAGCTGTTGGTGCAGCGTTGCAAGCTGGTGTTCTTAAAGGTGAAGTTAAAGATGTATTACTTCTTGATGTAACCCCACTTTCTCTTGGAATTGAAACCAAGGGTGGAATTATGACCAAGTTGATTGAACGTAATACAACTATCCCAACCAAGCGAAGTGAAATCTTCACAACTGCTGATGACAATCAGCCTGCGGTACAGATTCAAGTTTTCCAAGGTGAGCGCGAAATGGCTGCTTACAACAAGAAACTTGGAATGTTTGAACTAACCGGGCTTCCACCAGCACCACGTGGAGTTCCACAAATCGAGGTTACCTTTGACATCGATGCCAACGGAATCGTCCATGTATCGGCGAAAGATCTTGGCACTGGCAAAGAACAGCGGATGACAATCACCGGTGGATCTGCACTTTCTAAAGATGATATTGATCGAATGATGCGTGAAGCAGAATCACACGCAG
>Ga0214921_10004006_pt1 | contig 22105 bp, 21 predicted proteins | sample LL1505_MetaG_FD_177992 | JGI IMG/M metagenome (GOLD analysis project Ga0214921, IMG submission 177992) | Freshwater microbial communities from Lake Lanier, Atlanta, Georgia, United States - LL-1505 | ecosystem: Environmental > Aquatic > Freshwater > Lake | place: USA: Georgia | collected... | reverse complement strand
ACGGTTTGTGTGTCGAAACCATCAAGGTCTAATTCTGAAATGATGGTGTTAAGCAATTTGTTGATGCTGGGCCGCCCTGTCTCAAAAACAAAGTGAGCCGTCTCGCGATACAGTGGATCGCGAACATTGAACAAGGCCTTTAACTTTTCTTGAGGATCATTGACTTGCAGCAATGGCCTTTGCATATCGTGTTTGAGCCTTCTAAAAACTTCCTCGGGGGTAGATCGCAAATAAACCACTTTGCCCCGTGCGTGCAAGTTTTGACGATTGAGGGGCCGAAGCACCGAGCCGCCGCCAGTGGATAGCACACCATGGTGGTACTTGCTTAAATCGTCAATCACGTTTTGCTCGATGTCCCGAAAACGCTCTTCGCCTTCGCGGTCAAAAAACTCTCGAATCGAACAGCCCAACCGTTGCTCAATGACAGCGTCAGAATCTAAAAAGGGCAAGCCAAGGCGACGCCCCATCTGTCTGCCGATGGTCGTTTTGCCAGATCCGGGAAGGCCAACAAAAATAATGAGCAAAAGTACAAACTCAAGGAACGATGGAGACACCAAGTGTATTCGAGGGCGGTGGACTTGGGTTTTCAGCCAGCACTCTGGGTGTCACAAAAATCAACATTTCTGTTTTCCGCTGGGTTGATTGCTGACTTTTAAAGAGCCAACCCACGCCAGGGAGGCTACCGAGGCCTGGCAACTGGGACACATCGTCTTTGTCTGCGGCCTCCAAAATACCACCAATGACCACCGTACCCCCGTTGTCCACCAAAACTTGCGTTTTCACGTGTTTGGTATTGATGGCATAGCCTGCTGCAGTGATTTGGCCCACACTGTCTTTGGCAATGTCCAATTCAAGCACAACAGCCCCTTCTGGTGTAATTTGCGGCGTGACTTCAAGCTTCAAATTGGCCTTGCGAAAAGCCACGGATGCAGCGCCATTGCCATTGCTGACCTGGTAGGGTAACTCCGTGCCTTGCTCAATCAAGGCCTTGGTTTGATCGGCCGTGACCACCCTGGGGCTGGCCACCACTTTGCCCTTGCCATCGGCTTCCAACGCCGAAATTTCGAGGTTCAAAAACTGATTGGCTGTGGCATTGAACAAAGAAATAGCGAAACTGGCGGGTGGATAGATGGCTTGACCTGCTGATCCGGCTGGCAAATTCACCAAGTAACCCGGCTGAATGCCCCCTGAGTTGCCCAAAGTTTGGCCACCGACGGCCAAATTGACGGGCTTGGCATTGGCAGAAAAGGGCGCGGTAAAGGGGGCCGCAAAAGCACCGCCCAAACGAACACCCAAGGATTTTCCAAACTGTTCCTCAGCCTCCACAATCCGGGCTTCAATCATGACTTGCCGAATGGGCACATCCAGTCGTTTGATGACTTCTTGTATTTGCTTTAAGTGAACAGGGGTGTCCAGAAAAAACAACTGATTGGTTCTGGGCTCGGCCATCACAGTGCCACGTGAGCTTAGCCAATGCTGCGCTGAGCCTGCACCACCGCCACCTGCAGATTGCAAACGCTGAACCACGTCAAGTGCTTTGGCATATTTCAAAGGAATGGCCAAGGCTTGTAAATTTTCAGGCACCTCTTTTTGAGGGGCAATCCACATCACCCCTGCTTGATGGGTCACCGTCAAATTTTTAGATTGCACAACGACCGCCAAGGCTTCTCGCCAGGTCATGTCATTCAAGTTAAGGCTGACTGGGCCAGAGACGCCCTCCGCAAGCATTAAATTGTGGTTGCCAATGTCGGCCAAAGATTGAAGCAAGGCCTTCACCTCAATGTTTTGAAACCGCCACTTCATTTTTTGATCGTGTTCAAGGGCATGGAGAGGCGACATGAGGCCGCCGAAAAGGAACAAACAAGCGACCCACTTGCCAAGATGTCGATCAGACTTTTGCAGCGTGCTCATGGTGGCACCTTGTCCCAGGCCAACAAGCTTGACGGCTGGCCTGGTTCCCCTTCTAGCCAAAGTCCCTTTGCATCCAAAGACAACACGCGGCGATTTTCAATGCCCAAGAAGTGACCTGTTTGTACGGCCATGATGTGTCGACCTGATTGAAGCAGGGTCCAAAACACTTCACCATTGAATGCCGAGTGAGGTTGAGCAGCTCCTACCAAGCGCATCTGTGCTACAGAATGATCTGGCAAAACGTGAACTTCCAAGCTGCGGTCTCGCTTTTCGACTTTGACGCGACTGACCGCTTGTAATTCAACGCCGGTGTCGGTGAACGCATCTTCTGCGTCCCACAATAAATGAACTTGGCCCTCCAAAGCGTACTCGCCATCTGATAACAAACGCCAACTCAAGGAGGGCCAAATGCCATTTTGAAACAACTGATTCATTGACTGCCAATACGCAAAGGTAGCCGACTGCGGCCCCTTCAAGCTGAAATCTAAAGCGGCCGCTTCAAACCCTTGCTCATTGGGCAAGGGTGAGAATTTCATTTGCACAATGTGCAGATTGTGCGCACGTGCCAATTGCTGCAAGCGAGAAATAAGCTGCATGCGCAAGGCAGAATTAGGCCAAGCCAAAATGAGTTCATCGACTTGAGACTGGTATTCAAGCAGTGCCGTGTTGCTTTGCGCATGGTTCAACTTCAAAGTCTGAAACTTGGTCTTTTGCAGTGCGAGCTCGGCCTGCTGGGTTTTTTGCACCATCTTGACAGACTGCCACTGCTGTTGCTGTGATTGAATCCATCCGGATGCGGTCAGAAAATGCCACACTGCCTCCATGCTTGCTATGCTCAAAACACACAACAGCAGAGCCCGCGCAATTCGAGCCCGTACCGTGCTAAATAGCTTTTGATTGCGCCAATCAATGGCCAGCTGAGGGCATGCGCTTGAAGCCCATGAAACAAGATGGCCCGACAGCTTTGTTTTGATGTCTTGAAAGTTCATGGTGCAGACTTAGCAAGCAGTGAATTGGAAGCGTGCGCCCAGAGCTTGGCCTTCAATTTGATTTCTTCCTGAGGGGTCGCAAACTCACTGGTCGTCAATTCACTGGTGGCAAAGTCACTCTTTGCAGGCTGACTGTTCGCACTTGTCGAAGGCTTTTTGAAGGCATGGTGTGCACGGAAAATTTGCGGTTCTGTTTTCCATCGATCAAACAAATGGATGTCGATCAACAGTGTGCGCCAATCGTCGGATCGCAAACTAAGGCCCTCAAACTCCAGCATGCCCTGTTGCCATTGAAGGCTTTTCAATTCACCCACTACACCCTTTTGCCCCCAAGCTTGCGCCATCAAAATAGCTTGAACATCCATCAAATCCTCGCGCTCCTCTTGTCGCAGCATCAAGTAATTAACTCGTGATTTCAATTCAGTCAGTTCAAGTCGAGCTTGAGCCACTTCGCCCTCGGAGATCTTGTCTAGGTTCAGCTCTGCGGCCATATTGGGTTCTTTGAAAAGCTGAGCTGCCATTTCTTGCTGGACGTCTGCTTCTTGCAATGCAATGATGGCGACTGAAATGAGCAAACTCAGGCCAAGCGCCATGATTGTTTCAATCCACGAATTGCGAAGTTCAAGTTTTGATGAACGAAGGACATTCAACATGCTGTGTGTCCTTTGAAGACATTGAAATAGTCGCAGGTCAACTCACCTCGGCATGGCAACCTCAGTGCCTCTGTCAAAACCTCAGGCTTGAGCGCCCAAGCTTCACACAACTTGCTGGTTTCTAAAGAGCAAGTGATGGCTTCCAGCTGAAGATCTAGCGCACTGAATTGTTCTTTATAAAAATTGACCAAGCTGACGGGGCAAGCCATGTAATGAGCCACCCATTGAGCTTTGTCCGTGAAGTGAACTTCAAAGTCCATGGCCACTTGCCCCATTGGCAATTGAAGCAATGAGGCTGCCTCTAACCAACATTCGGCTTCAATGTCCTCAGGACTCCAATTTGGCAGACACTGTAAATAGCCCTGCCGCATCTCTTCGGGTTGAACCATGAGCACAGTTGGAATGGCGCTTGACTGACCCCAAAGCTTGGGGCGTGACTTCAACCACCTAGCAACGCCACTGGCAGGTTTTTGGGGCGACCCACTTTCAAGACAGTCAGCCCTCAATTGCAATATCAGTTGGCTTAAATTTTCAGCCCTGCGGTACATCACAAGAGAACCTTGAACTGCCAAAGCGGCCCACACCTTGAAGGGACTGAGGTTAAAAGGGTCAAGGCTGCTTGTAGGGAGTGTAGAGAGCAAACCGGGCGGTATGAAAATGGGGCTGACCACAATTCGCAAAGACTTGCCTGGCATGAGTAAAGAAAAGAGCTGCACTGGTTAACTTTCATAGACTTCGGACAGTGCTCTGATTGAACCCGCCTCTGTGACCTGAAAGGACTACAATTCCTGTCAATCCAGTTGCATTGCGCAAGCTCCAAAATCAACCATTTGACACGCAGTATTTAGAATGGGGTCAGCGAATTCTTTCGCTTAAGACATGTCCAAAAAATCCAAATCAAACTCTTCTGAACAAACCGACTTGATTGAAACGCCAAGTTTGCACTGGGCTCTGCGTGTTTGTCTTTGGGCGGCTGGTCTGGTGGCTGCAGGTTTGTTGTCAATCTTGATGGTAGTGGGCGTGGCCATGGTGATGGCCTACCCCCAATTGCCAGACACCTCAGACTTGGCCGAATACCGGCCCAAGTTGCCTTTGCGCATTTACACCGCAGATGGTGCCTTGATGGGCGAATTTGGAGAAGAGCGTCGCAACCTCACACCCATCAAAGAAATTCCGCAAGTCATGAAGGACGCCGTACTTTCCATTGAAGACGCACGGTTTTACCAACACGGCGGGCTGGACTATTTAGGCCTGATTCGGGCAGGCATTGCCAATTTAGGCAAACGCAAAAGCCAAGGTGCTTCAACCATCACCATGCAAGTGGCGCGCAATGTTTACTTGTCCACTGAAAAAACATACACCCGCAAAATTTATGAAATTTTGTTGACCTTCAAACTCGAACATTTGCTCACAAAAGATCAAATTCTCGAAATCTACATGAATCAAATTTTCTTAGGCAACAGGGCCTATGGATTTGCTTCAGCCGCAGAAACTTATTTCGGAAAATCACTCAAAGACATCACCATTGCAGAAGCTGCCATGCTGGCGGGTTTACCAAAAGCGCCGTCCGCCTACAACCCCATCAGCAATCCAAAACGAGCACGTTCCAGACAGCTCTACATCATTGAGCGGATGGAAGAGAACGGCTTCATCACGTCCAAGCAAGCCTTGGAGGCCAAGGCTGAGCCCCTGCGAATTCGGCCCACCAATGACAAAGGCCGCATTCATGCAGAGTACGTTGCCGAGACAGTGCGTCAATTGATGTTCGCGCAGTACGGGCAAGAGACTTACACACGGGGTCTGACTGTTTACACCACGCTCCAATCGACTGAACAAAATGCTGCCTATCAGGCCTTGCGCCAAGGCATCATGGATTTTGAGCGCAGGCAGGTGTACCGCGGCCCTGATAAATTCATAGAGTTGCCCAACAATCCAAAAGAGATGGAAGACGCCATCGACGAAGTATTAGACGACCACCCCGACAATGGTGATGTCATGTCGGCTGTGGTGTTGGAGGCAAGTCCCAAGAAAATTTTGGCCATTCGCCAAAATGGTGAGCAACTTGAAATTACGGGCGATGGCTTGAAACCTGCTCAGTCTGGCCTGTCAGATAAAGCCGGCCCCAACATCAGAATCAAACGAGGCGCTGTCATTCGAGTGGTGCAAACGCCAAAAGGCACATGGGAAATTACCCAACTACCCGAAGTTGAAGGTGCCTTTGTGGCCATCAATCCACAAGACGGCTCGGTCAGAGCGCTGGTCGGTGGTTTTGATTTTGCCAAAAACAAATTCAACCACGTCATTCAAGCTTGGCGTCAACCTGGTTCCAGTTTCAAGCCTTTCATTTATTCAGCAGCATTGGAAAAGGGCTTCACGCCTGCAACGGTGGTAAACGATGCACCGCTGTTTTTTGATGCAGGTGTCACAGGCGGTCAACCTTGGGAGCCTAAAAATTACGACGGTACTTTCGAAGGCCCTATGACACTTCGCAAAGGTTTGGCCAAATCGAAAAACATGATTTCCATTCGCATTTTGCAATCAGTGGGCACCCGCAATGCCCAGGAATGGGTCACCAAATTTGGATTCGATGAAGACAAACACCCTGCCTATCTCACCATGGCCTTGGGTGCAGGTTCAGTCACCCCTATGCAAATGGCCACTGGATATTCAGTCTTTGCCAATGGCGGCATGCGCGTACAGCCGCACATCATCACGCGCGTCACCGATCACAAGGGCAAGATTTTGGTCGACAGTCCGCCGCAAAAGGTTGACGAAGCCAACCGTGTCATATCCCCTCGCAATGCATTTGTGATGACCAGCTTGCTACAAGAAGTGACTCGCTCGGGCACAGCGGCCAAAGCACGCGTCGCATTAAAGCGCGACGACATATTCGGCAAAACCGGAACCACCAACGACTCCATGGACGCTTGGTTCGCTGGCTATCATCGAAATTTAGCGGCAGTGGTTTGGATTGGGTACGACACACCCCGTAAATTAGGCGATCGAGAAACAGGTGGGGGCTTGAGTTTGCCCGTTTGGATCAGTTTCATGGAAACCGCCCTCAAAAACATGCCTATCATGGACGCCATTGCACCTGAAGGCGTGTTGTATGTGAACGGTGACTGGTACTTCGAAGAGTTTGCCAAAGGAAATGGTGTCACCAGCCTAGGATTGGGCAACGAAAAAGGCAGCAGCCTGCCAGAGCCCGATGAGAAGAAACGTATTTTGGATCTATTCCGAAATTGATCCTGTTCAAACAGAGCTTCGTTTAGAAGCTCAGTTAGAAGCTCAGCGTTTGACCAGACTGCGCTGTACCAAATCGGGACAAGTTTTCAAAAAACTCGCCCTCACCTTTTGTATCTAGCCAAGCACCTTCTTTGAATTTGTAGTGGTGGCCGCCTGACTTTGCCGCGAGCCACACTTCATGCAAGGGTTTTTGCAAATTCACAATGATTTGGCTGCGGTTGCTGAAGGTGATGGTGATCATGCCGCCCACCCGCTGGTTGTCGATGTCGGCATCGGTTTCATCGTTGATTCGGTCGCAGCTTGTCTCAATTCGAGACAAAAGGCGTTCAGCAGTATCTAAAAATTCAAGGTCGGTCATTACAATCCGTGACATGTGCAAAGTTTTGAGAATTTTAGTCATTGCCCAAACCCTTGGCGTTTGTGCGGTGGCTTTGAGCGCCTGCGGACAAAAAGGCCCACTGGTTCACCCACAAGACCCCTTGTCTGCAGACCGTGCCACTTTGCTTCAAACTTTGACGCCTCATTTTCCAAGTGGGGCATCAGAAACACCCGCCAAACAACCTGCGGCTGCGCCTAAAGCGCCCGCAACCACGCCCACTTCTGCTCCCGCTTCAACTCCAAAACCATGAACGTCAATACCCTTCCTGGACAACCCTACATTGCTTATCAAGCCAATACCCTGTGCATGGAGCGTGTGAAGCTGGCAGACGTCGCAACCCAATTTGGCACACCCGTCTTTGCTTACTCCAAGGCGTCTATGTTGGGGGCCCTGGCTGCTTACCAGCGGGGTTTTGCAGGCCGCAAAGTTCAAATTTGCTACGCCATGAAGGCCAACTCTAATTTGGCAGTACTTCAAGTATTTGCCAAAGCCGGTTGTGGTTTTGACATCGTGTCGGGAGGAGAATTGGCCCGTGTTTTGGCTGCTGGCGGCGTACCCGAAAAAATCATTTTCTCTGGTGTTGGCAAAACACGCGCCGAAATGAAGCAAGCCCTCGAGCTGGGTATTGGTTGCTTCAATGTGGAAAGCGAAGCAGAGCTGGAAGTGCTCAACGAAGTGGCCTTGTCGCTTCACAAAAAAGCACCCGTCAGTTTGCGCGTGAATCCCAACGTTGACCCCAAGACGCACCCCTATATTTCCACGGGACTCAAAGGCAACAAGTTTGGCGTGGCACACGAAAGTGTGGTTCAAACTTACTTGCGCGCAGCAGCCTTGCCGGGCTTGGCCGTGGTAGGCATTGATTGCCACATTGGCTCGCAAATTACGGAGGCCACGCCCTATTTAGACGCCATGGACCGAATTCTTGATTTGGTGGCAGACATTGAAGCCGCGGGGGTGCCCATTCACCACATTGACTTTGGTGGCGGTTTAGGCATCGACTACAACGGCGACACCCCGCCTGCAGCCGATGCCTTGTGGCAACAACTCTTGGCAAAATTAGATGCACGGGGGTACGGTCAACGGCAACTGATGATTGAACCAGGACGCTCCTTGGTAGGCAACGCGGGTGTGTGCTTGTCAGATGTGGTGTTCATGAAGCCAGGTGAGCAAAAGAATTTTTGCATCATTGATGCAGCCATGAACGACTTGCCCCGACCGGCCATGTACCAAGCTTTTCACCAAATTGTGCCCGTCAGCCCGCGCACTGGCGCAACAAGCTTGGTCGATGTGGTCGGTCCGGTGTGTGAGAGTGGAGACTGGATTGGCCGCGATCGCGAACTCAATGTGCAAGCAGGTGACACCTTGGCGGTACTTTCAGCGGGCGCCTATTGCATGAGCATGTCAAGCAACTACAACACACGAGGCCGTGCCGCCGAAGTCTTGGTGGATGGCGATCAAGTGCATTTAATTCGCAAACGCGAGACCGCATCAGACACTTTCCAAGGCGAGCATTTGGTGCCTTGATTGAACGACACTCTTCCTTTTCTTTAAGTGCCTGACTGACGCCTCCGTGTAGTAGCGTGCCAGACGCGCCAACCCAACAACACGCCTAAGATTGCGGCATAAGCAAATACTTCTGTGAAGTTATTTTTGCCAGCTCTCATCCAGAAGAAATGCAAGATGGCGAGCACCGCAATGGCGTAAACCAAACGGTGCAACAAGCGCCAGCGCACAACACCCATCTTTTTGATGGCCGCATTGGAAGAAGTAACCGCTAACAAACTGAGCATGACGGCAGCTGCAAAACCCACCGCAATGAAAGGACGCTTCACAATGTCCAAAGCAATGTCATCCCATTCAAGACCCATGTCAAACAAGCCATAGCAAAGTGCATGCAGCAGCACATAAAAAAATGTCAGCAGCCCCAAGCTGCGCCTGAATCGCAAGAATTCTGGGATGTTGAAGGTGACACGCAAAGGGGTGACCAACAATGTGATGCACAAAAATCTGAGCGTCCAATCTCCGGTTGAGCGAATTAAATATTCAGCAGGATTAGGCCCTAAGTGATCTAAGAAAATTGCACTGCACAGCCAAGCAAATGGCATCAGCGACACCAACACCAAAGCCAATTTGGCAACTGGCTTGCGCAAGACCTCGCGCAGCATCAAAAGTTCTTAACGAGGTCCATGCCAGCGTAGAGGGAAGCAACTTGGGCTTCGTAGCCATTGAACATCAGGGTCTTGCGCTTTTTATCAAGCAAGCCCCCCTCGCCAATGCGCCTCTCATTGGCTTGGCTCCAACGCGGGTGATCGACGGTGGGGTTCACATTGGAATAGAAACCATATTCTTGCGGTGCAGCCTTGGCCCAAGACACCAGCGGTTGCTTTTCAACAAACCGAATTTTGACAATGCTTTTGCCACTTTTAAAACCGTATTTCCAAGGCACCACCAATCGAACAGGTGCGCCATTTTGCTTGGGTAGCACTTCACCGTACATGCCAAAGGTGAGCAAACTTAAGGGGTGCATGGCTTCGTCCATGCGCAAGCCTTCTAGGTAAGGCCAATCGATGTAGCCACCGCGAAGGCCCGGCATCGTTTGCGAGTCGGCTTGCGTCACAAACTCTACAAACTTAGCACTGGGCAAGGGCTCAACGCGCTTAATGAGGTCGGACAACGAGTAGCCGATCCAAGGGACCACCATCGACCAACCCTCCACACATCGCATGCGGTAAATACGCTCTTGCATGGCACCCCATTTCATGACGTCTTCCAAATTGAAACGGGTTGGCTTTTTGACCAAGCCTTCAACTTCAATGGTCCATGGCGCGGTTTTTAAGGTGTGTGCGTTGCGGGCCGGGTCTGATTTGTCAGTCCCAAATTCGTAAAAGTTGTTGTACGTGGTGGCATCTTTGTAGGCTGTTACTTTCTCAACAGTCATGGCGCCTTGAACGGCAGATTGCGAAGCTGGAAGCGCAGCCAATTTGACGGCAGCGCCACCGCCTTGCGCGAATGCCTCGCGTTGCGCCCAAGAGCCCATTCCAATGGCTGCAGCACCGGCTGACCATTGGCGCAGCAACTTGCGTCGATTGGCATAGACCTCTGACGAAGTGATTTCGCTGCTAAGGGGGTGAATGAATCCATCTTGTTGGGTGCGAATCAGCATGATTTACTTTCAAAGAAGATCACCTATTGGAATACTTAATGCTTAACCCCGTTGGGTGAGAGGTTAAAAGTATCAGCGAAAAAAATGGGCCAAAAAGGCCCATTGGATGGACGCAGCGAATTCAATTCGCCAAGTCAGTTTTAACGCAAACCCGCAATGTAGTCAGAAACAGCCTTGATTTCACGGTCATTCAGTTTTGCAGCAATTTGCGTCATTTGAATGCTGTTCTTGCGAATGCCCTCGCGGAATTGTGTGAGTTGGCTGACGGTGTAGTCAGCGTGTTGGCCGGACATGCGGGGATACTGGGCAGGCATGCCAGAACCACTGGGGCCGTGGCAACCCGCACAAGCTGCAATCTGGCGATCGGCAATACCGCCGCGGTAAATCTTTTCACCCAAGGCCACAGATTCTTTTTCTTTGGCAAAACCGGGCTTAGCCGTTTTGCTGGCCAAGAAATAAGCCACATTGCGCATGTCTGCATCGCTCAATTGCGACGCAAAGCCCATCATGACGGCATTGGCACGCTTGCCTGACTTGAACTCTTGCAGTTGCTTCATAATGTATTCAGGATGCTGCTGAGCCAACTTGGGATTGACGGGGGTGGTTGAGTTGCCATCTGCCATGTGGCATGCAGCGCAAACACCGCCCACAATGGCCTCGCCTTTGGCCAAATCAGGCTTTTCAAGCTTTGGGGCTGCTGTGGAGGCGAAAACAGAACAAGCCATCAGGGTTGAAGTGAGGGCAGCGAAGAAGAATTGAGTCATTGACTTCATGGTCGACATCCGAAATAGTAGGCGCAAAACAGCCTGATTCTACAATGCCTGCTAGCGTCATTTCTGACGCCCTTCAAGTTTGAACCTAATGGCCACCCAAAATAGCCCTCCCCTAGCCCCGAAAGTGGCGCTTTCTACCCCTGCCAAAAGCAGGAAATCGACTGCCAAAGCAGCGTCCGCCAATGTCGTCCCAGAGGCTAAGGTTATTACACCCATGGGCTGGATGCACACAGCCAAATTCCTGACGACGGCAGCCGAACTTTTTCACCTGCCAGTCTTGGATGTGCCAGAAATTGCATTTGTCGGTCGGTCGAATGCCGGTAAATCGACTTGCATCAACACATTGACGCAGCAAAAGCAGCTGGCTTTTGCCTCCAAAAAGCCAGGCAGAACCCAACACATCAACTTGTTTTCCTTAGGAAAGCAAGGAGTGACCGATGCAGTTTTGGCAGATTTGCCAGGCTATGGCTATGCCGCAGTGCCCAAACAAGACAAGTTGCGTTGGCAAAAAGTCATGGCCAATTACTTGGTCACTCGTGAAAACCTCAAAGGTGTTGTCTTGTTGTGTGACCCTCGATTGGGTATGACCGAACTCGACGAAGTTCTGCTAGAAGTCATACGGCCTCGGGTTGAAGAGGGTCTGAACTTTTTGGTGCTCCTGACCAAATCAGACAAGCTAACTCGTTCTGAGGGCGCAAAGGCTTTGTCGATTGCCAAATTGCAAGCGGGTGGTGGACAAGCTAAACTTTTTTCTGCTCTGAAGAAACAAGGCGTCGAGGACTTGGCGCAATTGATGTGGGATTGGACTCACGATTCGGATGAAACCCATGATTGAAACTTGGCAGCAAACATTGCCTCATGGCATTCACTTAAGTTGTCGCGCAGCTGGCCCTAAAGGGGCGCCAGTTTTGTTGTTCTTGCATGGTTTTCCTGAAGCTGCTTTCGCTTGGGACGAGCTGCTCTTGCATTTTTCAAAACCCGAAAATGGTGGCTATCGATGCGTTGCGCCCAATTTGCGAGGCTACGAAAAGTCGAGTCGGCCCGCAGAAGTTTCGGCCTACCGCGCTAAATTTTTGGTGCAAGACATTGCGGCATTGATTCAAATTGAAGCTGTTGCATCACCTCTCAAAGCCTTGGTTGCCCACGACTGGGGCGGTGGCGTTGCCTGGAACCTTGCCAATCAAATGCCGCATTTGATGCACAAACTCGTCATCATCAACTCGCCGCACCCTGGTACTTTTTTGCGAGATTTAAAAAGCAATGCCGAACAAATTGTAGCCAGCGAGTACATGAATTATTTTTGTGAACCGCAAGCTGCAGCAGAGCTCAGTGCCAATGAGTTTGAAATGCTCTTTCATTTTTTTGAAAAGGGCGTCAAGCCCGTTTGGTTAACGCCAGAAGTTAAAGCGCATTACAAATCGGCTTGGTCTGAAGGTTTACAGGGCGGCCTCAACTTTTATGTGGCATCGCCCCTCAAACCCAACAAACCTGGTGAGCAGGCTTTGCAGAATTTGAACCTGCCTGAAGAGATGCTGCGAATCGCTGTGCCCACCTTGCTACTTTGGGGAATGCAAGATGTGGCCTTGTTGCCTCATTTGAATGTGGGTTTAGAAGCCTATGTTCCCAATCTCACTTACGTGCCGATTGAAGAAGGCTCACATTGGGTTGTGCACGAACAACCTGAACTTGTTCAACGTGAAATAGCAGCGTTTTTGTAGACCGAAGCTTCGCCCTCAGGCCGCGTTTTGAAACGCTTGTGAACCCAGTAATACTGGGATGGCATGCGGCGAATGCTCTTTGCCAATTCGTCGTTCATTCGAAGAGTGTCTGCACTTAAATCTGCTGTCGGAAATTGGCTCCAACTCTCCATCAATTCCATCTCATAACCTTCGGGTGTCATGCGCGTTGTGAGCATCATCACTTGGGCACGGCCCAAGCGCGCAAATCTTGACAAAGAAGGTACCGTTGCTGTGTTCACGCCCATGAAGGGGACAAAGATGGACTCATCTGGGCCAAAGTCCATGTCGGGTGACAAATGAAGCATCTCTCCGTGCCTCAAACCACTCATGATTTGCTTCACACCTTCGTGGCGAAAATAGGGTTTCACATTGCCAGAGCGCAGGCGACCTTGGTTCACCCACGCGTCCATCACTTTGTTGTGCTGCGGCACAAAAATAAAAGCAACCGGTTTGTTTGCTCGCAATGTGAGAGCCAGGCCCCCTGCATCAAGTCCAACGAAATGGGGCGCCAAAATTATTTTCGGAACATCGGCTTCCAATTGAGCAAAAGCAGTTGGCGTCCCAACCCATTTCAAACGCGACTCAAGCACCGACAAAGGCGCATGCCAGAGCCATGAGCGATCAAGCAATGATTGGGCAAACTGCACAAAATGAGCACGCGCAAGTTGTGTGATTTCGGTGCGAGATTTTTCAGGAAAACAAAGGGTCAGATTGATTTGAACGATGTTTCGCCGACTGCGCATGAAGCCGAAAAGCAGCCAGCCCAGACCGTGACCCAAAACCCGAATACCACCCAAAGGCACCCAAGACAACAGACGCATCAAGCCCACGAACAAAGACTTCACGCGATGGACTCCTGGCGAGGCTGTTTGTATCGGGCGTAGCCCCAAAGGTACTGATCTGGGCGCGACAAAATCAAACGCTCCATGGCTTGATTGATTTGTAAAACCATTGCATCGACATCGTTTGCGTTTTGGGTGACAAGCTCACTGGCATGAATGCGATAGCCTTGCCCCCAAGCCAGGCGTTCCCCCCAAATCAAAATGACTTTTGCGCCAGTTTGCACAGCCAGTCTGGCTGCCAATGTCATGGTGTAGGCCGGTTTGCCAAAAAAAGGCGTCCATTGGCCCATGCCTTGCGGTGGTACTTGATCGGGAAGCAGGCCAACAGCCCGGCCCGCTCGCAGCGCTTTGATCATTTGCCTTACGCCCGCCAAAGTGGTGGGTACCGTTGACAATCCGGGACGTTCTCTAGAGGACTCCATCACTTTGCCCAAGCCCTCTTTGCGAGAAGGTCTGAACAACACCGTCAGGGGCCCATACTTTTGACTGAACGTGGCTGCCGAGGCCTGCGCGCTCACTTCAAAGCAACCCAAATGGGGCGTTAAAAACAAAACACCTTGCCCACTGACATAGGCTGTTTCAACAATTGGAAGAGATCCTTCTGACCAGCTGACGGGGGGGCTTTTGCCCAACCACAAACGAGGCAATTCGGTCGACATGGCGCCAGCCTGCCCCACTGCGCTGACAACTTGTGAAAAGCGAAGACCCGCCGTTTTGACGTTGGCCAAAAACCGCTTTCGATAGGTGGGCGACAACAGCCAAGCCAACCAACCGACGGCATGGCCAATGGTATGCAAAGCCCACAAAGGCCAACGTGAGAAAAAACGAAACCAAAAAATCATCTTAAGTTTGGTAAACTTTGCGGGTCGCTGAGTTAAATAGAGCAACTTGCAGGGCGACACACACAAATCGGAAACACATGTTTCAACATGTTCTGGATTGTGCCTTGTCTTCGGACAAATCTGCTAAAGCGTTCGCCGAGGCTCGAAAAGCATCTGGCAGCGCAGATCAACATGCATGCCTAACTTACAGGAGAATCCTCATGGCGAATGACTATCTTTTCACTTCAGAATCCGTGTCCGAAGGCCATCCCGACAAGGTCGCCGATCAAATCTCAGACGCCATTCTCGACGCAATTTTTGAACAAGACCCCCGCAGTCGCGTGGCCGCTGAAACCCTGACCAACACCGGTCTAGTGGTCTTGGCCGGTGAAATCACCACCAACGCCCACGTCGACTACATCCAAGTGGCCCGCGACACCATCAAGCGCATTGGCTACGACAACACCGAGTACGGCATTGACTACAAAGGCTGTGCTGTCATGGTGTGCTACGACAAGCAATCCAATGACATTGCCCAAGGTGTTGACCACGCCTCTGACGACCACCTGAACACTGGCGCTGGTGACCAAGGTTTGATGTTTGGCTACGCATGCAGCGAAACCCCCGATCTGATGCCCGCGCCTATTTACTACGCACACCGCTTGGTGGAGCGCCAGGCACAGCTTCGCAAAGACGGCCGCTTGCCATTCTTGCGCCCCGATGCCAAGAGCCAAGTGACCATGCGCTATGTGGACGGCAAGCCCCACAGCATTGACACCGTGGTGTTGTCCACTCAGCACAGCCCCGACCAAAGCGAATCGTCTACCAAGATGAAGGCCAGCTTTAACGAAGCCATCATTGAAGAGATCATCAAGCCTGTCTTGCCCAAAGAGTGGTTGCAAGACACCAAGTACTTGATCAACCCCACTGGCCGCTTTGTGATTGGCGGTCCTCAGGGCGATTGCGGCCTGACCGGTCGCAAGATCATTGTGGACACCTACGGCGGTGCTTGCCCTCACGGCGGCGGTGCCTTCTCTGGCAAAGACCCCTCCAAGGTGGACCGCTCAGCGGCTTACGCTGCACGCTATGTGGCCAAGAACATTGTGGCCGCAGGCCTGGCCACACAGTGCCAAATTCAAGTGGCCTACGCCATTGGTGTGGCGCGCCCCATGAACGTGACCGTGTACACCGAAGGCACAGGCGTGATCTCTGACGAGAAAATTGCAGCCTTGGTGAACGAGCACTTTGACCTGCGTCCCAAAGGCATCATTCAAATGCTGGACCTGTTGCGCCCCATTTACAGCAAGACAGCAGCCTACGGACATTTCGGCCGTGACGAGCCCACTTTTACTTGGGAGCGAACCAACTTGGCCGCCACACTGCGTGCGGCAGCAGGTTTGAAGTAATTTTTAAAGTGATTATTTGACGGGGTTTTCTAAAACGCCAATCCCGTCAATCTCAACACGAACCACATCGCCCGACTTTAAATACTTGGGTGGTGTGAAGCCAATGCCCACGCCCACGGGTGTGCCTGTTGCAATCACATCGCCTGGGTACAAAGTGATGCCGGCACTCAAAGTTTCAATGAGTGTTGGAATGTCAAAGATCAGATCAGGCGTGGCCGCGTTTTGGCGCTCCTCCCCGTTCACATAACAACGCACATGTGTGTTGGTGCCGTCGAGTTCATCGGCACTCACAAGCCATGGACCCATGGGGCAGAAGGTGTCAAAGGATTTGCCCATGTGCCATTGCATGTGCTTGTTTTGCCAATCGCGTGCCGTAATGTCATTGACGATGGTGTAGCCCCACACGTGCTTCATCGCATCGGCTTTGGCAATGCCTTTGCCGCCCTTGCCAATGATGACAGCCAACTCGGCTTCGTAGTCAATGGCGGTTGACACTTTGGGCATCTCAATGGCATCGCCCGTTGCAATGACGGACTCGGGCACTTTGGTAAAAATGATGGGTTCGGCTGGAATTTCGCCGCCCGCTTTGGCACTGCTGTCAAAACCGCTGCGTGCAAATTCTTGGGCATGTGCATGGTAGTTTTTTCCCACGCAAAAGATGTTGCGTCGTGGGTGCGGCAATGGCGCGCGCAATTGCACGTCTTTCAATGCAATGGCGGCGCCTTGTACAGGCAAAGGCTCACCGCGTGACAATGTGTTCACGAGTGTCAGGGCGCCCAATTCACGATCGGCCAATGGCAGATCAAAGGGCGTCACTGAGTTTGAATCTTGTGAGACCAGGCCCACATGAGGTTGGTCTTGATAGAAGAAAGCAGCAATGCGCATGATGGAAGCACTTGTAGTGAAAATTGAATCAGTCGCTATTGTGACGCTTTGCGCATTGATTTGCGGTGAGGCCTATTCACCGCCTGATGTCCCCTTGTGACAAAGGTTCATGCCAAAAAATGCAGTGCAGTGTTAGAGTTCAATCAAAATAGATCGCGCCACATTCAGAGCAGGAGACGGTATGAAATTATTGCAATGGACGCAGCCTACGAGTGGCCAGCGGCGTCATGCCATTGGCATTGCCGGTGTGCTGTTGAGCAGCCTCTTGACAAACATGGGAATGCATTCCAGCGCGTGGGCCCAATCCGCCGCCTACCCCACCAAATCCATCACCATGATCGTGCCCTTTCCCCCTGGTGGTTTGGCCGATATCGTGGCCCGCCCTGTGGCCGAAGCCATGACACGCGAATTGGGCCAACCCGTCATCATTGAAAACAAAGGTGGTGCTGGCGGCGGCATTGGCATGGGTGTGGCGGCGCGTTCTAAGCCAGATGGCTACACCGTGTTGCTGGCTTTGTCTTCATTGACCGTCATTCCCGAAGCCGATGCCCTGTTGGGCCGAAGCCCCATGTTCTTGCTGAACGAGTTGCGTCCCATTGCGCGATACACCGCAGACCCCACGGTACTGGCTGTGCGTGCCGACGCACCTTGGAAAACCGTGAAAGAATTCGTTGAAGACGCGCGCAAACGGCCGGGGGCCATCAATTACGGATCCTCTGGCAATTACGGCACCATGCACGTGCCCATGGAAATCTTGGCGCAAACGGCCGGCATCAAAATGACCCACATTCCTTTCACGGGTGCCGCCCCTGCTGTGGTGGCCATGCTGGGCGGTCAGATTGATGCGGTCTCAACGGGGCCTGCCACTGTTTTGCAACACGTCAAGGCTGGCAAGATTCGCGTTTTGGGTCACTGGGGAAATGGGCCATTGGCTTCCATGCCCGATGTGAGCAGCTTGAAAGACTTAGGCTTCAACGCCGAGTATGCACAGTGGTCTGGCTTGTTCATTCCTAGCGGCACACCCGAGCCCATTGCACAGCGCTTGCGTGCAGCGGCCAAAATGGCAGCTCAAGACGTCAAAGTGCGCGACATTATTCAAAACACAGGCAGTCCTGTGGTGTATTTAGACAGCCCTGAATTTGAAAAATATGTGCAAGCCGATGCCAAGCGCATGACCGATGTGGTCAAGAAAATTGGCAAAGTGGAATAGACTCAAGACAAGAAAACACCAAGCTTCTGAGTCGCGACTCACATATCATTGAGCATTCAATCTATTTAAGCATTTCGGAGATACCCATGAGCTCTTTTGGCAAATCATCCTCTAGCCGAACAATTGCTGGCAATTTGCAAAAGCAATCTACTTCGCGGCGCAACATGGGCATCGCATTGGCCAGCTTGTTGTGGGTCGGCACCGGCATCTTTTTGTCGCAGCAAGCACATGCTCAAAACTATCCCAATCGGCCCGTCAAAATCATTGTGCCATTTGCGACAGGCGGCCCAGCCGATAACTACGCACGCTTCATGGCGCAGCGACTGCAAGAGAATTTAGGCCAGACCTTTGTCGTAGACAACAAGCCCGGTGCAGGCTCGGTCATTGGCACAGACTTGGCAGCCAAAGCAGCGCCCGATGGTTACACCTTGCTGCTCATGTCCAACACGCAAACCGTGAACGAAACACTCATCCCCAACAAGCCTTATGGCTTGATGAAAGACTTTGTGGGTGTGGCCCCCATCAACTATTCTGATTTGGTGTTGGTGGTCAACCCCACCAAAGGCATGAACACTTTGGCCGATGTGATTCGCGTGGCCAAAGCCGAGCCTGGCAAATTGAATTACGCGTCTTCTGGCCCTGGTACGCCTTATCACATGGCTGGTGAGTTGTTCAAAAGCATGGCCAAAATTGACATGGTGCATGTGCCTTACAAGGGCAGTTCTGGCGCTCGAACCGATGTGCTGGGCGGCCAAGTCGACATGATGTTTGATGCCGTGACCACCATGACCGAGCAAGTGAAGGCTGGCAAAGTCAAAGCGGTCGGTACCAGTGGCAAAGCTCGTTCCGATGTGTTGCCCGATGTGCCCACACTGAGCGAAAACGGTGTGGCAGGTTATGAAGCCACCATTTGGCTTGGCATCATGGCGCCCAAAGGCACGCCCAAAGCCATCATCGACAAGCTCAACGAAACGGCGTCCAAAATAGCGTCACAACAAGATGTGAAACAACAGTGGGCCAAACAAGGTGCTGTGCCCATGGTGATGAGCCCTGCTGTATTTGACAAATACTTGAATGAAGACATTGCGAAGTGGGCCGGTGTGATCAAGTCTGCCAACATCAAATTGGATTGATTGTTTTGTCGCGCTTTATTCATTTGCTCAGCGGTGGTGCCGCTCAAGGGTTGGTCAACGCTTTAAAACCGTCTGTTGAAGCCGCCACCAACACCCAGATTTCCAGCACCTTTGGTGCAGTTGGCTTGATGAAGCAAAAGCTCATTGAAGGTGCACCCTGCGATGTGGTCATTTTGACGGCGGCACTCATTGAGCAACTTGCTGCTTCAGGTCATGTGCTTGAAGGCAGTGCGCGTCATTTGGGGTCTGTCAAAACGGGGGTTGCCGTGAAGCACGGCACACCTCACCCACTCGTTGAAACTGCAGATCAACTCAAGGCTGCCATGTTGGCGGCTACTGGCATCTATTTTCCAGACCCCCAGTTAGCCACAGCAGGCATTCACTTCATGAAGGTGCTCAATGGCATGGGCATTGCCGACACAGTGGCCAGTAAGCTGCGTCCTTTTCCCAATGGCAACACGGCCATGAACGCCATGGCCGTTTGCGACGACCCGCAGGTGATTGGCTGCACACAAGTGACAGAAATATTGATCACACCTGGCGTTGATTGGGTGGCCAATTTGCCCCTAGCGTATGAACTGGCCACCCTGTACACGGCAGGTGTTCGGTCAACCAGTGCTTGTGCGGTGCAGGCTCAAGCCATGATCGATATGTTGACCAGCCCAGAGCAGGCTGAGTTGCGCGCTAAGGGTGGTTTTTTGCCTGTGGCTTAAACACTCAATGACTTAAAACGCTCCAAACGCCGGCCTTTGCATTTCCTCATTTTTCAAGAGCCCTCTTGAAATCCTTCCAAACACCCTTATCATTAGCACTCGCAGGAGATGAGTGCTAACAACTTCAGCATCCTCCAAAGAACCCTAAAGTATTCAATTTCGAGTACTTTTTGTTTTTAACCTTGTTTCATATTTAGGAGATCCAATGAAACTGCGTCCTCTCGGCGATCGCGTGATCGTCAAACGTGTCGAAAGCGAAACCAAAACTGCCTCTGGCATCGTGATTCCTGATGCCGCTGCTGAAAAGCCTGATCAAGGCGAAGTCTTGGCTGTGGGCCCAGGCAAGCGCAATGACAAAGGCGAAGTGTTGGCCATGAACGTGAAAGTCGGCGACCGCGTGTTGTTCGGCAAATACAGCGGCCAAACCGTCAAGGTCATGGGCGATGAGCTCTTGGTCATGAAAGAAGAAGACCTGTTCGCGGTCGTCGAGTAATTTTTAAATCGGAGAAATTCAAATGGCAGCAAAAGACGTAATTTTCGGCGGCGAAGCCCGCGCACGCATGGTTGAAGGCGTGAACATTTTGGCCAACGCGGTCAAAGTGACTTTGGGCCCTAAGGGTCGCAATGTGGTGCTCGAGCGCTCTTTCGGCGCCCCCACCGTGACCAAGGACGGTGTGTCCGTGGCCAAAGAAATCGAACTCAAAGACAAGCTCCAGAACATGGGCGCTCAGATGGTTAAGGAAGTGGCTTCCAAGACTTCTGACAATGCAGGTGACGGTACAACTACCGCTACCGTGTTGGCTCAAGCCATCGTTCACGAAGGCATGAAGTACGTTGCCGCCGGCATGAACCCCATGGACTTGAAGCGCGGTATCGACAAAGCTGTGACAGCTTTGATCGAAGAGTTGAAGAAAGCCACCAAGGCCACTACAACCACCAAAGAAATCGCTCAAGTCGGTTCTATCTCTGCCAACAGCGACCACAGCATTGGCGAGATCATTGCCAAGGCCATGGACAAAGTGGGCAAAGAAGGCGTGATCACTGTTGAAGACGGCAAGTCACTCGACAACGAACTCGACATCGTTGAAGGCATGCAATTCGACCGTGGCTACCTGTCACCCTACTTCATCAACAACCCCGAAAAGCAAGCTGCTTTGCTGGACAACCCCTTCGTGTTGTTGTTCGACAAGAAAATCAGCAACATCCGTGACTTGTTGCCCACATTGGAAGCCGTTGCAAAAGCAGGCCGTCCTTTGTTGATCATTGCTGAAGAAGTTGAAGGCGAAGCCTTGGCTACGTTGGTGGTCAACACCATTCGCGGTATCTTGAAGGTTGTGGCTGTCAAAGCTCCTGGCTTCGGCGATCGTCGCAAAGCCATGTTGGAAGACATCGCCATCTTGACCGGCGGTAAAGTGATCGCTGAAGAAGTTGGTTTGACACTCGAAAAAGTGACATTGGCAGACCTGGGTCAAGCCAAGCGCATTGAAGTGGGCAAAGAAAACACCATCATCATCGACGGTGCTGGCGCAGCTGGCGACATCGAAGCACGTGTGAAACAAATCCGCGTTCAAATCGAAGAAGCCACTTCTGACTACGACCGTGAAAAACTGCAAGAGCGCGTGGCCAAGTTGGCTGGCGGTGTTGCCGTGATCAAGGTGGGCGCTGCCACCGAAGTCGAAATGAAAGAAAAGAAAGCCCGTGTTGAAGACGCATTGCACGCGACTCGCGCTGCTGTGGAAGAAGGCATTGTGGCTGGCGGTGGCGTTGCCTTGTTGCGCGCTCGTCAAAACGCAGGCGAAATCAAAGGCGACAACGCTGACCAAGACGCTGGCATCAAGCTGGTGTTGAAAGCCATCGAAGCACCTTTGCGCGAGATTGTGTACAACGCGGGTGGTGAGCCATCTGTGGTGGTGAACGCCGTGATGGCCGGCAAAGGCAACTACGGCTTCAACGCTGCCAACGACACCTACGGTGACATGATTGAAATGGGCATTTTGGACCCCACCAAAGTGACACGCACTGCTTTGCAAAACGCAGCATCCGTGGCTTCTTTGATGTTGACCACAGAGTGCATGGTTTCAGAAGCACCCAAAGAAGAGTCTGGCGCCGGTGGCATGCCTGACATGGGCGGCATGGGTGGTATGGGCGGCATGGGCATGTAATAGCCTGCTGTCTCATGGGTCTGCAAAGACCTTTGACCTTGCACAAGAAACCCCGCAAGCAATTGCGGGGTTTTTTTATG
>Ga0214921_10004005_pt1 | contig 22109 bp, 46 predicted proteins | sample LL1505_MetaG_FD_177992 | JGI IMG/M metagenome (GOLD analysis project Ga0214921, IMG submission 177992) | Freshwater microbial communities from Lake Lanier, Atlanta, Georgia, United States - LL-1505 | ecosystem: Environmental > Aquatic > Freshwater > Lake | place: USA: Georgia | collected... | reverse complement strand
TAGCATCGGTGGAGTGGAGGTGAAACATTTCTCTATTATCAGAGACTCTAAGGGCACGGAGATGATCGTGGATCTCGGCTTCTAGCTCTCGAGAGCGATAGCAATTAAAGGTAAATATAGGTACCCATGGAGTTGGCACTCCTGTAGCACTAGATATTTCTGCTGCCCGCTCATCGACTGTACGGATAGTCATACCGATTTTCACCATCCCGGGCATGGATTTATTAATGAGTACATAGACATACTCTATTGGTAGAAGATTACCATTGCTATCTAGAGGGCTATCTTCGTAGTAGTCTACGATTTCCCACGCTGGATTATCTACATCTTGGGTTAGGGTAAAAGCAGTTGCACGTGCACAGATTTGATCGGAGGTTAATTTACTGCGATCTAGTAGCTTGAAGAAGTGCGATTGCTCACGCGTTATCCTTTGCATGGTATAGCTATATATATTTTACTATAGTGAAAAATTTTACCTTTTCTTGCTCCTACAAGATCTTGAAAGCTCACCTATCTCGTCTGCCTGTAAACAGGCTCCCGATAGTGTAGAAGAAATAAAATCCAGCTAAACAAAATAGAAAGCTAGATGCTATAGGCATGATTAGGTTTTTAACTAGCAGAGACGCTATTAGCATAAGGACAATTGCTAGAATTACGCGAAGTAATGGAAGATGTTGTTTCATAATTAACTTATAGAGATGAAGGGGATATTAGGTCGGTCAAGTCTACCCATCGTCCGTCTTCGCCATCGTATTCGTCTGGGAAAAATACTTTTGGCATCATAGGATCGCTAGATAGCTTACCGATTGCAACAAATCCATAACCCTCACATATCATTGGCACTATATAGCCAATCTCTAGATTATTCCACTCCTCGATGATATCGAAATCCCAAGGCATTTGAGGATCATTTATCTCGCACCATTGTTTACTAAAGTCTGCCATAGCTGAAGTTTTTATTGGTTTGTTTTTATGAAAAAATATGCTGTAGCTATTGTGAATAAGCCAATACTGATCCTATCCCATGATCTAAGCCTCTTCTTCTTCTTGGGCTTCTCAACTACTAGTACAGTAGAGGGCTTGATTGTATCCGCCGGCACCTGTCCTTGGGTACTTAATGCACAACATAGCAAGGTGGTTAGAATTACTTTTTTCATATGCGAGATTTTAGGGTTGAAAGCTCTGCTTTGATCCTGGAGATTTTATTCTCCGAAGTCTCGTCCTTGGTAGCGGAGAGAGTCTTCAAACGCTCCTCCAATCGAGTGATTACAGTAACCCTCCGGGCCTTAGCCTTGGGTGTGCCATTGAATCCTTTTTGCGACTTGTTTGCCATGGTTTAGTTGTTTTATTGTGTATATGAATATATATTTTGTATAGGTCTAGAGATTTGCTTCGTGTCGCTCACCAATCAGGCCCACGTGTCCACCTGTATACTGCCTATGGGCTGATACTACGTTGGTGGAATAGTGACGTCACACTGCCGGCACACCGGCGTCACCTTGCCGCCAAAAAAGTTCCGGTTCCGGAAAAGAGTTCGTGTTTCTCTATCACCTACTAAAGATAAGAAGAAGGCCCCGAAGGGCCAACTTCTATCCGGTGTTTCTTTCTAGCCTCTTAAGAATTCTGCCTTATAGTTAGCTACCAGGGCTTCGAACTGCGGTAAGCACTCTCCGGCCGTTCTACCCTTCAATCCGTAATAGGCTTTGAGATCCTTAAGCTTAACTCCTCTACTACCGATCCCTTTAGCCATTAAGCTTAGATTGAACTTATGGACTGCGAGCTGATAGCCGAAGTAATCAACGTTACCTTTCTCGGTCATTACTACTGGGGTTCTTAACTGGCCAGCTTTTGCCTGCTGTAGGGCTTGTTCGAACTGTGTCATGATTGTTTTGTTTTAATTGTTAACTTCTGATTGTACCTAAAGATAGTGTCTTGGTTTCGGACGAGCAACTATTTGTTTACCTTCCAGGCATTCATTACCTTCCTACCATACTCCTCTTTATAGTCAACCACCTCACCATCTATCACCGCTAGGGCATGCCCCCTAACCAAGACATAGAACGTACCCTTCCTATAAGTCGAGGCGAAGGTACCGAGAGTCATCTTCCGGGTCTTGATGGTCTTATCCGGTTGCTTGTAGTCCTTAGTTGCTACTGCCTTACCTACCGATGCTCCTAATACTAAAGTACGCTGGGTTACTTCTGAAGGGAAGGTACGTAAGATCTTGGATGTAGTCACTCCCTTACCCTTTACCCTATCCCAGTTCTTGGCTGCATAGGTATAAGCTTCATCGTAAGAGACTCCGAAGGTAGCCGAGAGAGCCATAACAGTACAGGCATTGCTGTCGCCATTCATGAGGTCGGTAGGACCATTTGCTTTGATGATGTCGTTGATGTTCTTCATGATTGTTATTGTTTGATTGTACCTAAAGATAGGATGGAGGAGCCAGACTACCAACTCCTCCCCCGGCTTTTTTTAGTACTGCGCTCCCCTTACCCTCTCCCAAATCTCTTCGGACTGGTCAAGAGTGCTTTGGAGTTGCTTAAGAGCTGCTTGGAGGTAATAGGCAAGCTCTTCTTTAGAGCAATCGCCTTTAGCTTCTACTGCACCCTTGATGGTGGATACTGTACCCTTGATACCGCCTTGGAGATAGCCAATCAGGCCGGCCTTCGATTCAATTGATGTCATAGTGTTTATTTTTGATTATACCTAAAGATAGGTCCTAGCTTTCAGACTACCAACTAATTTACGAAAAAAGATCCCACTATTTCTAGCAGGATCTTGCGGGGGTATATCTAACAATCAAAACTAACCTCTCTCTAATTCAACTACATCATCTCCCTTCTTGAGCTCTTCGAAGAATTCCTCGATTGCATCAGCAAGGCCATCGGTAAGGGTGCTCGTTACTGCATCGGTGTCAAAGTCAACGCTGTCGAGTTGCACTTCATTGTAGTTGAGACTGAACTCTGCTGAGCCCGTGTCGATGCAGTCGTTGTCAAGATTCCTACCATTGTCTTCGATAGTCTTTATGACTTTCTTAATCAGCTCACGAACCTGCTCTTCATCTAGCGAACTGGAAGTTAAAGGTACTTCGATTCGGTTGAGGAGGGAGATTACATCTTCCCGTGTGTACATGGAGCCTGGTGCATTTTGTACTGATGCTACAGTTTCTGCGATGGTCATGATTTAAGTGTTTTGATTGTTAATTAATATACCTAAAGATAGTATCTTGATTTCAGGCGAGCAACTATTTTTTATCGAGATTATCATTATAGTCTTGTACTTCTTGATCTGCCTGCATACGCAACCAAGTCTCTTTACTCGCATAGCTATACCCTTCGGAGCAATCATCCCTTAGGATACCTTCTGCGGTTGCCTTATCAATGTTTCGCTTTACGTTCTCTACATACTTCTCGTACTCTGCATCCAAGTCCCGATACATTTGTTGCCTCCAGTCAGCTCTATCAAAAGCATCCATTCTGTATTGTTTCATTTGATTTGATTGTTAATTAATATACCTAAAGATAGTGTCTTGATTTCAGACTTCCAACTAAATTATTGGATTTACCGGAATAAAATGCGATGTAAATTTATCCTTATCTACCGCTACGCTATATCCCTTTCCGCTAGCAGTATACATGAGATAGAAGCCATGGAAGCTATCCTTTTCGAAAATGTAGAGCCTTCCCCGACGAACCCGAGTTCCCATGTTGTCGGTATACCCCATATAGCATTCATACTTTACGCCGGATTGTGGTTTAATCTGCATTGCTTTATCATTTGATTGTACCTAAAGATAGGCTCTTGATTTCAGACCGCCAACTGTTTTGTGAATAATATTTTGCTGGCTGGAAATATTGTGATGCAGGCCGGAGCTCACTGTACCATTCTGTCTCCGATAGCTGAATGGAAGGATGAGTGGTGCGAAAGCTAGGCGGGAGGACTTTCTCTCCTTTAATCTTCTCTCCAAACAAGATAGTTAGAATGTATTTCATAACGGTTTAGTTTAAGTGAATAACGCAAATTTCGACAGGAAAGCCAACGATGACTTGGATGCAAGTTCCGAATGAAGGTAGCATAATTTTGACTTTTGATTGTTAATGAATATACCTAAAGATAGTATCTTGATTTCAGACTTCCAACTATTTGTTTAATTACTTGGATTGTAAACCTGAATGAGGTTAGTCTCCATCTTCGGATGAGCATACCTCCAATCCGAGCACTGCATAGATTTTCTGATAGACTTCTTGGTAGGAGGCCGGTAGGCTTTAGTTGAGCTACAGCTAGTGAGAGCTAGTAGAAGGAGAAAGCCGATAAGGGCTAGTAACGTGTTTTGCTGATCTTGATTCATAACTTTAATTGTTTTGATTATACCTAAAGATAAGCTCTTTGGAGCAAAGGAGCAACTAATTGTTACCCCTAGCCCACTTTTTGTTTTGCTCCTTCTTCTTGTCCTTCACCATCTTCTGACGGAAGCGGCCGTCGTAGGCTCCGGCTGCGATAAGCTCTTTACGTTTGATTGCTGCTTGATAGTTGTTCATGGCTGTTATCTTTTGATTGTACCTAAAGATAGGATCTAGATCTCAGACTACCAACTTTATTTAAAAAAGCCCCAGGATAGACATCCCAGGGCGTACAATCAATAACAATCAAAATTAAGCGAAAGTTTCAGCTACCTCCCACAACTTCTTATTCAGATCGAGGTCAGCCATCATATTTTTTATCGCCCGAGCCTTCTTCTCTTTTCCGCTCTTGGTAGTCATCGTAAACCCTCCCCTCACCAAAGCTTCCTGGGTGCGATTGAAGACAACCCAAAGGCTATTACCTTCGTCTTCTTTCCGGGTTGCTTGCAGGACTTGATTGATCTCAGACTCGTCAACCAACTTCTCCTCACCAAATCTTGCCTGAAGAGCTTTAGCGGCAAAGGTCTTCATTTCGTCTGCGGTCATGATCCGGTTAGAATAGGTGTTGATCTTCTGAACGACATCGGGTAGAGAATTCACGACTGAGGTCATCAGCTCTTTCAGCTCTTCGAAGGAGTAGCCGAGGTGACGGAGATTAAAGGAGCCAAAGTCTTCGGACTTGATAATCATTCCATTGCTGCATACCAGGCGGAACACTCCTACCTCAAATTGCAGCTTACCCCAACCCCTAGAGTTGTTAACGAGCACACACTGCGGATAGGCTTCGATAACGCCATTTGCATCTTTGATAACGATGTCCGGATTGAAAAATGTAACCAGGTGCTTGCCATGCTTGCGCTGAACAGCATCTTTTGTTTGCGGAGACTTGGCTGAAGAAACAAGCCATCCTAGCTTCTCCATATCCTCGATCACTTGGTAGGTCGGGATGAAGGAGTACTTCTTGGATACCGATTGGTGTGGGTGTTCGGTGTACACCTGAGGAGCTAATTCTGCGATTTGCTCTCTCGTCAAGGCTGTCAATTGTGTCATAACTTATTGTTTTAATGATTTAATATACTAAAGATAGGATCTAATTCTCAGACTACCAACTTTAATTTTTCAGCTTCCCAGAAGGCCCGTAAAGCCCTAAAGCAAGCCCTGAATTAACTCCGGCGTGAAAGATGTGAAGTATGTCCATCCCGTTATTTACTTCGAAGGATATGTGGGAGTAGCCTGGCTCCTCATCTGTACTGATAATACGCACCCTATCCTCTCCGAGCTGCTTTTTTAAGCATTCAACCGAACGGTCATTAAGAACTAGTTTAACTGTCATAGCGTTTATTTTTGATTGTTAATGAATATACCTAAAGATAGTAACTAGATTTCAGACTACCAACTCTGCTCGACTTTAAATTTAATTCCTCCGCAGGTAACTTCCTTGATAGTATTCAGGTTTACCATCCTCCAAGCCTTCTCAGGGGTGTCAGGATTCTCCTTTGCTACCTGAAGGTCATATACCGGAAGCAATCCCTTTGCGGCAGGATCATAAGCCAACCCCGCTCCGTTTACCCCTCGACGTGTGCCCCTGATTGAATTCATCAACCTTTCAGTACCATCTTTCTTCACGAAAAGGACCGAGTAAATTGTTCCGTTTTGGAGGCTGTTAATTTTCTGAACCGCCTCTTGAGCTGTAATTGTTATCATATTATTTTGTTTTGATTATACCTAAAGATGAGGAAAAGGCCCCAGGGGGCCAACTTTATTTTTCCTCGAACTTGACTGAAACCGAAATAGTATATTGACCGTAGTTGCCTACATTCTGTACAAAGCCCGGGGAGCAGGGGCACATCGAGCATCCACATTTTGCTCTCCAAGCCCAGTTCTCTTTGCCGATGTATTTAGCTTCGCTAGGGAACTGTTCTTGAATTTGCTGCATGACGACCGGGATAACTTCTTTCTTGTAAAAGTCTGTTGGACGAGAGCGGCGGTTTACTAAATTCTCGAGAACGGTTTCTCCTTCCGGCCAGATGTAAAGCTTGTTAGCACTCTTGTAGGGTTCACCCTTACGGCTGGAATAGCTTTCGTACTTAACGCTTAATTTTGTGATTGTGAATTTCATAATCGTTATCTTTTGATTGTACCTAAAGATAGGTTCTTGATTTCAGGCCGCCAACTTTATTTTCGGACCTCGTGAGACTCAATGATACTGGTATCATCATTAGAGACCTCATACTCCGTGTCGTAGGGATCCACCTCCCCATCCTCTACCATCTTCTCTGCTTCTTCTTGCGTTTCGGCTACTACTTCGTAGTACCAATAATAGGCTGCTGGTGCGCTTTCTGTAATTCTAAATGTCGGCATAACTTTGATTTTTTAGATTGTTAATTAATATACCTAAAGATAGGGTACGGATTTCAGGCCGCCAACTTTATTTTAGCGAACTGTCAGCTAAATAATTCTCAAGGTCATCGTAGTAATCACCCAACTCTTCTTTAGCATCATCATTCAGTACATCGCCTTTCAAAATACTCCTGACCGAATCCCGGATATAGAGCAAGGCATTGTAATTCTGATCCTCAAATGCACTACCCCCGTTAGGGTATATGTAGGAGTCTTCAAACTGGTCTGCTACCGCCCAACCGTGCTTGGAATTGATAACTGCTTTAATTACTTCAATTGTTTGCATAACTTTGATTTTTAATTATACCTAAAGATAGGATCTTGATTTCAGACCGCCAACTATTTATTCCACTTTTCTACACTTCTATGAACCTCCAATAAGAAATCAGACATTTCCTCCTCATCTCCAACCAACCCGAGTATATCGAATTCCTGCTTTGCAATTGCGTTACATATATCGCCAAAATTTTCATATGCTTCAATTTTAGCAATTATATCTCCCAATTGCCCGAAATGTTCCCGGTACTCGGAAGGGCTATCGCAATTATCCCTCATATCAACGAAAATGTTAACTGCCCGGTCAATCAAATTGTTTTGTGCTGCTGTAAGGATTGTCATAACTTTAATTGTTTTAATTGTTAATTAATATACCTAAAGATAAGCTTTTAATTTTAGACTTCCAACTTTTCGAGATATAATTTTAGAAGATTTTTTGACATCTCATAATCTCCTTTCTCGAGTAAGGATGCTGCAAGGGATAGTATCCGGGCGAGATCCCTTTCTTTAGGGCTGCGGGAAGTATCTTCTGATATAGCATTTAGATTTTGCATGATGTTTTATTGTTTGATTGTACCTAAAGATAGATTCTTAATTTCGAACTTCCAACTTTATTTCAACATTTCAATTAATTTTATTATTTGGTTTACATCTTCCGCTACCTTAAACCCGCCATTGTTATGTGTAGTTACGCCTATACAGGTATGAGCTTCTACTACTTTACCATATTCTTTTTTAGCAGGTACTTGGTAGAAATGACCAATTTGTTCAATGCTGATGTAAATAGGTTTACTGTCTGCTGTACTTGTAAGTTTGATAAGTTTCATATTGCTTAATTTTTGATTATACCTAAAGATAGATTCTTATTCTCGAACTACCAACTTTATTTTTATTTATAGCCAATCAATCCCTGATTGGTAGGACACCCCCTCTTCGGTAAGATTACCGGAGTACAGGACATCAGATAGATTGCAACTGCGATAAGGGCGAGTAATTTCTTCATAACTTTAATTTTTGATTATACCTAAAGATAGATTCTTAATTTCAGACCACCAACTATTTTCAAAAAAAAAAGCCCCCTTGCGGGGGCGTAATCATCAATCAAACAATCAAAGCATCTTAAGCTTCCAGGGCAGTAATTTTAACATCGTTTGCCATCCGGCGGCGAGTGATGTCATAAGCAGTGTTGATGATGGTGTCATTGAACCGGCGACCGGCCAAAGTGTTGCTAACATGGCTGTGGGAGTAGCCGGTAGCTTCTGAGATTTTCGCAACGTCATTCCTGCGCTTGCGACTAACTGCCTTCAAGGCTTTTTCAAAGTAAGTGTACATGTTTCTTTTGTTTTTATTTATTATTAAAGATAAGAACTCTTTTTCAGGCGGCCAACTTTTACAAACATTTTTTGAAAAAATATATCAAGCCGAGTATCGATAGGGTAATAAAGATGATATTAATCAGTACCATACCCTTAAAGGCTGCTTCAGGATAATTGGTCTCCGAAAGGATAATACACTCTAGTATAAAGCTAGCAAGCCACCCTACGAAAACTTTATTTCCAAACCTCTCGCCACTTTTTTCGTTAGGAACCTTTTTTTGCACCTCCCGGCTATACCACTCATACCATCCATTCCATCCTGCTCCTATGACAAACCATGCTAGGAGGGCTATGAGCGTATATTTGACGAACTGTATGAAGCCGTGTAAGAAACCTTTTTCCTCTTCCATAACCTTTTTTAAAATTAAGAACTCTTTTTCAATCTAGCAACTTTATTTAGAACTCTTCCAACTCTCCGAACTCTTCCTCAGCGTCATCATAAATACCATTATCGATATTGGTGAGAAAGGCTTCTACTGAGACGAGTAATTCGTTGTAAGGAGTCTCTACCATGCTACGGTAACTTTCTTCTTCCAACCTGTTGAACTCTATCCCGATGAGATCGGTATCGAGGTTACTGCGGACGTCTTCTAGACGGTTGTACAATTCTTGGAGTAGCTCCACTTTGCTGTCATACTTTTTTCTGGACATAGTAATTGGTTTGGTTTAAAAGGTTTTTTATAGTTAACTATTATTACTTAGCTCAAATTCCGGACCCCTCTCTTCGCTATCCTCTCCCTCCTCGGTAACCTGTCCGTAGTATATATCGTTATTACCTAGTTGGTAGGAGAACTTCACTCCCGACTGCCCATTTCTATTCTTGGTAAACATCAAGTAAGTTCCTCCTCCCTCTCTTTCAGATTCCCTTTTCATCTCGAGGTGAGCATCAGTAATATGCTTCATCTTATTTGACCCAACAAACACTCCGGCCTTGGTTACTTGCTGAATAAGGAGGAAGGTAGTATAAGCTTGGCGAAGGTTTTTCCCTTCGTTATGGCCGACGGTAAGGTCGATGAGCCACTTCTCGGCCTGCCCCTGAGACATCCCGGCATCCTCTTTTACAGCCTCCAAGACCTCAACGATACTATCCATCAAGATATAATCATATCCTTTATGTAGTAATTGCTCCATTACATCCTTGAGGTTATAATCCAGGTAGTCGGAAGTAAAGATAGTCTCGACATTGCCAAAGACCGGAAAGCGTTTAGTATATTTGAACATTTGAATCTTCGACATTTCAGCAGAGATAAACAAACACTTCAAGTCCGGATTAGTCATCTGCAAACAAGACAGCGTATGAAGGAGCAAGGTCGTCTTACCCACTCCCGGATCGCCGGTACACATAATATTAGTTCCCACCGGAATACCACCTTCGTAAGAGAAGAGGTTATCGATGACCTGGCCGGTCCTAAACTGATTGAGCATCCCGGCGGTAATATTCAGCTCCTGAAGCCGGCCTACTTTATCGAAGTTAATAACCGGAGGTGGTAGCGTGGGAGTAGCCTCTATCGAATTGGCTAGGTTTCTCCTCGTAAGGTACTCATCGACTGAGATTCCAAACTTTTGTGCCTTCTTCTTGGCGTAATACATTTGACTGTAATTCATAACTAATGATGTTTGATTGATTATTTAATGACCTAAAGATATACTCTAGATTTCAAACGACCAACTATTTGTTGATTACGCCTGCATATAATTTTCTATCATCTGTAATGACCATATTACTATACTGCATATCAACATTAACCGGATCGTCATCCAGGCCAATAAACCAAAAAGGATGCTTCCGGGGATTATATTTAACTTGAGTCATGTCTGCCTCCACAGGAAGATGATCGGCCTTATCTCGCTTAATATATATACGATCGCAAAGTATCCAGGCACAGACTGTTTTGTTAGCACCCTGGTGGATCTTTCTTGCTGTTGTCTTCTGGTTCCTGAGCTGACAGCCTCTCATTAGGAGCTGGACCTGGGCGGGATCGAGATACTCTGGAGCCTTGTCCGGGTACTCGACCTTCCACTTCATATAGTTTTTACCTGCTGATAGGTTAAAGCGGACTTTGATTCTCTTTGACATGTTTGATTGATTTAGGACCTAAAGATAGGGTACAGATCTCAAACAACCAACTTTATTTTTAATTAGGCCAAAACATTATAGTCCCGGCATCATACCATTCAGCATACCATCCATGCTCTTCTAACAGGTTGTTGAACTCCTGATGCACCCCCAAGTCATATCTCTTATAATTCTCTGTATAGTAATCAAAGAGGGTAAAGCCATCCTTAGCTGATATGAAACTTTCAGCTGAAGACCATATACCATTAGCACTACCGTCGAACTCTTCTGTCGTTCGCAAGGACAAGCCGCTGTACCTTTTCTCCAGCAGCACTATTAAATCTTCTCTTGATGCCATAATTGATTATTTTAGATCCTAAAGGTAGGTAACCTATTTCGAGATTCCAACTAATTCTCTAACTTTCTCAAAATGTTTTTCTATCGCCTTAGCAAACGACACGGCCCGGGCCTTAGTCTTGGCATAGGCAAAGAATTGACAGAACTCAGAATCGAAGGTAATTCCCTTGCAGTTAACCTTTTCACTAATCAACTCTTCGAAGTCATAAGCCGACTCGAAAGCTACCACTGTTAACTCTTTTCTGGGAAAGCCTGTAATGGTCCACTCTGCACCTTCCCAATCACCTTTATAGACTGAGATACCGATAGGGGACTTGTAAGCATCTGTTGACATAACTTTTATTTTTTGATTTAACCTAAAGATGAAAACCTTTTTTCAGGCTAGCAACTTTTTTCTAAAAAAACTTTTTTTGGTAGTGTAATCTCCTTCCCTTGACCTCCGAACACACGGATAGCGACTGACCTGCTGGCCATCGCTTTACCTTTTTTTACCTAACCATTAAAGAACTGTATCCTCGCTAAAGAAGTCTTTTTCAATGAGTTAGGCTGTTTCTTACCGCCGGGGTGAAGTACTAAGCCCTAAACCAAGCTGGAACTCTTTTTCGAAAAACTCTTTTTGCAATTCAGTTATAAATATCCATGAAAAACTTTTTTTGCCCCTCAGAGAACTCTTTTTGCATCTCCCTTCAAAACCCCTTTCCTTATAGTTGGTATAGGCCTTGGCTAGATCCTTTAATCTTCCCTAGCTAATACCTTCAGACGCTAGCCTGGCGGGCCTGTAGAACCTTTTTTTGAAATAGCTGTATCAGGCTCTGGGTATCGCATTGCCGGGCGATGGCCCGGTCTTGCTATGAAGATAGAAACTTTTTTTCGGGCTAACAACTTTTTTTTCGGATAGAACTCTTTTTGCAAAGCTGCCCCCTCAGAGAACTCTTTTTGCAAATGGGCTAGCTATATGGCTATATTTGGAGAGGAGCTAGAAAAAGTTGGATGGGGAGACAAATTCCCCTCGATTCTCGTTTTTCTCAATACTCGCTCGGAACTTTTTTTTCAAACATCTCATCCCTACACAGTACTCTGTTATACCTACTACCAACTTTTTTTCATCGCCGAACTTTTTTTTCAAACACGAACCTTCCTCTTCCTACTCTCCAATTTAAGATATATTACCCTAAAGATTAAGAATGGTAACCACGCCCACCACATCATAAACCAACTAAATACTGTTAGCTCATCTGGTTCTGCTGATTGCTTATTCTTGATGTTTCGATATACTCCTATTAGCATTGTTAGTATTCCTAATGCGAAGTACCAGGCCATAAATTCTCTGAATGTCATATACTTGTTGTTTTAACTTGATAGCGGTGCTTTGATGGCAGGATGTGATTGATAATCATCAATTTGAAAATCTTTATAAGACCATTTTGTAGTATCCCTAATAATTGAATTTGTATCTGACCTTAAATCGTTAATTTGTAATTTAGGTAACTCAAACGGTGTTCTGGTAATCTGTTCTTTTGCTTGTTCAATATGATTTTTGTATAAATGAACATCACCCAAATTACCAATCAATTCATCAGGAACCATGTTTACTTCTTTGGCTATGATTTCAAGTAGTAATCCATAAGATGCTATGTTGAATGGTAAACCAAGGAATGTATCTACTGAGCGTTGATTCCACATTAAAGAGATTGCTCGGGTTGGCCTATTTTCTTTATCAAAGATTTCTTTGTATCGTGTTAGTTCTTCAGGTCTTGCGTGTGGTCCGCTTAGTATCCCTCTAAATACCATATTTGGTCCTAATGAGTGATTTCTCTCATCCAAACTCAACTCTCTTGTATAAACTTGAAATCCGTAATGACATGGCGGGAGTACCATTTGGTCTAACTGACCTACATTCCAAGCATTAACCATTAATCGTCTTGAATCTGGATTTGTTTTGAGTTCAGAGATTAGGTTTGCGATTTGGTCTATAGCTGATGTTCTATATTCAATTGAATAATCTCCGCCGCCTTCTTCTATTCTAAAAGAACGATACGCTTTCCAATCCCTCCACTGCTTACCGTATATGGAACCGAGTTCACCCCACGTCTTAGCAAACTCATCATCGGTTTTGATTTTGTTGATATATTCATCCTTGGACATAGTAAATTGTTTACTATAATCAGGAATTTGATTACAGTAGTTCTTATACGCATCACCATCCCAGATATGACATCTATTATCAACAAGGTATTTGATATTGGTATCGCCACGTAAGAACCATAGTAGTTCTGTTACGATTGACTTCCAAGCCATCTTCTTTGTAGTTAGGAGCGGGAAGCCTTCTGACATATCGTGTCTGATCTGATAGCCAAATAGAGATAGAGTTCCTGTTCCTGTCCTGTCTCTCTTCACTACTCCGCTATTTAGGATAGCTTGTAAGAGGTCTTGGTATATTATGTCTATTGTATTCATATTATGAAGATACTAAATTATTCTTGATTCATCAACTCTTTGTGTGTCATTTTACTTAGCAAATCTCTCACGCTAGTCCAAAACTCATAGCCCCTATCTGCTCCCATGTCACCGAGTACTTCGTTACATATATACTCGCAGATGTTCTTTGCTATTGATACATTCTTATCGTGAGACAATTCATAACACCATCTCATGTATGCGTCACGGTATAGCTGCTGTGCTTTTTCTTGTGGTGTCATATATTATTTTTTATAATTCTTTGTGTTTCATCTTCTATAACTTTTGCTGCCCTATTGTAACCTTCTTCATAAGCATCTGCTATCTCTTGCTTGTGCATTTCTTTTGCTTTTTCAACTATATCCTCAATAAGGAGATAATATTGTACTGATTTTTTTAATTCATTTTCTAACCATTCTATTGATGTCATAGCTTTTCTATTTCTGTTTTTACTTTCATATAAAATTCTTTAGAGCCATCCTCTATTTCATTATCAATATCTCCACCCCATGGAGTAACTCTAATTAATTCATCAACTGCTATTGAAGCACAATTCTTATGATCTAACAGTGTTGTTTGATTCATAGGAAGTACTCTACTGTACTTAGCTACTAGTTCAAATGCTGTTTCCTTTGGTGTCATAGTTTTTCTATTTCTTCTCTTACTTGTCTCCAGTATTTGATTAAGTCTAGGAGGATACTTCCTCTTACATCTAAGTCTCTTATGTCCATGTTTAGCGTATCGATTGTTACATCTACTGCTATTAATGCACATTGTTTATTGTAAAACTTTTCCTGTTCGTAGTCTTTCAAAGAAAATACAGGTCTTGTACAGATTTCGTATTTATTTACTATTTCTTCTGCTCTTTCCTTTGGTGTCATAACTTTTCTATTTCTTGTTTTACTTGTTGCCAATATGTCATTTCTTCCATATCCCAAATATCCATGTCACAAATCTTAAATGCGTTTATTATTTCATCTACTGCTATTTCTGCATAGCATGTATAACCATCACATTTTTCTCTTAATTCTAATGCTTTCTCTTTTGGTGTCATATTACTTATCTTGGTCCTGTCTCCCAGGTGATTGTGTGAATGTTTTCTGATTCTTTTATCAACTTCTGTATCTCTTCTACAGTCTCTAGCACATACCAGCAAGACGATCCCATCGTATATATGTGAGTCTTAGCTTCCTTTCCTATAGGATTTGGTACGGGACTGAGTGCTGTTATTGTTATAGGGTTTATATAAACTACCCCGTCTGTCTGGTTTGTTAGTGTTATGAATTTCATTATTTATCTTTTGATTTTACAATATGCCAATCGTGTTCGCTATCATTATCCAACTTAAAGTAGTAATGACCGCCAGCTGTTTGAGCTCTAAACTTAAAGATCCATAGATCTGTATTCTTCAGTTCTTCTACAATATCTTCATTACCTGACCACCCGTATGTATGAATTTCTAATAAACCATCTTCGTATTCTATAGCGTCATTATACCACCATATACTCTTTACATATTCTATTAGCTCATCATGAAGTCCCTTACCGAACTTACTTCCAAACTTATTAGACAATTGTCCATACATGACAGCCCAGTTCTTGATATAGTCTAGTGCTTCGGAGGTTGGGTAGCCATTCTCGTCGTGAAGTTCTTCTGGGTATTCCCATGCTACTGTGTCGCTCATAGATTATTGTTTGGGTTGTTTAAGTGATTTGTTTTCTACTAAATCTTCAGATAGTTTTCCATATGTAGGAACTCTTCTACTTGCTTCTCTATACAACTCATCATCTACTTGTGTTTGCTGTATTACTTCATCTTCATCTTTGAATGGATATAAACCTAAATCCTGCATCAACATTTGCATTACTCTTTCGTTTGGTGATTCCCATTTCCAATCACAATAGAACCATGTTTTAGCTAACAGTTTTGCTAATATTTCGAGTTTGTCTTTTCTATTGTCTATGAATGATTGATTAATTAGTTTAGCATACTTCTGTACTTGGTTAGTATGACTATCTATATATTCTTTTACTATTTCAAACTCTACTTCCTTACCTACTAAATTTTCTATTTTAGAATCAGGATTAGATAGTATATCAGATATGTCATCACGATGTAAGGGAAGTGTTTCAGTTGTAATTGATAGAGGTGTTGTTTCCCTATACCTAACTACCCATCCTTGTTCTGTTTTATGTAATGTTCCTTTCATTAGCTAAGTTGTTTAAGTGATTCAATTTGTTCTTCTACTAAATCGTCGTCGTGTAGTTCTAGGAACATATCTTCAATATGCATTCCTGTTTGCTCTAACAACTCATAAGCATACACTCCATTTGGATAGTAGTTACCTGTATCTTTAAAGTGATGTGGTGATGAGAAGAAGCGTTTGCCTATTACATTGTATATTGAGCCTTTGTGGATGGCTAAGTCTGTTGGTTTAGTTCCATCGTTAAAATAACTGTCTCTAATTGCGATTACTCTCATAACTTTTATTTTTGTTTATACTAAAGATACTAAAATAATTTTGAGCTAGCAAATTTATTTATTCTTTCTCAGCATCCCAATCCGTTACAATGAACTCAAGTTGTACTCTTGCTAGTTTACCTTTCTTTGTCTTCCAAGCCATTGCTTTGAACCCTCCTGAATGTGACATAAAACCTATGTCGTGATGCTCTGTATTCTTAGGATCTAGTGCTTGCTTGATAGCACATTCCATTCTCTGTTCAGCAGATTCTTTTAGCTCAGCGATGGTAGGTATGTCTGCTGTATCGAACCACTTCCAATTTAAAGCCCTCATCACTTTATGTACTATATCAAAATCAAAATGAGCAAGCACTTCATTGATCATATCGTATTTCTTTCTTGCCATTGTTATTTCTTTTTGAGTTGTTCTCTATACCATTGAATTCCTCTTATAAAGGAAGGTGCAAATGTTGCTTCTTGATAAGCAGCTTTCTCTATTTCTTCGTCTGATATTTCTTTAGGAAGGTCAGCTATAGCAGCATTGTATCCCCTCACATATCCGTTTAGGTAGAACGTCTCTTCAGCTTCCGTACATCCATCGCATCCTTCCCAGGATTTGTTAGCTGACTTCTCGGTAGTATCTTCTCTCTTGCTCTTCAACCACTTACTTAGCGTCCAATCAGTTTCTTCTGATAGGGCTTGGTGTAGTTTAGTTTCTAGATTTTGTAGATCTATGATACGTTTCGGTTTAGTTAGTCTAGCATACTCCTTACCCTTGCCGTCTTGTAGTATAACACACCATTCGAACTCTACTTCACCACCTTCAGCATCTTCATCTAAGAAGTAGTACTTTACATAGTCGGGGTGTAGAGGTAGAAAGTTATAGGCTGGTAGAGGGTACGAATGGTCGTTTTGAAATGTATCATATCTTACCATCCATTGATTATCTAGTTTTGTTAATGTTCCTTTCATTACTTATCGTTTACGGTTTCTAATCTATCTAATTCCTCCTTCAATGAATCGGTATCATATCCGGCATGGTATTTAGTATTTGGATCTAGCTCTTTGATTTGTTCTGCTAGAGATTCTCTACGCCCTTTATTAAAGAACTTCCACTCAATAGCATCAGATAAGTTTTGCATCTGATCAGTTCCGTAAACAGATATCCTTAGATCGTAATCGTACCACTTAGTCTTGTAGTCAGTTAGCTGGATACCTTTAGTTAGTTTACGCTTTAGATTATGTAAAGTCCAATTCCTCACTCTCACTATAGAATTATCACTTCCAAACAAATGTAAGAATCTAAGAAACCATCTTGGACACCACTTCGGTTTAGCTTTATAGTCCATGAATATAATTAACGGTTCCATTGCTTTGAAGATGTCTCCTTTTTCGTGCCAAGGTACGCAGCCTAAGTATTGATACTTCTCGTGGAAGTTCTTAGGAAAGAACACAGCACGTAGATCATCTAAGGTAATGTCTCGTGTATGGATCATGCCCTTGCTTCTACCTTTCCAAAACACTAAGCTTTGAGAAAAGTCGATTGCTTTTTCTTTGAATGATCTGTCGTCTACTAAATAGAATTTACTTGTGTTCTTTTTCATAACTTTCTATTGTTTTGTCGTTGTAGTAGACCTCGATTAATCTTTATATAACGCAATGCCTTCTATATCCGTATAAATCGGATTGGTGATTGGCTTAAACTTCCAATTGCCAGGCAATCTCTCTAGATTCTTAATTATAATAGCTTGATAGATCTTGCTCTTCTGTTTATCTGCAGATATCAGATAGCGAGTAGCTTTCTTATTAGCTGCAAATATTGTCAGCGCCTGAACACTCTCTTCATTCTTCTGCAACCACTTTACTATTATATCGCTAACTGTTTTGAGGATCCTTATCAAGGTGCTATAATCTGATTTAGTGACTTGGGTATCTACTCCATCTATCATGTAGCTTATGTTGTAGGTGTTGAGCCTGGTAGCAGAGTCTGGTAGATTAAGTGCAGATATTTCATCTTCTTGGTATGGTCTAGTAAACCCTACATCTACGTGTATCTTGTCACTTACGGCGAATTGGTAGCGGTCTGCAATTCCGCTGTAGTCATAGCTATCTAGCTTGTTTAAGTCTCCTACTTCTTGGATAATCTCCTTTAACGTTCTAAGAACTTCGTGCAGTGGTATTGACATGTGATTTAGTTTACTCTATAGTAAAGATAATGTAAGTTAATCAATCTAACAACTATAATTCAATCAGAACTTCTAGTATATTCCGTCGTAGTACTTCCCGTATATCTGCTGCAAGTAGAATTTTACAGCTTCATCGTCCATTAGGAAATCTTTCATAGATTGAGGTAATACCCAATAATGCTCGTCTGTAGGTTGAAACTTCCGGAACTTCCTACCGACCATATGGCCTATCAACCAGCCATTACCTTCAAAGAATACCGGAGTAGCAGTAGCGGGAGCAGACGTAAATCCTTGAGCTTGCTTAGGGACTACAGGCGGTATATATTCGATATTAGCTGTCGGTAGAGTAGTAGTATCGTTAGTGATTCTTGGGAGCTCGTTAACTGGCGTTACCTTCCTAACAACTGCTTTAGGCTTTATCTTATTAGGGCTAATGGTTCCGCTAAGGATCATCTCTCGCTCTTTCTTCTCTTCTTCTGTTAGCAACCTGTAAGGCTTTACAGTAACCGGTATATAGAGAGCAATGTTGACAAAGTCGCCATTAAATTCATTCTTACCATATCTGTTCTCATAGGAGTTAACTAGCAGGGGGGCTATTCTGACATCGTAGATAGGGAATGGAGAACTGGTATTGAGTATACCGTTCTCTAGCTCTCTTTGAAAGAACCTGTACTCATCTACATATACATAATAATCACTTAGCGGGATGTTCTTACCGCTTCTTGGTAGCAATACATTAGGGAGATTTTCTCCATTAAGTACTCTTTGTCTTAATACAAACCTCTCATTAAAATCCTTCACAGCATCTTGGAGGTCATAAAAGCAGTTTAGTACATCTTGCTTTGTTCTTAATTTTACTGATTTAATCTTAATATAATCGCTATTCTTCTCGTAGAACTCGTAGACCTTTAGTGAGTTGTTATATACAGCAAGTGAATCATTCTCTGTAGGACAGTCAACATTTCTGCCAAAAAAATCAAGACACTGTGAGCTAGCATTTAAGCTCAAGCACATCAGTAATACTACTTTGTAGAATATTTTCATAGGTATATAGTTTCAAAATAGAAGATCCCTCCAATACAGAAGGGATCCTCAGATATATGTAGCAGTATGGATTATTGCTCTATAATCTTAATATCTACCCTTCTATTTAACTGCCTACCAAAGTCTGTTGTATTATCGCCTACTGGTTCAGTATTTGAATACCCCTTAACTAATATCCTGCTATCATCTACACCACGTGAAAGCAAATAGCCTCTGGTTGACATCGCTCTCTCATCTGATTGCTTTTGGTTCTTCCTGACATCTCCAAGTGCATCAGAATGTCCTCCTAATTCGATCTTCATGCTTGGATTCTTCTGCATCAGTGCTATGATAATATCAAGCTTCTTATAGGCATCTGATCTTAATATTGAGGATCCAAAATCAAATAGTACCTTGTATTTCTGTAGCTCCTTGGTTAGCTCTTCAGTACTCATAGTATCTAGCGGATTGCAAGGTACCGTTATGGTTACAGTATCGTGAATGATTACTGTATCGGGTATAACAACCCTACCCACATGATCAGGTCTCACATCTTCAGCTAGGTATACAATACCGATATCAAAGCCTCCTCTTTCGTCGGGTATACCGTATCTAGCGTTAGTAGCTACATACGCTATGCTATCATTCTCGCTGATAGAGAAGTATGTATCTGCTTTCTTAGTATTGATAGGCTTACCGAGGTTAACTGGCGTAGACCAGCTCTGCCAGGTATCATCCAATCTACGGCTCATCCATATATCGTAACCACCCTCTCCGCCTTTCCTGGTGCTTGCATAGTAGAGTGTCTTATTGTCGGGTCCTACATATGGGTTAGTCTCATCGACCTTCTCTTCACTCAACGACAGTTTAACTGGCTTTGTATACTCACCGGTTGAATCAATAAGATGGCTAATCCAGAGATCAAGCCACTCTCCATTCTCTGGGCTGCTGAAGGAAAGTATCATTACCTTCTCGTCATCAGATAAAGTAGCGGTTGTAAATTTGCCCTGTGTTACCTCTTCGTAATTAGCAACCTTGACTGGCTCTGGCATCCCCCATGCACCATTACGCTTACTTACTATAGAGAGCCCACGACGCATATATTCATTCTTGCTCCCCTCTCTGCTTCCTCTGATGAGTATCCTATTGCCATCAAATGATGTCCAGAAAACGCTATTGAACCTCTCAGAGTTTATATACTTGGGTAGGCGTACTGCGTTAGACCACTCTCCGTTTTTGAGTTCTGACATCCAGATGTCTTGGCCATCTTTAAATTTGTTCTTCGGATGACGCTCTACGGTGTAGTATAGCGTACTGCCGTTTGCAGAAACGATAGGCCTGTAATCAAGATAGCTTGAATTTACATTGGAATCTAAGAAGATGATTTGCGATTTTGTGCTAGTAGATAGTAACACTACTAGAGACATTATGGTTAGTAGCTTTTTCATACTAATAAATATCTAGGAAATTCTCATCTTGACCACTACATAAATATATACCTACCTGTAGGTGTGATATCTACCTTCGGCACCATTTTGGTAGTATCAAATCTATAGTAGCCCTCCTTGATGTTGTCCTCAAAGTTAACGATGCTCTTCTTCTTCTTGATCTCAGTATCTAGGTAATCTACCGAGGTATCTATGCCGTAGTTGATCGGGAAGATATGTACTGGTATATCGGTCTGGCCTTTGCTTCGGGCAGCTAGAGCTAGATTAAAGAGCTCTTCGATATTCTTATTGCCAATTGCAATACACCCAACAGATGCACAACCTCCATGTATATAGATCATCCCGCCTAGATTTTGATACAGGCTTAAGATCCTATCAGAAGAATTCGGATAGTCAAGCTTCAGGCTCCTGTGATACTCACTGTGGGGATTATATTCTATGATGCGGTAGAATCCTTCGGGTACCTGCAAGTCTCCTTCCCTTCTCTTAGGGCCAACACCACCGCTGAGTATACATATCTTATAGGACTTGTATAGAGTGTAGGTACCTGTATCAGTACCCCACACCTCTAGGGTCTTTTCGTACTTGAATACTCTGATGAATATACGGCTAGGTGTTGTATCCGATGGGTGTTGAGTTGTGGTGGGTACAGAGACGAGGTGCTTTTGGAGGATAGGAGGTATGGCTACTAACTGCACTACTAGTAGTATTAATAGCTTTCTCATTGTAGGGTACGGCACTGTTAGTAGTACCGTAAATAAATAGCCTTCACCTCTCTCAGAATCTTGCTCCTCGTGGTTATTTTAACCCCTACAGTGTGTTATATTTCCGGATTGTAGACTGGTTTTTTGTATCGAGAGTTTAACTCCTTGGCTGCTACCCTGTAACGCTCTCTTACAATTCCCTTCTCTTTCCTACCTTGAGCTGCTTTGAATTCTATCAGCAAGTCATCAAGTATGTTTGTATACTCAATCTCAACTACTCTACTGCTGTTGTGGACAGATATAACGATATGAGATACCTCGCCAGGATCCTTAGAGGTCCATTCCTTAATTCGTTCCATTGACGGGGGCTGTAACTGCGTTTTGATATGCGGTACCAAATGCTTCGTAGGGCTCAAGAGAGGTATCTTGCTGCATTAAGGTCAATGCATCATATATGATACCAGCTATCTGCTCTTTAGATCTGTTTGCGAGTAAGTCAAATATAAGCTCACATTGCTCAGATGGATTAGGATGGATGATTTGATTAGGAACTTCCTGGAGGATGTATTCGTACTTCATAACTATAGATTTTGGAGGGTTGATATTAACTGCGGTTTGGAGATCATACCTGTCGTCCTGTATACAGGTCGGCCGTCCTTGAATGCAATGATTGTTGGTACGCCGGTGATTTGATGTTGGGTGGCTAGTTGGCTACTCCTCTGTGCATCGATCTTGGTTAACGGTATAGACATCGCTGTAGTCACCTCCTCCACTACCGGGAAGAGCATCTTACATGGCCCACACCATTCTGTGCTAAAATACAAAACTGTTATCATATTTTTGATTTATAGTATTTCGTCGATTATACCGAGCTTTAGAGCTTGATCGGCTGTTAGGTACCACTCCCTCTGTTGCTTTCTAATATTGTCTAGAGTCTTCTGAGATATCTTGGTGTTGGCCGT
>Ga0214921_10004004_pt1 | contig 22113 bp, 18 predicted proteins | sample LL1505_MetaG_FD_177992 | JGI IMG/M metagenome (GOLD analysis project Ga0214921, IMG submission 177992) | Freshwater microbial communities from Lake Lanier, Atlanta, Georgia, United States - LL-1505 | ecosystem: Environmental > Aquatic > Freshwater > Lake | place: USA: Georgia | collected... | reverse complement strand
AGAAAACGCAACCTCCCGTGCGGCCGGGGGGCCGCACGGGAGGCGTTGGTTGCACAGGGGATCCCTGGGACCGGGGCCTACCGCAGCGAGGCGGTCGACTCGGCCGGGGCCGCGGCGGGGTCGAGCGTGAGCTCCACCCGGTCACCGGCGACCAGATCGATCACCTTCGAGACGGTCTCCTCCCGGCCGTCGACGACCGTCTGGACCTTGATCTCGTAGTTCCGCCACACCTGGCCGGCGGCCAGGGTCGCGGTCTCGAAATGACGCACCTCGCCCGCTGAAGCCGTGGCGTTACCCGCGAGGAACACCTTGGCGTCGGCCGGCACGCGGAGGGTGAGGCTGGTCTTGGCGGCGGCCGGGGCGGCATCGGCCCCGAACGACACCTCTGACCGCTCGCCGGCGGCGAGGGTCACCACCTTCGTGGCGTCCTCGGTCTTGCCGTCGCGATCGACCGCCATCCGGACCACGAACTCATAGGACTTGCCGGCCACGAGGCCCCGCGACAGGAACCGCCGCAGCGAACCCTTCGAGGCGGTCTCCGTGCCGTTGACGAAGATCCGGGCTTCGGCCGGGACGCTCACCAGGAGCAGGCCGCCGTCGGCGGGCACGCTCGTGGAGTCGTCGAGGGCCGGCTTGGCCGGAACGGCCGGCGGGGTGCCGATCACTTCGCCGCTCGTGCTCGAGGGAACCTCGTTGATGACGCGATACGACTCGATCGGCATCGCGGCCGAGTAGCCCTCGGAGTGGCCCGAAGTGACGTAGCCGCCGGCGGAGCCGTAGCTGCCGCCCGAGGAGCCGCCCGAACTGCCACCCGACGAACCGCCCGAGCTGCCGCCGTAGGAGTAGGTCCTGTAACCGCCGGACGAGCCGCCGGAAGAGCCACCCGACGAACCGCCCGAAGAACCGCCCGAAGAACCGTGGCTCGAGTGGCGATAGGCACGCATCGCCTTGCGCTGGGCATGCCGCGAGCCCCCGCCGCCGCTCGACCCGTGGGAGCCATACGAGCCGTAGCTGCCGCCCGACGAGGCGCCGCCGTACGAGCTGTAGCTTCCGCCGGACGAGCCGCCCGAACTCCCGCCGGAGGAGCCGCCGGAGCTGCCCCCTGAGGAGCCGCCGGACGAACCACCCGAGCTGCCACCCGCCGAGCCGTGGCTCCCTTGACGCTGACCCCAGCCAGCCTGGGCGTCGCAGGTCGCCGCGACAACCGCGGCGAACGTGAGCACACCCGCAACCTTCATCCAGCGACTCTTCGCCATTGCCATCAATCTCCAGATATTTGTGTGTGAGTCAGGTTCAACGGAGGGCGTCACCGTTCCCGGTCCGTTCCGGGTGACGATCCGCTACTTTTCGGAGGATAGTTTGACGATCGGGCAGTTCAAGGCAAATGGAAAGTTTGGGCGAAGTTTGCGGGAGGCCCTGCCCGTGCGGCCCGCGCAACCGGCAAAAAGCGTTTTTTTTGGCGTTTTTCCGCGACCACAGCTGGTTTCTTGCGGGTCGGCGCCTGGGCTCCCGTGACCCGGGCCCCGCGGGCCACGGCGGGTCGACTCGGTCCGGCTTGCCGGCGGTGAGTTCCTTGACGGGTGTGGTGTGGCCGAGCAGCCGACCGCCGAAGATCTCGTGCAGCATGGAGAATGCCATGCAGATCGCGTTGATCCCGGCCGACAGGTTGAGGCAGAGCACCCGCGACAGGAAGCCCGACCATCGCACGCGTGAACGGCTCTCCGAGGATCAATGCCCCGATGGTTTCCGGCTCGGTCTGCCTTACCGCAGGTGTGTTTGACAGGCCTCGCGCGCAGACCGCACGATGATCGCATCCGTGGGAGACATGCCGGGATGACGATGCCGCGACTTGAAGTGCCCGATCATCTGAACCGAAACTCGCGCCGCGTCCGGTCGATCGGGGCGGAGGAAACCGGCGGCGTCCTGCTGCGTGTCGCCTGCGAGGTGCTCGAGCTCGACGATTTGTCGAGTTGCGACGTGCTGGACGTCGGCTGCGGAGTGCGGCTCGTGCAGACGATACTCAATCGTGATCTCCGGATCCGCTCCTACACCGGCATCGACGTGGACGAGCCCGTGATCAGTTTTCTGAAGACCGAAGTGCGTGATCCGCGATTTACCTTCGTCCGCTGGGACGTTCACAATCCGCTCTACAACGTGCATGGCCCTCGCATGACGCGGGACACGCCGCTTCCCGGAGGTGGTGACTTCGACGTGATCTGGCTGTTTTCCGTATTCACGCACCTGGCCCCCGACGACGCCGACGCCATGTTCGCGATTCTCCGCCGCCACGTCCGGCGGGAAGGTCGGCTGTTGTTTTCCGCATTCCTCGACCCGGAGGTCGGAACCTTCGAGGAGAAGGCGCGCGAAAGACCTGGACTGCGCTCGACCTACAACGAAAGGTTCATGCGGTCCCTCGTCGAACGAAACGGATGGGCGGTGCTGGCCCTTCACGACAAGGATCCGGAGACGAAGTTCATCCAGCACCATTTCGTCTGCAGTCCGGTGTAGGCGGCGGCGTCGGCTCCGGGATGCCGGCGGCTATCGGACGATCGCTGGCCGCCAACCGTGGTCGTTGCACGATGTTCCCAACCTCGCGCCACCTTCCCTGGCCCGGCGCATGACGTGTCTGGCGATGGGCGGCTAAAATACGCGGGCGCGGCATGGAACCCCTTGGAGAAACACGGATGACCGCCCCGGTAAGCGTGGAAGCCGAACTGCTCGATCTGTCGCATCAGCTTCTGGATGCCGTCGCCGGCGGCGACTGGGCGGCCTATCGCCGGCTGGTGGCCGACGACCTCACCTGCTTCGAGCCGGAGGCGCGGGGCCAACTCGTCGAGGGCCTGGCCTTCCACGAGTTCTATTTCCGTCTGCCGTCCGACCCGGCGAAGCCCGCCCGGCCCGTCACGAACACGCTCGCCTCGCCCGTGGTGCGTCTGCTCTCCGAGACGGTGGCCGTCGTCGCCGCGATGCGGCTCACGCAGACACTCGACGACGCGGGGCGGCCGGTGACGAAGCCCTGCGAAGAGACCCGCATCTGGCAAAAGATCGACGGCCGGTGGAAGCACGTCCACTTCCATCGTTCCCCGCCGTCGTGAAGCTGCGCGACGGCGGGCTGCGGAGCGTCTTTCGGCGGGCTTACTCGCCCCGGGTCCGGATGGCGAGCAGTTCGATCTCGAACACCAGCACCTCGTTGGGCTCGATGGCCGGGGGTGATCCGGCGTCGCCGTAGCCGAGTTCGGGCGGCAGCCAGACCCGCCACTTCGAGCCGACCTTCATCAGCGGCAGGGCCTCCTGCCAGCCGGGCACCACGCCCCGCAGCGGAAACGCCGCGGGCTCTCCCCCGGGCTCTGTGCCGTCGAACTCCGTGCCGTCGACGTGCGTGCCGCGGTAGTGGGCCTCGACGACGTCGTCGAGCGTGGGCTTTGGACCGGCGCCTTCCTCGAGCACCGTGTACTGGAGGCCGCTCGGCAGCGTCACCACGCCCGGCTGCTTGGCGTTGCCCGCGAGAAACGTGGCACCCGCGGCGAGGTTCTTCTTGGCCGCCTCCGCCATGCGGGCCGCCAGTTCGCGGTCCTTCTCCTGCATCTGCTTCTCGAAGGCCGAGAGCACCCGGCGGAAGCCCGCCTCGTCGAGCTGCGGCGGCGTATCGCGGACCGCGTCGGCCAGGCCGCGGGCCAGGGCCGCGGGGTCGAGCGGCGTTCCCATGGAGCGATGGTCGGCGATGATCCGCTGGCCGATCCGGAAGCCGAGGGCATAGCCGAGCTCCTCCGCCGGGCTGGACAGCGGCTGGCGGTCCGCCGCGGGCTTCGGCGGGGCGACCGGCTCGACCGCCGGTGGCTGGGCGACCGCGACGGCGAGCGACCAGGCCGCGACTCCGACCGCCCCCGCTCCTCGAACCAGATTCATCGCAGCTCCTCCGGCGGCAGGCGGCCTCGTTCGAGCCGGATGCGACCCGGACTCGACCCGAACCCACTTGGGAAAGTTTACTCGTCAACCGGTTTGGCCAGCGACCCCCGGGTGAGCTCGAGAAACGCGGTCTCCAGGTTGATCTCCTCCTCGCGCATCCCCTGCAGGGCGTGGCCGGCCGCCACCAGCCGGGCGGCGAGCGGGGCCGCGTCGGTCACGCCGTCGGCGAGCGTGACGCGGATCTCGCCGTCCCGGATCTCCACGGCCGCCGCCTCCGGGCAGCCGCCCACGACGTCGGCCGCCGGCTCGGGCGGGCCGGCGACGCGGATCCGAACGACGGGCCGCCCCCGCACCTTGGTCAGGAGTTCCTGCACGCCGCCGCAGGCGAGCAGCCGGCCGTATTCGATGATCCCCACGCGGTTGCAGATGTCGGCCAGCTCCGGAAGGATGTGGCTCGACACGAGGATCGTCTTGCCCATGCCCTGAAGCCGCTTGAGCAGGTTTCGCATCTCGATCCGGGCCCGTGGGTCGAGACCGCTGGCCGGCTCGTCGAGCAGCAGCACCTCGGGATCGTGGAGCAGCACGCGGGCCAGGCCCAGCCGCTGCGTCATCCCGCGGGAGAGGCTGGTGACGAGTTCGTCCCGCTTGCTGCCGAGATCGACCAGCTCGAGCGACCGCTCCGCCACCCGGCGCCGCTCGGGGCCGGTGATCCGATAGGCGGCGGCGAAGAACTCCAGGTATTCCCCGACGCGCATGTCGTCGTAGACGCCGAACACGTCGGGCATGTAGCCGATCGCCCGCCGGATCTCGCGGGGATGGGTGTGAACCGAGTAGCCGCACACGTAGGCCTCGCCCCAGGTCGGCGCGAGGAGCGTGGCCAGGATCCGGATGGTGGTCGTCTTGCCCGCGCCGTTGGGGCCGATGAAGCCGAACAGGTCGCCGCGCTCGAGTTTGAGGTCGAGGCTGTCGAGGGCGACGAAGTCGCCATATTTCTTGGTCAGGTCGACCGTCTCGATCATGGCGTCTCCTCGGACGGCGTCGCGGCGTCGGGCGCTCGTGGGGCCGCGTCGCCCCCCTGCGTTTCGGGCTGCCCATCGTCTGCGGACACCGGAACGACGAGCCGCACGAGGGTGCCCGAGTCGGCGGCGTGCGGGTCCAGGGCGACCGGCTCCATCCCGTCGCGGTTTAGGCGGATCTCCCAGGTCGTGCCGCGCACGCCGGGCGGTGCGCGGCCCACGACGATGGCGCGGTCGACCGCCAGCAGCGGCGACAGGTCGAGCCGCCGCAGCCGGCCCGGCTCGACCGCCGTGTAGCCGAGGCCGCCGGCGGCGGCATGGAAGCCGGCCACCTCGAGGATCCGGACGACGTCGAGGCTCGCCGTGTCCCAGCGCTCGGCCCGGTCGCGATCCCCCACGGCGATCCGGCGGGTGAGCGCGGCCGCGAGCGATCGCGGCCCCCGGCCGGCCTCGGTATCGAAGGTCTCGCCGGGCTCGAAATCGCCGATGTCGTACAGCCAGCCGGCGTGCAGGAGCCGGCAGTCGCTGAGTGGGAACGGCAGGTGGTTCACGAGCGTGCCCCGTACGAGGCCGCGGCCGTCGCGGACGAGCCTGCCCGAGGCGGCCGGCGTGGTGGCGCCGGCGGTCCAGGCGGCTTCGAACAGCCTGCTCGAGACCGCCGCGATCGGCACGCCGCCGAGCGCTGCGAGGCTGCCGTCGTAGCGGTAGTCATCCGCAGCCAGCGACGGGTGGGCCGTGGCCGCGTCGACCCCCCCGAAGCCCGTGCCGCCGTCGGCGAACCACGTCACGGCCGTGTCGGCCCCGCTCACCGGCACGGCTCCCGCGGCGGCGACCGAGACGTCGACCACGGCGTTGGCGGGGCTCATGACAGCCATCCACGAGCAGCCACGGACGAGCCCCCCGGCGACGTCGATGTCGAGCACCTCGGCGGCCTGACACCTCGGCGGCGCCTGGTGGCCCCAAGCCCCGCCGATGGCCCAGGTGGCGGCGGTGAACCCGCCGGCGACCGCCGGGAGCGTGAGCCATGACAGCCCCGGGCGGCCCGAGCGGCTCACCAGCCACCAGTCGAGCGGATAGAGCGCGAGCGCATAGAGCACGCCCAGGCCCGCGAGGATCTCGAAGGGCACGCTCCGGGCCGCGTTGGGGGCCGGGAAGGTGTCGAGCGCCACGCGCAGCTGGCCGGCGAGGTCGGGCACCCGGGGCCGGCCGAAGTCGGCCACGGTGAGCACTTCGTCGGCGGTGGTCCCCGCACCCAAGAGCGCGGCGAGGAGCCGATCGCACCCGGGCCAGCCGCTGGCCCAGGCCGCGTCGATGTCGAGGCCGAGCCATGTGATCGTGCCCAGGCCATGGGCTCGACGGATGACCAGAGGCTGCTCCGTCGCCGACCCCTCGAAGACCGCGACGACGCCGCCGGGCGACCTGCGGGAGGCGAACAGCGGCAACGCGACCCCCTCCGGCGGGCAGCGGGCGGCCAAGCCACCCGCGCGGGCGAAGGCTTCGAGGCCTCCGAACCGCCGCAGCCGCGTGAGCCGCGGTTCCGTGCCGGGCAGCCAGTCGGCCGCCGGAGGCCCGACGGCGGCGACGGCCTGGGCCGACTCACCCGCGATGAACACCAGCCGGCCGCCGCCGCGCACCCAGCCGTCGATCGCGGTCAACGCGTCGTGCGGGAGCCTGGCGAGATCGCGGCCGCAGATGATCGCCTCGTCGAACGCGTCGAGGTCGCGGGGCGTGAGCCGCGGAGGGATCGGCGCGGCCGTGAGCGCCACCGTGGCGGCGGGTGTCCGCTCTCCGGCGACCAGCCGCAGAGCGGCCGCGGCGGCGGGGAGGTCGCCATGCACGAGCACCAGCGGCGTGGTCGAGGCCACGGTCATGCCAGGCAAGGGCGATGCCGCGGGGGCCGGCCCGTCAGCGTCCCGCGAACCGGCGCTCGCCTGCCCCGCGTCGAGTCGCTCGAGGGCCAGTCGGGCCGCGGGGCGGCCGGGCCGGACGCACGCCCGCGCGATCGGCTGGGCGCCGGCTTGGATCTCCATCGCCGGCGAGCCCACGAGTTGGCCGTCGGGGTCGGCGACCCAGGCCCGAATCGCATGCGGGCTGTCGTCGGCGACGGGGATCGCCAGCGGCGTCCAGCAGCCCGTGCGGTGCACGCCACCGATACCGGCGATCACTGGAGCCGCATCCTCGCCGGCTCGAGCGGTCGTGGCCATCGCGCCGGCAACGACCGCGACGCCGGCGAGCCCGCGAACGGTCACCCGCCCGGCGCGGCCGCTCATGGCTTCTCCGCGTCGGGGCAGGTGCAGGCGAGTTGGCCGCAGCCGGGGCAGCCACCGCCGTATTTCCGCGCGATCGCCGCCTCGAGATCGACGTCGACCACGTTGGCGATCGTGGCCAGCCAGGCGAGGACGTCGGCGAACTCGAGCGACTGCTCCTCGTGGGTGCCGCTGCGAAGCGCCGTGGCGAGTTCGCCGATCTCCTCCGTCAGCCACATGAAGGTGCCCTCGACGCCGCGGGCGGCGTCTTTGTCGTGGTACATCCGGCGGATCACCGCCTGAAACTCGCGGATCGTCATGGCGGAAGGCCTGCTCGTTGGCTGCAACTTGGGAGTGCCGGCCCGTGGGGTGTCCCACATCGACCACGAGTGTACAAAACCGTTCCCGTGCGGCCCGCGCTCGCGGCCCGGGTGCCGCCGGCCGCTCCCGGCCTGTACCATGGCGTTTCCCCGCGGGCCACGAATCCGGCTGCGGGGCGTCTCCCCCCTGCCCTTCCGCGCACCACGCCCATGGCCGCTCCCCGCCCGATCCGGATCTTCGACACCACGCTCCGTGACGGCGAGCAGTCGCCCGGCGCGAGCATGAACCGCACCGAGAAGCTCGAGGTGGCCCAGGCCCTGGAGAAGCTCGGCGTGGACGTGATCGAGGCGGGCTTTCCGATCGCCTCGCCGGGCGATTTCGAGAGCGTCCGGGACATCGCCACCGCGATCACCGAGGCCACCGTCTGCGGGCTGGCCCGCTGCAACGAGGGCGACATCGACCGGGCGGCCGAGGCCCTCCGGCCGGCTCGCCGCGGCCGGATCCACGTCTTTCTGGCGACGAGCGCGATCCATCGCGAGTTCAAGCTGCGGATGAACGAGGAGGAGATCGTGGCCCGGGCGGTGGCCGGCGTGTCGCGGGCGCGGAATCTCTGCGACGACGTCGAGTTTTCCCCCGAGGATGCCGCCCGCACCGAGCCCGACTTCCTCTGTCGCGTGGTCGAGGCGGTGATCGCGGCCGGCGCGACGACCGTCAACATTCCCGACACCGTCGGCTACGCCACGCCCTCGCAGATGCACCGGGTGATCCGGGCGCTCGTCGAGCGGGTGCCCAACATCGACAAGGCGGTGATCAGCACCCACTGCCACGACGACCTCGGCCTGGCGGTGGCCAACAGCCTGGCTGCGGTCGAGGCGGGGGCGGGCCAGATCGAGTGCACGATCAACGGACTCGGCGAGCGGGCCGGCAACTGTGCGCTCGAGGAGGTGGTGATGGCCCTGCGGACGCGGGCCGACCACTACGGCTGCACCACGCGGATCGACACCCGGCGGCTCGTGCCCACCAGCCGCCTCGTGGCCACGATCACCGGCATCCAGGTTCCCCGCAACAAGGCGATCGTGGGCCGCAACGCCTTCGCCCACGAGTCGGGCATCCACCAGGACGGAATGCTCAAGGAGCGGAGCACCTACGAGATCATGCGGCCGGAGGACGTGGGCCTGGAGAAGACCGACCTCGTGCTCGGCAAGCACAGCGGCCGGGCGGCGCTCGCCGACCGGGCCAAGGCGCTCGGCTACGAGCTCGACGCCGAGCAGCTGAAGACGGTGTTCGAGCAGTTCAAGGTGCTGGCCGACCGCAAGAAGGAGATCTACGACGGCGACATCGCGGCGCTCTGCGAGCAGCAGTTCGCCGCGCTGCCGGAGCAGTTCGCCTACGAGGGCTACGCGCTCACGAGCGAGTCGGCGGCCTCGCCCACCGTCACGCTCCGCGTGCTGCAGAACGGCGAGCCCCGCTCCGTCACGATCACCGCCGGCGACGGGCCGATCGACGGCATCTTCCTGGCGATCGAAAAGCTGACCGGGATCGCCACCTCCTGTCGCGACTTCCGCGTGCAGGCCGTCACCGTCGGCAAAGACGCCCAGGCCGAGGTGACCGTCGAGCTCGAGCACGCCGGGCAGGTGCAGCGGGGCCGCGGCGTGTCGACCGACTCGCTGGAGGCGGCGGCCCGCGCCTTTCTCGCGGCCACCAACCGGCTCGTCCTCGGCACGCAGCCGCGGCTGCACCCGCAGCGGCTCTGAGCCGCGCTGGAGCATCTGCTCGCGCAAAGGGCTTCGATGCGCTCCCGATTCGTCTGAACGCCCGTCGCGCGCCACTCCGCGCACGAGCACGGCCGGCAGGAAGCCGGCAACCGCGAGGCGAGGTGCACCTCGGCTGCACCTCCGCCGAGCCAAGGCTTCGCGGGCCATGGATGGCCGCGACGGTGGAGCGTGGGATGACGCAAGGCCGGCAGGAAGCCGGCAACCGCGAGGCGAGGTGCACCTCGCCTGCACCTCCGCCGAGCCAAGGCTTCGCGGGCCATGGATGGCCGCGAAGCCGTGCAACTAGATCGCCTCGCTGCCTCGTTCTCCGGTGCGGATGCGGACGCACTCGTCCATCGGCAGCACGAAAATCTTGCCGTCGCCGATCTCGCCCCGCTCCCCCGTGCGGCCCCCCTTCACGATCGCCGCGATCGTCGGTTCCACGAACTCGTCATTGACGGCGATCTGGAGCTGCACTTTGCGCAGCAGGTTCACCGCGATCTCGTGACCGCGGTAGGTCTCGGCATGACCCCGCTGCCGGCCGAAGCCCTGCACGTCGAGGACGGTCAGCCGGAACACCTCCACCTCGGAGAGCGCTTCCTTGACGCTCTCGAGCTTGTTGGGCTGGATGATCGCGAGGATGAGTTTCACGGGTTCCGCCTCGACGCCGACACGACGATCCAGCCGCAAGGCTACCGCCCGCCGTCGAACCGTGCCATGCGTTGGGAAAGGAAAGCCCGCCCGCCCCTCCTCAATGAGCCGTCGGCCCGCGGCGGCCCTGCGAGCCCGGAGGTGCGAGCAGCCAGCGAGGCGAGGGCACTTCAGCTGCCCCTCCACCTCGCAAGGGCTTCGCGGGCCAGGGATGGCCGCGAAGCCCTGAAAAAGGATGCCCCGGCCTGGGCGAGCTAGGCGGAGTGCCCACCCAAGCCGTTGGGGCATCCTTCTGGATCGGCGTGATTCGTGCGGAAGTCACGTGGGTGCGCGCGGCTGGGGCGCAGAGCCCGCCGGCGACAGGCCTTGGACCTCGCCGGCGGAGGTGCAAACGCCATGCCATCGCTGCCCGGCATCGACGAACCTCGGCGAGCGCGGCGGGTTCGTCCGCTTTTCCGCCGCTTTCTGGTGGCGATCGGTCGCTGGTCGATTCCGCGTATTCCACCTACCCTGTGAGGTCTGCGGATGCCCGCACGTTTTCGGGGCACGCGGCTGCCTTGAAGAAGGGCACGCCGGCGGCGGATGGGGCTCGATGGTGCTGTGGGATGGGCGTGAGGTGTCTGGGATGTCGCTGGAGCCGGACACGACCGCAGCCGTCGCCGTGGGGCTGACTCGCGATGCGCTCGTGCGGCGGTTGGTGAGTCGCTTTCCTGCGTCCGGCAGCGGGCCGGACGACACGGCTGCGGCGACGGCCATGCCTTGGAAGGGTGGCCGCCGGACGGCGCTCGAGCAGCTCGCGACCCTCGACCCGGCCGGCTACGCGCGGACGAGGAACCACGTCGACGGGGCGGTCTCCCGGCTTTCGCCCTGGATCCGCCACGGCGTGTTGTCGCTCGCCGAGGTCCGCGACGCGGCGGTTCATCGGGCCGGCGCGGCGGCGGAAAAGTTCGTCTCCGAACTCGGCTGGCGGGATTACTGGCGGCAGATTCATGCGGCCCTCGGCGACCGGATCGCTGTCGCCGTCGAGCCTCCGGCGGCCAGCCCACGGGCCGTGGCCCGCGACGAGATGCCGGCCGACGTGCTCGCGGCCGCCACCGGGATGGCCTGCGTCGACGCCTTCGTCCGCCGGCTCCACGACACCGGCTGGCTCCACAACCACGAACGGATGTGGCTGGCCAGTTGGCTCGTGCACGTCCGAGGCGTCGCGTGGCGGGCCGGGGCCGACTGGTTCCTCTCACACTTGGTCGATGGCGATCCCGCGAGCAATCACCTCTCCTGGCAATGGGTGGCCGGCACGTTCTCGGCCAAGCCCTACCTCTTCAATCGGGAGAACCTCGAGACCTTCACGGGCGGCAGCCACTGCCGTGTCTGCCCGGTGTTCGGGGTCTGCGACGTGGAGGGGAGCTACGAGGAACTCGCGGAGCGGTTGTTCACCGCCGGCGCGGGCCCGCGGTCGAATCCGACGCCCTCGATCCGGCCGGCACCACCCTGGCAGCCGGGCGATCTCCCGCCGGCCGTCGACCGGCCGCTGGTCTGGCTCACGCTCGATTCGGCGTCGGCGATCGCCCCGGCGGCGGCCGCGCATCCCGCCGCGCCGCGGATCTTCGTGGTCGACGCCGACTGGCTGACCGCGGAGCGGCCCGCGCTCAAACGACTTGTCTTCCTCTGGGAGTGTCTGGCGGACGTCCCGGAGGTCGAGATCCACGTCGGCGACCCACGGGTGATCGTGCCTGCGCGGGCGGCCGCGCTCGGCTGCGACGGCATCGCCGTCACCGACACCCCCTGCCCGCGCGTCCGGGCCGCCGCGACGGTGATCGCCCGCGCACGGCCGATCGTCGTGCATGACTGGCCGGCCTTCTGCGACCGCGGCCGCGTCAAGGATCTGGCCCGGTTCTCTCGCTACTGGCAGAAGGTGAGCGGCTCGGCCATGCGGCCAACGCCGTCGTGATCGCGATGGTGAAGCGATCCCAGGGCGGACGGTGCGGCGGCGGTGCGGTGAACGCGAGCCGCTCGCCCGTCCGCGGGTGCGACAGTTCGAGGGCCACGGCGTGCAGGGCGAGCGGTGCCGTCTCGCCCTCCGGGGATCGCGACCAGCCTGTTCCGCCGTAGAGCCGGTCGCCCACGATCGGGCAGCCGATCCAGGCGAGATGCACGCGGATCTGGTGGGAGCGGCCCGTGAGCGGCGCGACGGCGACGAGGCTCAGCGTCGCGGGAGCGTCGGGCGTCGCAATCACCAAGTCCCAGCGGGTGGCGGCCCGCTTACCCGACAGAAGATCGACCCGCTGCCGTGGCGGTCGCGCGGGATCGGCTGCGAGCGGCAGGTGGAGTTCGCCCCGGTCCTCAGGCGGCCGGCCCACGACCACGGCGAGGTAGCGCTTCACGACCTCGCCCGACTCGAAGCGGCGGCCGAGGGCCACTCGGGCGGCGCGGGTGCGGGCCAGCATCAGCAGGCCGGAGGTGTCGCGGTCGAGCCGGTGCACCGCCTCCAGCGGCCCGAACTCGGCCAGCAGTCGCTCGGCGACGGCCGGCGGGTCGAGCGGGGTCCGCGCCGGCACGCTCGGGATCCCCGCCGGCTTGTCGACGACGACGAGATCGGCGTCGGCGAACACGATCCGCGGTCTCACAGCAGCCCGAGCAGCGCCGCCCAGCGGCAGAGCAGTTCCGCGGGCGGCCCGTCGGCCTCTGCGGCGGTGGATGCGGCCGGCAGGATCCCGACGGCATGGCCCGCCTGCACGAGCCGGCCGCGGTCGCGCGCCACCCGCTGCCGCGTCGCGTCGTCGCGTCCCGGGCCGAGCAGGATCCACTGCGCGGCCCCGGGCGTCGCCGGGGTCACGGTCGCCCGCCGCGGCAGGGCGGCATCGACGAGGGCCACGCCACCGACACCGCTGCCGAGCCGCTCGGCCACGAGCCAGGCGAAGGCCGCCCCGGCGCCGCGGCCCGCGATGGCGATCCGCGCCGGATCGAGCGGCTTCCGCGCGTGGAGCGAGGCGAGCGCCCGGGTCACCGTCGCGATGTCGCCGCGGCTCCAGGCGTCGGCCTCGCCGGAGCCGGGCAGGATCACCGCCATCCCGTGCCGCGTCGCGGCCGCCTTCCACGCCGCCGCCTCGGCGTCGGCCGGCTTGCCGCGGGGCGGACCGCACCAGACGAGCACGCCGATCGGTCCCGGGCAGCGGGGGATCACCGCCAGCGGCGGGTCGGCCACCTCGGCCGCCTCGAGCCGCACCACCTCGACGGCATCGACGGGGCCGGCGAGCGGGTCGGCGGCGCTCGGCGGCGGAGGCGGGCTCTCGGCCGGGACGTCACCGGCCAAACCGGTCGTGGCGAGCGTCACGGTCGCCTCCGCCCCGTCCCGCGTGTACGTGAGCGTGACCGAGTCGCCCGGTTCGATGCCGGCCAGCGCCCCGGCGAGGGCGTCGCGGCCGTCGAGCCGGGTCTCCTCCTCGCCCGCCTTGATCATGGTGAGACGGTCGCCGGGCCGGAGTTCAGCCTGCTCCGCGGGGCCGCCGGGCAGCAGCCAGGCCACGGCCAGCCCCTCGGCTGACGCGGTGTCGTGGGCGGCCGCGTCGGGCTTCGCGGCGTCACTGTCGGCCGCGTCGCCAGGTGTCGAAGTCACGACCACGCCAATCGTGGCCTGCCGCCAGGCGGGCAGCTCCTCGACGAGCGTCGCCTGCACAGCGATCGTCCGCGGATCCTTTTCGGCAGCCCGCTCGACCGTGACGCTGATGGTGTCCCCGGCGTATCGCGGCGCGATCGCATGGCGGGCATCGGCAATCCGCCGCACGGCCCTGCCATCGATGCGCACGATCCGGTCGCCGGGCTTCAGCCCCGCCTTCGCCGCCGGCGAGCCCTGCCGCACCGACGCGATCACCGGCTCGCCGTTGATCGCATCCCGCGAGCGGTAGCCGATGCCGAGAACGCCGGCCGCGAGCGACTCGCCCCGTTCGAGCCGCGGCAGGACCGCCAGCACGTCCTCGAGCGGCACGGCGAACCCGATCCCGGCGTCGTAGAGTTCGGTGCCCTCCTTCATGCCCGCTGTGTCGGCCGGCAGCGGCGCGAGGATGCCGATCACGCGGCCGGCGATGTCGACGAGCGGGCCGCCGTAGTTCATCGGCGAGACGGCGGCGTCGGTCTGCACCGCCTTGCCCCAGACGCGGTCGGTCGCCGAGACGATCCCCACGGCCACACCGGGCGTGGCCGCGTCCCAGCCGCGGCCCACGGCGATCGCCCACTGGCCCGGCCGCAGTTCGCCGCGGGGCACCGGTTCCGCCGCCGGCACGTCGGGCAGGTCGTCGGCCGCCAAGAGCACGAGCCCGCGGGAGGCGTCGCGGGCCCGCACGGTCGCCGCTCTCCGGCCGCCGTCGGCGAGCACGATCACCGCCGAGTCGACGTCGTCAGGCACGGCGAAGGCGGTGGTGACCACGATCCCCTTGGCGATCGCGAACCCCGTCGCCGGGCCGCGGCCGGCCGCGGCCTCCGCCTCTCCCTCGGCGGCCGTGAGCGCGAGCGGCGCTATCCCCAGCACGCCGCCGGCGACCCGCTCCACCGCGGCCCGGAAGGCCGCTTCCTCGGCGAGCGTCGGCTCCGACGCGCGGGCGGCGGAGAGCCACGAAACGGATGCGACGAGCACCAGCGCGAGCGACAGCCGCTTCATGGCCGGCTTCCCCGCGGCCGCGGGCCGAGGTTCAACTCCACCAGCGCGCCACGGCGGATGACGGTGAGCTTCACGGGGTCGCCCTCGGCCAGGCCGCCGAGCGCCTGCTCCACGTCGATCCGCGTCGTCACCGTCCGCCCCCCCACCGCGATCACGAGATCATCGGCCACGAGGCCCCCGCGAGCGGCGGCCGAGTCGGGGTCGACGGTCTCCACGAACGGCGGCGTCCGGTCGAGGAGGTCGGGCACGAGGATCGCGCCAAGGAGCCGCGGGTCGAAGGGCTTGAAGTCCGCGGTGGGCTTGCCCGAGACCTCACCGGCGAGGATCGCCGCGGTCCCGGCGGCGACCTCGGCCGTCGGCAAGGCGTAGTTGAGCCAGATGCCCGCGGCGGTGCTCCGCAGTTCCTTGCCCAGCATCCCCAGCAGCCGTCCGCGGCCGTCGACGAGGGCGCCCCCCGGGCTGCCCGGGTTGTTGGTGGTGCAGTCGAGCACGTAGACCGCGCCGCGAAACGGCGCCTCGGCCGCACCCCGCCGGGCGGCGAGCGGCACCACCGCGGCGACCACGCCCCGCTGGGCGGTCACCCGCTCGTCTCCCACGGCCACGCCGAACATGTTCGAGAGCGCGACCACCCGCGTGCCGGGAGGCACCGCCTCAGGCGTTTCCTCGAGCACGAAGCAGGGCAGGTCTTCGGCCTCGATCTGGAGCACCGCGAGTTCGCGGCGGGGGTCGATGCCCACGAGCCGCGCCTCGTACCGGCGGCCGTCGTCGAGCACGCAGTCGAGCTGCTCGGAGTCGAGCACGGTGCTCGCGACCGTGAGGATACGGCCGTCGGGTGAGACGAGGATGCCCGACTGGTGCGCCTCGAGCCCGCGAAGTCCACCCGCTCCGTAGAGCTTGACCACCTTGCGGGCCGCGCCCGCGATCAGCGCCTGCGGCGTCGGCTCGTCGGCCGCGGCGCCGGCGAGACACGTCACGAGGGCGGTGAGGCAGGCGGCGATCGCGCGGATCATCGGCCCGCTCCCGCCCGCTCGACGCGGTCGATCAGGAAGGTGCCGAACGGTTCCGGTCCGCGGTGCACGGTCATCGTCGTCGGCATCGTCGGCTCGTCGTCGCGGCGGCCGCTGAAGCGGACCTCGCAGGGATCCTGGTCGGGCGCGGTCCACAGGTCGATGCCCACCACCCCGCCCTGGGGATCGACGGTGAACCTCGCCTCCACGCCCGCCACCGCCGTCTCGAGCACGTCGATCAGGTCGCCCCCCGAGGGGTCGATCGCCCGCGGGTCGCGCGGCGCCGTACCCCGGTAGATCGTGCGGCCGACCGCGGCCGGGCCCTCGCCGGCGAGCCGGCGCCAGAGCGACAGGGCCGCCAGCAGTCCGCCGCTGCCCGGCGGCTCCGGACTGGCATCCAGCTCGCCGCTCGCGTCGAGGGTGGAGGTGCCCGTCGGCAGGTCGATCGTGGCGGCCGAGTCGGACAGCTCGATGCGAAACTCCCCGCCGGCGGCGAGCGTGCCGGAGAGCACCCACTCGGCCCCCTTCCCTGCCCCGCCGGCGGCCGCCAGCGCGCGGGCCACGCGGTCGCGCTCCAGACGATTGAAGTGGTAGTTGGCGAAGCCGGCGCGGGCCTCATGGAGGCCTTGGACCGCGTCGGGCAGCGGGGCCGCGGGCCGCCGGGGCGGCCCCCGCTTCCCCTCCGGCTTTCCGTCGGGCGGCGGGGCGGGCTCCGCCTCCGACTCGTCGCGCTCACCGGCCACGATCCGCGCCAACTCCGCCGGCGTGTGCACGCCCGCGAGCCGCACGAGCCGTTCCTCGCGGCGGCCTTCGCGCCGGTAGATCAGCGGCACCTGCCAGCCCGCCGGCAGCGTGCCGAGGACGTTCTTGAAGGCGTTGACCGTGCGCACGGGGCGGCCGGCGAGCGAGACGATCTCGTCGTCGTAGCGCAGGCCCCGTCGCCAGGCGTCGGACGTCTCGAGAATGTCGGACACGACCACCCGGCCGTCGGCGGCCGTCGCGACGGTGGCGCCCAGCGTGGCGTGGTCGACGAGCAGTCCCCCCTTCAGGCAGCCGAGGAAGTTGCGCACCTGGTTGGCGGAGATCGCGTAGCCCGCCCCCACGTTGACCCGCCCGCGCTTCTCGAACGACGCCCGGCCATTGACGCCGATCAGCCGGCCGGCGGCATCGAACAGCCCGCCGCCGGAGTTGCCCGGATTGATCGCCGCGTCGGTCTGGATGCAGTCGGTGTATTCGAGGATCGTGCCGGCGGGGAACTGGTAGCGGTGCGTGCCGGAGACGATGCCCGCGCTGATCGACGGCACGAGGTCGGTCGCCAGGAGGAACGGGTTGCCGGCGGCGAAGCACCAGTCGCCGACCTCGACCGCGTCGCTGTCGGCGAGCGCGGCGAACGGGAAGTCGTCCCGGCCGAGCAGCTTGACCAGGGCCAGGTCGCCGGTCGGGTCGATGCCCACGAGCACCGCGTCGTAGAGCCGGCCGTCGGCCAGGCCGCAGGTCATCGCCACGCCGGCCGGCTGGACCACATGGAAGTTGGTGAGCGCGTAGCCGTCGGCGCTGACCAGGACGCCCGACCCTCCCCCCTCGGCGCCGGCGAAGATCGCGACGGCCGTCGCCGTGGCTTGGCGGATCGTCTCCACGCGGCGGGCCTCGGCGGCCAGCACCGCCGGATCGACCGCCACCGCGGGCGGCTCGCCGCCCGCCGCCACGAGTGCCACCGCGACGGCGGCGAGGATCGACGCAGTCTCCCGACCCGCAGCGTTCACTTCTCGAAGGCTCCCCCGACGAGGCGGACACCACAGCCCGGGTCGCCGGCCACGAAGTCGACGGTGAGCGTCACCCGGCGACCTCCGGCCACGTCGAGTTCGAACCCCACCGGCTCCTGCTCGTCGGCCCCGGCGCCGCCGAGCCGCCGCCGCCACGTCTCGCGGCCGTCAACGGCGACCGCCACCTCGACCACCGCGGGCGCATCGGCGGGCACGGCGCGGGCGAGCGAGCCGCGAAACCGGCGGCTCTCGGCCGGGAGCCGCCAGGTTGCCACCGTCCGCGGGCGGACCACGATCGTGTCAGGGGCGCCGTCCGCGGCCGCCACCGCGCGGGGCGCGAAGAAGGCCGCCAACCCCGCGGCGTCGGCGAGCGCCCCGAAGAAGGGTTCCACCGTCACCGTTTCCAGCGGCAGCCCCGCCAGCGGCGTCGTTCGGCCGGCGGCGAAGTCGAGCGCCACGAGCGCTTCCGGCGGCAACCGGACGTCGTCGACGGTGAAGGCCTCGGGCGACCAGCGGACGGTGCGGGCCGCCAGCCGGCCGCCGTCGAGCCGCACGACCGTGCCGGCGGTCGGGGCGTCCTCGCGGAGCCACTCGATCCCGAACACTTTGGCCCGCTTGACGGGAATCGTCTCGCCGTCGAGCACGACCGTCACGTGCTCGCCCGAGACACCGGCCACGGCGCACTCCACGAACTCCTGCCCCTGCTCTCGACGGACGACCAGCAGATCGGTCTGCGGCCGCTCCGGTTTCGCCGCGAGCCAGCCCGGTTCCTGTTCGCCGGCCGCCAGCCAGGCGACCCGGCGGACGCGTTCGATCGGCAGTTCGATTCGCCCGCCACCGCGGCGCACGATCCCGCGCGGGCCTTCCTGGACGAAGTCGGCCCCCGACACCGTGCCGCCGTCGGTCATGGTGAGTTGGACGGCCGCGGGAGCGGCCTGCGGGGCTCCGGTCCGCACGAGCTGCCGCACCGTCGCCAGCGGCGTCGTTCGCTCGCTCCCCTCGACCTCGATCCGAACGGCGTCAGCGTCGATCGCGACCAGACGCCCCGTGAGCGGCTCCCCGGCGACGAGCTCCGCCCGAACGTCGACCGCCAACGCAGCGGCCGGGGGCTCCTCGGCCGCCAGCCGCGCGGTCAGCGCCGCGACCGTCAGCGTGGCCGCCAGCAGGTGGGAGCGGTTCACGGGCCGTCCTCCCCGCCCGTCGCCAGCCGCTTGAAGTATTGCTCGATCGCCTCGCGGTAATACGGCGGATACTCCCGGTCGATCTGCTGCAGGGCCGCCTCGCGTTCATGCGGCGGCAGGTCGCCCCAGGCTGCGCCGGAGCCGAGATCCTTCTTCCGCACCTCCCCCTTGCCCAGACCGCGGGCGAGTTTGCTGTCTTCCATCGACCGGCCGGCCGCACCCCCCTGCCCGCCGGCACCGCCACCGCCACCGGCGGCCCCCTGCCCTTGCTGCTGCTGTTGCTGCTCGAGTTCCGCGATCAGTTTGTCGAGCGACTCGATCACGCCGACCTGCACCCGCTTGGTCTCGGGACCGGCCTTGCCGAGATCGAGCCGCCGCCGGACGTCCTTCATGCGCCGGGCGATGTGGTCGAGCGAGTCGGTCTCGACGGCCGCGATGTCGGCGCGGAGCAGCCGAGCCAGCCGGGCGTAGCGGGTGGGAATCTCAGCCTCGCGTTCCAGCAGCCGCTCGAACGACTCGACCGCTCCGTCCCGGGCGAGCAGCCAGTGCTGGCAGCAGCCGCGGTGAAACAGCAGGGCCGCGGGGTCGACCGCTCCCGCCACGTCGAGATCGGCCAGGAGCGGGAGCGCCTCGTCGAACCGGTCGCGTCGCACCAGCGCGCGGCCCCACCACAGCCGCACCGCGTCGCGCACGAAGGTGCCCGCCTGCGGGTCGGTCAGCCATTGCGGGTCGGGCTCGCCCCCCTGGGCGGCCGCCTGCACGGCGGCGGCGGCTCGTGGATCCCGCGCGGCCAGTGTCTGAATCACCACGTCGAGCAGGTCCTGGCGGCCGGTGGCGGCGGCCTTCCACGCCTGGTCGAGTTCGGCAGCGGCCGCGTCGCCGAGGGTGATGCCGCGGTCGGCGAGCGCCTCGTCGAGGCGAGCCCGCACGTCCGCGACGGCGGGCTGCGACCACGACGCCTCGCGGGCGAGCTCGGGATCACGGCCCTCGCGCGCGGGGTCGCTCTCGCCCCGGATGGCAGCGGCGGCGAACGCGGCCAGGCTGACCGCGGCGAAGACGAGGGGCCGGTGCATGGATGGCATTCCGGGCGGGACGTGACCGACCGGGTCATCATACCGCATGCAGCCCGCGGCCCCGCCGCCGATCCGGCGGCGGCGCCCGCCGCTACCGCTCGGTGCGGCCCGTGACGATGTCACGGGCAGCCTGCTCGATCGCCCGCTGCCGTTCGGCCAGCCGGCCCAGCGCGGCCACGAGTTCCTGTTCGGCGGCCTGTTCGGCGCCCGCGTCGAGCAGCCGGCTGAACCGCTCCGTGCGCGCGTTGACCCGCCCCTGCAGGCTGCGGAGCATCTTGAGTTCGGCGAGCTTGTCGACCAGCGGCTGTTCCTTCGACTCCGCCGGGCGGCCGCCCCCTTCACCGGCGGGCTGCGGCTGCGGCTCGTCCCGCCGCGACTTCTCCAGGGCCGCCAGCAGCTCCTCGAGGCCCGTCACGATTTCCCCGACGAGGTCGACGGTCGTCGGCGTGACGTCGCCGCGGGCGAGCCGCGTCGCCGCCTCGGTCGAGTCGTCTCGCACCTGCCCGAGCGCCTCGGGAATCGCCACGGCCGAGCCGTCGTCCCGCACGAGCAGGATCGCCCGCGCCGCCTCGGCCGAGACCTCGCCCTGCTCGCGGCCGATCCGGGCCGCCTCGAGCTGCTGCTCGCGACGCGACATCGCCTCGGAGCCGGAGAGTTTCACGGTGGCGTCGCGGATGCCCCGCTGGGCCTTGAGCATCATGCGGACCCGGGTCTCGAGCTGCACCAGCAGCCGCTCGACCTCCTCTTCCCGCATCTGCCGCAGGATCTCCTCGAGCTCGGCCCGCGCGGATTCGAGCTCCTCGATCGCCTTCTCCTGGTCGGCCCGGGCCTCCTTCCGCCGGGCCTCGTCGAGCTTCTCGGCCGCCTCGCGCATCCGCTTCTCCGCGGCCTGGAGCCGCCGCGCCGTCTGTCGTTCGCGCGAGGTTTCCTCCTGAGCCGGGCCCTCTTCTCCCGCCGGCTGCTCGCTGGCCTCGCCCTCTGGCTCCGCACTCTCCCCCTGAGACTCGCCTCCCTGGGCTTCCTCGCCGCGACGCTCGCCGGCGCCCTGTGGCTGCCCGGCGCCGCGGCGACCAGCTTCGGTGTCCGGCTTCTTCCCGGCATCGTCGTCCGCCGGTTCGCCCGGCTCGTCGGCATCCGCTTCGCCGCCCGGCCGGTCGGCGTCCTCCTGCCGCTTGGCGAACCGCTCCATCTCGTCGGCCACGCTGTCGGCCTCCTCGGCCGCCTCCCGCTGGCGGGCCGCGGTTCGATCCTCGTCGGCGCCCGCCTCCGTCGAGCCCTCGATGTCGCGTTGCCGCGCGATCAGCTTGGTGACCCGTCCCAGGAAGCGGCGGAGTTCCTGCTTCGTCTCGCTGAGCCGGCGATCCTGGCCCCCTTCCTCGAGCAGATCCAGCAGGCCGCGAAACTGCTCGATCGCCCCTTCCTGGCTCGCTCCGGCCTTGAGCAGTTGGCCTTCCTCCAACAGCGTCACGATCGCCCCCAGGCGGTCGCCCATCTCCGCGTCGCGGGCCCGGTCGAACGCGTCCCGGAGCACGGCGGCGCGGCGGGGGTCGGTCGTCGCCAGCAGGTCGGCGAGCCGGAGGAACGATCGCTCGAGTTCGAGGTATTGCCGCAGCAGGTCCGACTCGCGCCGGGCCAACGCGTCGGCCTCGCTCGTCGGGGGCGGCTCGGCGGCCTGCGCCGCAACGGTCCAGCCCGCGACGCCGATCGCGCCGGCCGCAGCCAGGCAGCCGCCGACCGTCGGGCAGATCGCCGCCAGGAGCAGTCCGCGGAGGAGTCGCATCGGGTGGTTCATGACGGGGTGCGTTCGCGGCCTCATTCGAGCAGTTCGCGGGCCCGCTGTCGCTGCCGCTCCAGCGTATCGCGGCGGATTTTCTCCTGCGCCTCGATCACACCCCGCAGCCGCTCGACCACCTCGTTGAACGACTCGAGCTCCAGCATGCGGGCGAGCACGGCCCGCAGGGCGGCGAGCGCCTCGTCGGCGCGGGCGGCCAGCGCCGACGTGGCCACCTCGCCCCGCGCCGTCCCGCGGCAGGCGTCGGCGAGCGCCGCGAGCGGTCCCGCTGCGACGGCGGTGAGCGGCTCGGCGATCTGGTCGATGATCCGGGTTTGGAGTTCCGGCGTCAGGAGCCCGTTGTTGTCGAGTTCGCCGCGGATACCGCGAAACGTCGTCGCGATCTCGGCGGTCTCACCGGCGGTTCGGGCCGTCGCCTCGGCCAGACGGTCCGCCGCCCGCGGGCCGCCGTCCGCCCCGGGCGCCCCGTCGAGCCCGCCGCGGGCCGCCGTGAGGTCTTCGATCGAGGCCTCGAGCCGCCGCCGCAGCAGCACCTCGCGGGCCTCGAGCATCGCCTGCAACGCCTCGGGCGACACCACCTCGAGCATCCAGGTCTCGCCCGAGCCCGAGTTGGGGCCGCCGGCCAGCGGGCACCCGTCGCGGGCGGTGACGACGGCCGTGATCCGCTCGCCGACGGCCAGGCCGAGCGGCGCGAGCGGCACGACCTCGGGACGATCCGCAGGCAGATCCACCAGCAGTTCGCCACCGCGAAT
>Ga0214921_10004003_pt1 | contig 22115 bp, 20 predicted proteins | sample LL1505_MetaG_FD_177992 | JGI IMG/M metagenome (GOLD analysis project Ga0214921, IMG submission 177992) | Freshwater microbial communities from Lake Lanier, Atlanta, Georgia, United States - LL-1505 | ecosystem: Environmental > Aquatic > Freshwater > Lake | place: USA: Georgia | collected... | reverse complement strand
CATGAAATCCATCGACAAAAGGTTGAACAATTCGGCAGGGGTGACAGTCGCTTCCAGGCTTTTTTGGAGTTCAGGCGCCTCGCTGAGAAGTTCGCGGAAGCGGGCGGTCTCGATCATCAAGCAAACGCAATCCACCGCTGCGGTGGCGGCCTCGACAGCTGCTCCGGAAATAAAAGTAGCCAGACCTGCAATACCACCAGGCCCGAGCGTTTGGAGCAGCTCCGGATGTGGGTCTCCCACCCGAACGCCCAGCAAGCGAACCCGACCTTCGAGGACAATAAAAACATGCCCACTCAATTTCGCGGGAGTGATCAGCACCTGCCCGATCGTGGCGCGGGCGAGCCGGCCAGCGGAAGCGAGGCGCGAGAGCCACTCGCGCGGAGCCTTGCAAAGGGGGCCCTCTCCTGCAGCTATGCGGTCGGCTACTTGGCCGGAGGTTGTATCAAGCGGTTGGTCGGCCATGGGTGCGTTCCTCCAGCCATTGATGGCAGAGCTCCTCGATCATTTGGGATTTCATTTGTTCCTCGAATTCGGCAGGCAAATGGTGGTCCACCCTTGCCACAAGAAACCACTCCGCGACGGCGAAGGGTTTCAGCAAATCGCCGGCGCGCGCAGGTTTGAGCACGCCTGCCAATGCGGGATGCATCGCTCCGAGTGCGACGGGACCGACAATGCCGGCCGTGTAAACCTCATTCCCACTCGCATAGGTGGGCGCGAGATCGGCAAAAGTGGCCTCGCCCTCCTTGATGCGGAACCACAGTTCGCGAGCCAGCCCGGCCTCTTTGACGCGCAGCAGAGAATAAACAACGCGATCCAACGCGGGCTTGCGGCGTTCGAAGTGTTCCTCAGCCTGTTGCTCGAAAAGATTTTTTTTCCAGAGCGAAATCCGGCACTCGCGTTCGATAGCCGATTTCAAGCGCTCCGGTGGGCATCCCATGTAGTCCTGAGGCACCGGGAGCGAGGTCGCTGGATCGACTTGGAATTTTTTGCAAAATCCCTGCCAGGCGGACTCCACCTCCTCAGGTTCGGGAGCAAAGCCCGCACTCGCCTCGTCCAGCAGGCGAGCTCGCAGGAGGGCCTTCCAGAGTCTGTAGGAGCCAAGCTCTACAGCATCAATCTTTGTTCCGTCCGTTCTGTCCATGTCTTCTTTCAAAGTAAGATGATCACACTATGCCTTGTTCAAGAGGTCTTCAATGCCTCGCCAAGGTAGCGGTTGTGCAGATGCTGGAGTTCAAAAAAACCGGCATGCAGCGCTGCGGGTTTGTGAATACGAAAATTTTTCATGATGCCCAGCGAAGCGGCACTCTCGAGCGGACCAGCAAAGCTGCAGTCCCCATCGCCGAAGGTCGGCGACTCCGCCCAACGCGCCATTTGCGCGGCGCTCAGAAAAAAACAGCCCGAGTGGGGATTTGACCAACGCTCGAAGGAAATTTCCTGCCCAAGAAATTCGGTGTTCAACATCCGCCGATCGTTGACATCCTGCCAACGCGCGGTGAAATCCGGTCGCACAGGTCCGTCGATGTAGAGCTTGTGCAGGGCTTCTTTGGACGAGATTTCATAGCGGTGCGGAAGCAACAAAACCTCATCACCGAAAATGCGATTGAACCACTCCAGCTTCCTCAAGAAAAATGAATCCTGAATGAGCAGGTCATCCTCGAGATAGCAGTAGAAATCGTATTTCCCCAAGTGCGCCTTGAGCACCTGCTGACACGCAAAACCGATCATCATGGGATCGGACTTCACCGGTTGATGATGAAACATGCCGCTCGGCACCGAGAGGCTATTGATCAAATGCGAGTCGCCAACTGTGCAAACGGCGATATCCAGCGCATCCGCCGCCTGGCTGTTCACTTTCAAAAGCCGTCCATTCCCACGGCCCGGCACCGGCTCGTGGAGGCAATACAGAAATGCCTGACGCGGCCCCAGACTCTCATGTAGCCCAGCGATACTCCGTGAAAGAGCCTCCGCCCGCCGCCCACTCTCCGAGCCGGTTGAACCATAAGCCCCCCCACCCTTCGGATTGTGAAAATGCGGAATGGTGACGAGAACTTTCATGCAAATTTAACCACAGAGGACACGGAGGACTCAGAGAATAGAAAAAATGAATCGCTCATGTTCAAAAATTGCTGTCCTCAATCTGCCCCTCTCTGTGACCTCTGTGCGCTCTGTGGTCAATTCTACCTCCGGGCATTCATCAGGCCCGAGAGCCAGGCCAGTTTTTGGCGAAGGCAGGCTGTCATGTCATATTTTGCAACTACGGTCTGACGGGCTTTTTCCCGCATCTGGTCAAACTCGCGAGGCTTCGCTAGCACGCGGTCGAGAGCGGCGGCAAGCTGGTCTGGTTTGAAAAAGTCCACCATGAGACCATTGATGCCATCCGTGATCACCTCCTGCACCGGCGGGGTATTCGAGCCCACCACCAGCGCGCCGCAGGACATCGCCTCCAGCATCGACCAAGATAGCACAAAGGGCCGAGTCAGGTAGATGTGCGCCTTCGTGCATTGGAGGAGCTTCACATACTCCCCGTAGGGCAGCGAACCCACAAAGTGCGTGCGAGCTGGATCGAGCGGGAATTTTTCCATGTAGAGGTCTTTCCAAGTCTTTCCGTTTGGAGCCTGCTTTCCGTAGGCGACGCGGTTGTCACCTGCGATCACCACATGGGCATTCGGCCTGGCTTTCTGGAGCAGATGCGCCGCCTCGATGAACTGCGGAAAACCGCGATACGGCTCCATGCCGCGCGTGGCGTAGGTCACGATTTCATCCACGCCCGAGAGATCGAGCTTGCCATTCGCCAGAACCAGTTTTCCGCCCGGATTCGGCTTGAAGAAATTCGTATCGATGCCCTCGTGCCCGATCACGAGATTCGAGCGCAAATGCACCGGGAATTGCTCATACTGGAAACGCGTGGCGCAAACTCCGCCATCGCACGCCGCCAAATCCGCCAGCAGCGTCGCATTCTTCGTGCGAATCCGAGCCTCGTCATCCGCATTGATCGGATCTGCCGGATCAAAATCGCAATCCGTCCCGTGAGCATGGTAGAACCATTCGAAATTCAGCCCCATCGGCGTGCGCGGGAATGCATCTTTTAAAAACAGTGTAGGCCCCCACCCCGCATGACCAAAAATCAAATCCGGCACGAAGCCTTGGTTTTTAGCCTCCATACAAGCCATGTAAGCCGCCTGCCCATGCAGAATCGCCTGCTCATATCCCCTCAAATAATGATGAGTCTGCGGCGCTGGATCCCGCTTGGGCTTGTAGATAATTTTTTTGACGCCCGCAATCTCCCCATTGTCGGTATTGGTCAAGAAGCGAACCTCATTGTTAGGATTCGCCGCCAGCACCTGGGCCACAGACCTGAGCTGCGAAGGAAAGTTGGGATGGGTCAGAAGAAATCGCATGGAAGAAGGATTGGTCTGTTTACTCGTAATTCGTGAAATAGAAAGTCAAATTTTGGAAATATTTGAGTCCAGCTTCAAGCGATTGCCTTTTTGGCTTTCACGAACAGGTTTGGTCTGTAGCGGCAACTTTTTTTACAAAATCATGGACAGCAAAATCATTTTTTGAAGGGCTGTGGCGGCTTTCTGGGCCTGCGGTTGTGTAGCGCTTCTGTAAGCACCAGGGCGTTTTGCACTCGACAGCCACTGACATCCGCCACAGGCAAATTAGCCATACGCTATCGATTTTAGCCGATCATGGAAAACCTCTATAGTTCGTCATCATTTTGAAGGCGAGAATCGTAGTAATCCATGACAATCGCTCGAATTGAAGGCGGATTGAGCCCCATAAAATGCCAAAGACCCGCGCCGGGTTCCCTCAATTTGTCTAACACAGTAGGGATGTTTGCCACGAGATTGCTTCTCGGCAAAGAATCCGGGAAGTAGACCAAGTATTCCTCGATAAACTGGGTCTGATCGCTTCCGTTGATATATAAGCTTGATCTGTCGTCCAGTGCTTCACAGCGAGCAATGACGGCGTGGAGAAAAGCGATAGTTTTTTCCGAGTTCCGAAAAGTTATGAATCCAGCATTGAAGTGCCATGCGCCAGGGTCGTTGTAAACAACCACATCCTCGCCAACAGGAATCCGAAAATCTTTTGAAATGAGCATATCTGCATCGATCCATGAGATGGAATCATGCAAAGGCAGATGCCGAAGCACCAGGTATGGCTTGGTCCATGTTGAATGCAGACCCTTCAGTTCACTTGGTATAGCCTTGTAGATGTATAGAGTGACATCTTGATGCTGTGCATAATCTCGAAAATTTCTTTCAGAGACCTTGGCGTATTCAGGCGGAGGAATTCCCGGTTCGGAGCAGGACAGTGTGACAAGCGCCAGTTTTTTACCGGGGTTTACGGTTTCGAACTCCAAGTTTGTCGCTGCCTCTGGCTCATCCTCGCGAGGGCGGTGGTGGCAAAGAATCTCTGCTTCAGAAATAAACTGAGCTCCCCAACCATTTCCACCATATCGAGCAACAAGAATATTTTTTACGGCACGATGTCCAAATTCAGAATCGGCCTTCTCGTTCGAACGAAGGCCCAATGGTAGGTTGCTTACCTCGAAATACTTTCCATAGTCTGTGAAAGTAATATCCAAGTGGAATCGTTTTCCGCTTTGGGTTTGGTAGCCATAAGGTTTTGCAGTGCCTTGGGACAATGGTAATTCAAAAAGGAAATTGGTCTCTCCGGTAAAGCGTTGGGCGGAATGCCGCCGCATTTCATGGAAGATTTTTCGGGTTTCCTGGCAGCTCCTGACAACAAAAAAGTTGTCCATCACTTTGCCGTGCAACTCTTGGATTATAATGGGTTCGGATAAATCCAGATCAAAGTCGGGTGAGACAAAATAAGAGAAGGCATCGATGAATACGAGGGTCTCGCCAGGTTGGCTTTCGAGGAGATGGTAAACCAATGCCCATTTCTCATAGTGGTTTCGTATATGGAAATTTTTATATTCCAAGTTGTTGAACTCGGCAAAGCAGCCATGATTTTGCTTGAGATTTGGTATATCCTGCAAGGTGTAAAGACCAATAAGTTTCATCGGTTGTAATTTGTAGCGGCGTCTCTGTGAGCGCCGGGTTCTTTCTCTATTCGGCGGTCATAGACCGCCGCTACAGGTGCCAGTATTTTTAAAAAACAAGCCTCTATACATGAAGTGATAAACAAAACGCTTGTCCGATTCGCTATCGTTTTTTTCCATGTCCTTCTTAGCATATTCGCGAAGTTCAGCAGTCTCTTCGGTCAGGTAGTCAAATCCTTGAGAATACATCACGCGGATCCAGTATTCCGCCGGTCGGCAATTCACATGATGGTGTCCGGGTTGACCTGGACCAGCGAAGGTCATTGCGAGAAAACGGCCTCGACGGAAGTCCCGCAAATAGTTTTTCATAAACCTTTCCTCCACATGCTCGACAAACTCACAACTCCAGACCAAATCAAATTCGGTTTGGATGGAGGATGGGGCGACCGCGTAATCGGCCAGCACAAAGTTTTCTCCGAGAAGATTAGTAGCTTGGGCCTCTTGGCTTCCATCAATGCCTTTGATATGGCATCCCAAGGACTTGAAATAAAGGGCACTATACCCTCTCCCACAGCCCACATCCAGCACAGATCGGATTCCATGCTTTCGAACGAGATGGGCCCACATCAGCGGATAGTAGGTCCCTCCATCCCCTTCAGAGAAAAAACCACCAAGGTGTCCCTCACAAACCATATGGCCCAGATTTTGGGGAACGAGGTCGCCCTCGGCAGCGAGATGAGGAATTGAGGCGCTTTTGTTTGCGAGTTGCTTTCTCGCATAAGCCCCCTTTGCCGTCTTCTCGGAAATGATTTGCTGTGCTTTTTGGTATCGCGACTCGTAGTCTTTAACCGCAAGAGAGCGCGACCCAGAGTGGTGGGCGACATAGGCTTTGAATGACAGTGCCAGCAGATAGCCCGCGGCGAGGATTCTCTTGCAGTAGTCTTCATCATCGCCGAGATAAAGTTCATTGAATGCCTCATCAAGGGGACCGATTTTTTCGACAATCTCAGCCCGGATGAGAACGCAGAAGAAGGCGAGGACGCAATCGTTGAGGGTCACGCCTGGGTTGAAAGATGCCGTGGCTGTTGCCATCTGGACCACATCTTGGCGATCAATCCCTTCCAGTTCTGGCAGACCGGGTTTCGCCGGTCCCAACCTGAACCGGTCGTAACCTTGCCAATCGCGATCATTCGAGGTCAGGGGACCTACCGCGCCGACCGTTTTATTCCACTCGATGAGATTTGCGAGGTGTTCGAGCCAACGCGGACCGACTTCGATGTCATCATTGAGAAAACCGACAAAAGGGTATTTTTTAGCTTGTGGCAGGCAGGAATTGATACCGCCCACCCAACCAAGGTTTTCATTTTTTCGGATGAAGTGGATGTTGGGAGGCCAGGGACCTGCGCAGAGTTCCGCAGTGATGTCGGTGGAGCCGTTGTCAACGACATAGAGGTCGAACAATGCGGGATTCGTATGCCCTACGATCGAGTCGAGGGTGACTTTGAGTTTGTCAGCGGAATTTCGCGTGACACAGATGAGGCCGACTTTTTTTGTCGTGTAGTCACTGGAATCCGCCTGCACTGCGCTTTCTGTCTCTGTGCGCAGGGCGATTGCAGCCTTGCTCAAGGAATCATCCGGCGCCCAGCCCAAGGCGGCTGGAATATCGAGCGGCAGCCCATCGGTTTTTATCGCGGAAATCTCATCCGGGCCGAACCGATCGTCGTTTTTCCAAATGTCGCTATCGACTTTGTTTTCCTGACCCTGATTTTCATCGTAGGGGCGGGCGAGACCTTGTGCCGTGTCTTGGAAGCTTTCGGCAATGAGGGGATGCAAAAAATAAATCTTTCTAGGCGGACTTAACTCGGGCGTGTGGTAGGCGGCGACGAAATCCGCCTGTAACCAGAAGCCGTTCCAGGACTGGAGGAGGTTCAAAAGCCGCCGCGCGCCGCGTTGGCTAAGAATGTAAGAGTAAGCACAGAAATGAAAATACCCGGGCGGGTTATTGCCAAATATGCAGTCCGGATGCATACGGGCTACAAGCGGGGTCACCGGCTGCACATTCCGCTCAAAGCTCTCGCGGTATTGGGGTAGGATGCCTCCGAGATACAGCACCTCCCAATCTGCCGGGACGGATCCACTAAGAAAAGTCTCCTCCACCTTTCTCACCCAAGAAGGTTCCAGCCGGGCGTCGTCCTCCAGAATGAGATAGCTGGCCAAGGGATTCGGCTCGACAGCGAGCCGCTGCCACAGGGACAAGTGGCTCAGCGCACACCCCATCGTTGGCTTGTGCCAATCGAAATTGTTTGGTGCAAACAGGCGTGCCAAGGCGGGAGTCAACTTCAGGTTTTTTCCATCGTAGGCGGGCAGGAAGTTGATGCGACCGTTCATCTCCGGTTGGGCGTGCAGAAACCGATCCAATCGGTCACGCCTACGGGCAAGATTGATCAACCAAATCTGGTCGATGCCCGTGACCCAAGCTTTTTTTGGGGATTCCATAGTGATTGATTGGTTATTTAAAATTCAGGTCAAGATGCGCCGGCAATCGGCAGTCATAAACAGCCGCTACAGGCGAATGCCTCGCTTTAGAAGAGATTTAGCATCTCCTTCCTGTATGCGTCGATATTTGGCTGGTGAGAAATATCAAGCGTTTTGAGGAACTCTGCCGCTTGAGTTTTATATTCCTCCAAATTCTCATCGTGCGTTTCGTAGGCGCGGATGAGCGCTTCGCCGCCCGCCTTGCAATCGAAATCGGGGTAATAGTAGCCGAGATTTTGAATAATCGGCGAATTATGGATCAGCGGGTAGCCGCCGTAGAGGGTCTCGTAGTAGAGATAATTTTGCGCATTGTGCCACTGGTGCGAGACGACGCAGTCGCCATGATGGGCCATGAATTCGTAATAGACAAACCTGCCATCGAAGGAGCTGAGGCCGTTTTTCACGACATCCAACGCCTGGGCAAAACGAATGAATGCCGGATTATCCTTTGACTTGTGCGTGTTGCAAAAACGAAAGATTTCAGGAAACGATGGTTTTTTGCGGTAGGCTTCTTCGCACGCCAACATGGGTATGACCGAGGTCTTGACCAGGCTCAAGTTTGGCTCAAAAGCACACACCCGCCACCTCCCTCGGCCTGGTTGATACCCAAAGTGCACGCCCTCCGACAAGCGGGCCAGCCCCATCTCGAGAAAGACCGGACTCCACAAATGCGGAACAATCTTCACCGGAGCGCGCGTGTTCAGGCTGAAGTAATCCGAACAGCAATCCTTGTATTGCGGCAGGGTCCAGATGGCATCATAGACCTTCCGGCTGCAAAGCCCGGCATTTGGCATGAGATAAATGGCCCGCTCGACATCGATGAAATATTCATTGCCGACCTTCATCGCCACATAGCGCCCGCCCTTGGCCCGGAAAGCGTTTACCCAGTCCTCCGGCAATTGGTCGCTCATCTCGATCACCAAGTCCAACGCGTCCATGGCATCATCAAGGCTGATAATTTCCGTTTGAGTTTCCGACAGCATCAAGCCAGCGGGAATTTCCATCACGCCTCGGCCGTGGATGAGCACAGCCCTCTCCACCTCGGGCATGGATTTGAAGAGTTGGACGAGGAGAACGCAGTTTTGGAAAATGCCATTCTCCCAGAGCGACTGGTTGCCGTCCCGGATATGGATGGTTACACCGACACGAAGTTTGCGATTAGTTTTAGACATAAGGATTAACCACAGAGAGCACGGAGTTTTTGGGTGGAGTTAAACGGCCGTAGCAGCGGTCGTAGATTTTTGGCATTTGGTCAATTTTATCCCAAAACAGATTTTTTTAAAAACATATGCATTTTGCATCCTCCGTGCTCTCTGTGTTCTCTGTGGTTAAATTTGGGGCGCGGTTTTATTTCGCGTTGGCGACATGCAGGAGGCGCTCGGTGAAAATTCGGATATTTTCAGGATTTTCGGGATGCAGGGTCCAGAGATACTCTTTCGCCTTGCGTTTGTAATCCTGCCAATACTCCGGTGCTTGCCCCCATGCTTCGACCATGGCTTCCCCACCCTGCTTGGCGGAGAAGCCCTCGTAGTGAATCCCCACACCAGCATCGCGCAGGTATTCCGAATTGTGAAAGAGCGGGTAGCCGCCGTAAAGCGTGTCGTAATACAGATAATTCTGCCCCCACTCTATGTGATGGGTGACCACACAATTCATGCGGTGCTCACCCATGATAGTCGTAAAAAGCGTTCGAGGTTCAAAACTAGCCTTGCGATGCTGCGTGATGTCGAAATTCAACGCGAAGCGCAAAAAGGTCTGGTGATCCTTCATCGTTTGAGTGCAGCCCATCACCATCATGTGCTCGATACAGGCTTGCTCAGTCCGGTAGGCGTGTTCACAGGCCAGCATCGAAATGAAGCAGTTTTTACCCACAGCCATATTCGGCTCGAAAATGGCAGGCCTCCAACCTTTCCCGAATCGCCGTCCAACCCTGCTGGTTTTGAACCCGAAGCTATGCCCAGCCCGCTTTTGTTCCTGGATGGTCTTTTCCAGAAAATAGGGCGACCACAAATGCGGCATATCCACCACAGGCTTGCGGGTTAGCGTTTCCATCATCGGCGTGGCGGTTTTGCCGTGCTGAGCAAGCCCCCAAGTTTCCACGCGAAGAGTTGGATCGGTAATGTGAATGCCAAAATCCTTTCCAGCGACGAGAACCTCGGCCACAGCATTGTAGTTATGTCCCACGCCGAAGCAGCAGAACCGCACACCACACGCATGGGCATGACGCATCCACTCGGCCGGCAGGATCGCCCCCATCTCAATCACCACATCAAGTTCGTCCGTGACATCTCTCGGCCAGACCAGTGGCACATCCAACCCATCAAAAAAAAGTGCCGGCGGCATCTTGTCTGAATCGCCGCCATTCAGGAAAAAAACTTTCCCAATCGCGTCGCTCTTGGTCAGAAGCAGCGCCAGCAAGCCGATGTTTTGATTAATGCCGTTGTTCCAGACATTCGTATCGGCTCGAGCACAAAGGGAAATCCCCACATTGATTTTTTTCATTCAAATTTTCTGTAGCGGCTGTCTATGACTGCCGAATTTGTTTTAATTCGGCAACGGACTGACCTGCCTTGCCGAGGACTTCTTGGTATATGTTTTTTTCACGATCACAAGCCGCAAGTTCGGTCGAATCTTGGGGCATCTCTGTGAGCGCGGGGGTTGACAAAAAAGCGATACGGCAGTCATAGACAGCCGCTACAGCAAAAACGCCCGGACTTTGCAGTCCGGACGTTTATTTATCAGATTTGGCTATGCAGCCGTATGTGGATTACACGAACGACCAATTACCCACAGTTGTTAATGCCGTGAGATTTGCCGAATCGATATTTTTAAACTCCGCAAGCTGATTGTCGTTTGCGGGTATACCGGTGGCCATGTTTTTCAGTGTCCATACAGCGTCACCACCAACTTCAGTTCCGCTGGTTCTAGCAAGACCATACTGGTTTACACCACCATTTGTAATAACATAGTCATTAACGATCTGTGTAATCGCCCATCCGGCGCCACCAAATCCCAGATCGTCAATTTGAACGATGTCAGCGCCTGTGTTGAAATCGGTGATACTGGCTATGTCCCCAGTCGCCGAACTTCCGTAACCATTTTCAGCCGATACGCCAATGACAAATGTGTCGGCATCGGCACCACCGGTCAATGTATCAATACCTACATTCGCATTGGAATTAAAGCCTTGCAGTGTGTCCGCGCCATTACCACCGTCCAAGTAGTCACTGGCATCTGCGGTAGTAAGGCTGTCTGCGCCATTGTTGCCGACAAGTGTCACTGATGTGTCATTGTAGGCCGTTCCTGCGGTGAAGGTGTCGTTGCCGACTCCTCCAAACACACTCACAATTCCTCCAAACTGCGCTTCTAAGTTTAGGTCTGCACTGCAGTTGCCCCCGGCGGTAAAGGCCAGAGCTTCCACCAAGTCCACCTTGTCCAGATCGGAGTCGGCGACCGCCGAGCCGGCGTCCGCTATCGAAATCGTGTCTGTTCCGCTTCCTCCCTTGATCGTTGCCGCAGCGTTCAATGCCGTCGCCGAAACGAAAACAAAGCTGTCGTCGTCGGCTCCACCATCAAGGATGTCGGCTCCGCCTCTACCGTTGATGATGTCGTTTCCATTGCCGCCAAGGATCAAGTCAGCAGCAGCATTGGATGTGAGGCTATCTGCGCCATCGTTTCCGACCAGTGTTACGGATGTCCCGCTGTAGGCTGATCCTGCGGTGAAGGTGTCGTTGCCGTTTCCGCCGAACACACTCACAATGCCTCCGAGTTGCGCCTCGGTATTGATTGTTACATCAGATCCAGTGCCATCTGCCACAAGCAGGGCCCCAACTGAATCAACTTTTGTGAAGTCGTTATCAATAATGGCATCAACTCCAGATTGACCGGCAGTCGTGATGGAGATCGTGTCGGTTCCACTACCACCAATGAGTGAAGCCGTTGCGCCGCCATTACCTACCGCTGCAAAGGTTGCCCTTGTAGAGAACAAGAAAAGGTCGTCGTCAGCTCCACCGTCGAGCGAATCGGCTCCGCCACCGCCGTTGATGGTGTCGTTTTCGTTGCCGCCAAGGATCAAGTCGACAGCAGCGTTGGATGTGAGGCCGTCTGCGCCGGCGTTGCCAACCAACGTAACGGATGTCCCGCTGTAGGCCGCTCCCGCAGTGAAGGTGTCGCCACCGGTGCCGCCGAACAGGTTCACAATGCCTCCGAGTTGCGCCTCGGTATTGATCGTTACTTCAGATCCAGTGCCATCTGCCACAAGCAGGGCTTCAACTGAATCAACTTTTGTGAAGTCGCCATCGACGATGGCATCAACTCCAGATTGGCCATCAGTCGTGATGGAGATTGTATCGGTTCCAGCACCACCAATGAGTGAAGCTGTTGCGCCGCCATTGCCTACTGCTGTAAAGGTTGCCCTTGTGGAGAACAAGAACAGGTCGCCGTTAGCTCCGCCATCGAGTGAATCGGCTCCGCCGCCACCATTAATAGTGTCGCTTCCATTGCCGCCAAGGGCGGTGTCGATATCAGCGCTTCCAATAATCGAGTCGGCACCAGATCCGCCGAGTAGTGACCACCCAACTGTGCTACCGCCAGGGCCATTATACTCCGTGCCGCCGTTCAGGGTGACATCCACAGGTGTCGTTGTGAAACTTGTGTCTGGTGAGTAGCCCCAGAGTATGTTGGAAGCGCCATAGGAAGCATTGGCGAATGCCGTATAAACCCCCGCAGTTTCTCTTTCTGCATAAGCCGTCACATTTTCCGTTGTTGGAGTCGTGAAGGCAGCACCAATAAGGGACACTCCTGCGCCATCAACGCCGACTAATGCACCAAAGCCAGCCAGATTCTCGACCATGCCAGCAAGACCGTATATGGTGTTCAGGTCAGCCTTGGTGGCATTGTCTACAACTACGGTGCTGAGCGAGTTCACCACAGTGCTGGTCGAGCCAGACAGCGAGTTCACAGCCGTGCTCGTCGAGCCGGAAAGCGAGTTCACCGCGCCGGAGACCGAGTCAACGACCGTGCTAGTCGAGCCGGAAAGTGAATTCACCGCGCCGGAGACCGAGTCAACGACCGTGCTCGTCGAGCCAGACAGCGAGTTCACAACCGTGCTCGTCGAGCCGGAAAGTGAATTCACCGCGCCGGAGACCGAGTCAATGACCGTGCTCGTCGAGCCAGACAGCGAGTTCACAGCCGTGCTCGTCGAACCGGAAAGTGAGTTCACCGCGCCGGAGACCGAGTCAACAACCGCGCTCGTTGAGCCAGACAGCGAGTTCACAGCCGTGCTCGTCGAGCCGGAAAGTGAATTCACCGCGCCGGAGACTGAGTCAACAACCGTGCTCGTCGAACCAGACAGCGAGTTCACAGCCGTGCTCGTCGAGCCGGAAAGTGAGTTCACCGCGCCAGAGACCGAGTCAACAACCGCGCTCGTTGAACCAGACAGTGAGTTCACAACCGTGCTCGTCGAGCCGGAAAGTGAGTTCACCGCGCCGGAGACCGAGTCAACAACCGCGCTCGTTGAGCCAGACAGCGAGTTCACAGCCGTGCTCGTCGAGCCGGAAAGTGAATTCACCGCGCCGGAGACCGAGTCAACGACCGTGCTCGTCGAGCCAGAGACCGAGTTAACAACCGTGCTCGTCGAACCAGAAAGCGAGTTCACAGCCGTGCTCGTCGAGCCGGAAAGGGAAGCTATGGAACTCGGCAAAACCGGGTTTGCCTGGTAAGCAACATTATTAATTTGTTGCTGGAGCGGCGTTCTTTTTTTGGGCTTGAACCAGTTTCCTTTAAGCTTGGATTTATTGGATTTGGATTTTTTCGTCATAATTGCGATAGTTTATGTTTGTGGTTTGGTTGGTGTTTTAGGGAGGGAGAATTTTCTAAGAAGCCGAGAGGCGCGTTAGGTTGCGAATAGCTGTTTAATTGGAGAGATTGCTCAAGACGAAGGAGGGGGGTGAGCTGGTTCGTTTGGGTTGAATCAAAGACTTTTAATGCTTTTCAACTCACGAATCAGAAGCTGACTCACGAATTTGGAGAGAGACATGCCATTGGAATAAGCAGGCCTTCTCGCTTCCCGAGCCAACCCGGGTGGAAGCGAGATTCCTGAAGGCTTAGGTTTTAGTGCGGATTCCTTGCAGGACATCTCTTATTCCCTGGTAGGAGGCAGTGGCATGTCTCTCAAAATTCCCTTGGAGATGCTTTTTCTGTGCGGTGCTTTGGTCATAAATTTCCCGCACACATAAAATCTGGCAACCTGATCAACAATGGGGTCAACGCCCCATGAACCCCAAAAACAGCCCCCTCGGCAGACTCGCCCGCCGGAGGTTGTATTATGTGTTCAGCATGAATCGCGAAATTCAGAGGGCCTGCAATTTCTCTACAGCCTTATTTGAAGCGGGACGCGAGGCAACTAGCCGAGCAAATGGGCTTCGGCAGTCATAGACAGCCGCTACTACGGACTGGTTTTTGTAGCGGCGTCTCTGTGAGCGCCGAGGTTTTTGGCAAAATCATTTTTTGAAGGGCTGTAGCGGCTGTCTATGACTGCCGTGATCGTTTCTACTTCGGCGGTCATAGACCGCCGCTGCAACGGACCGGTTTTTGTAGCGGCGTCTCTATGAGCGCCGGTGGGGGCGTTTTCCATGCGGCCTCGCATTCACCAAACCATCTGATTGCAGCTCTTCACCCCATGATTTTGCTGTCAATGATTTTGCCAATAATTGAAAAAATCGATACGCCAGTCATAGACCGCCGCTACAGGGATGTTCTTCCCAAAAAGTTGCAAAGTCTGCAATCCGCATTTCAAAAACAGTTTTTCTGCGAAATTTTACGAAACCGGATCGACGAGCCCTCTTAAATCGCGTTCGATGCAGAAGCAAATGAAATTCTGCGTATATGGGCATAAGGAATCACATCAACAAGACCCGCATCATCTTCAATTACCAGAACATTTTTGGCAGCAAGCACATGGTCAGGTGTTGGAATTGAATACGCCACATCTGCCGCAACATCTACTGAAAAAGGTTGGAACGGAATTTTATGCAATAATTTAAGAATTTGGTCTCTCATTTGCTGTAAGGGTGAATTCTACTATTCCATATGTCAATGCACTTTTCAATCATGTTGCTGCCACTCATTCATACTCATTCGATTGCTTACGCCAGAGATTATACAAATCCCCGCCGGGTGTTTATGATTTGCCCTGTAGCGGCGTCTCTGTGAGCGCCGGGGGGTTGTTTTCTATCGGCAGTCATAGACAGCCGCTACAGGGGCCGCCCAGATTATGATTATTTTTCGTTTGCACAGGACGAATTTTACATTTATATACTGTTTCTATGGTTCGGAGATGTTTAGAAGAAAAAATAGAACGCGCGCTCAATCAATTCCCTGCTGTGGTGCTTCTGGGAGCGAGACAGTGCGGGAAGACAACACTGGCCCGGATGCTACGGCCGAAGTGGAGATATATTGATCTCGAAAAATCTTCCGATTTTGAATTTGTAAGGCGGGATTTTGATTTCTTTTTTGCAAATCATCCGAGTCAGGTCGTATTCGATGAGGTTCAGATGCTTCCGGAACTTCTTTCCGAGTTGCGCGGGGTCATTGATTCTGATCGTGGCACGAAAGGTCGCTTCATCCTCACGGGTTCCTGCTCGCCCTCGCTTCTAAAAGGAGTCGTGGAAAGCCTCGCCGGACGGGTGGCGATTATCGAAGTCGGCACGCTCAAGCTCCATGAAATCCATAGCCGGAATCTTCCCGGTATTTATAAAATTCTCACCGGGGCTCCTCCCGATCAACACTTGGCATTGCTATCCCAGTTGGATGTCGGCTTCACAAAAGACGAGGTCTTGCATCACTTTTTGACCGGTGGCTATCCCGAGCCCACGCTGTCTGGCGATAAGGAATTCCAAGGCGCTTGGATGGCCAACTACGAGCGCACCTATCTGGACCGGGATGTTCGTGAACTTTTTCCCCGACTGAATACCCAAAATTTTCGACGGTTTTTGAGAATGCTCTGTGAATTGTCCGGCACAGTCATCAACCGCTCCGAGATCGGGAGATCGCTCGCAGCCAGTGAGTCGGCAGTGAGGGATTATCTCGACCTCGCAGAGAGCACCTTTCTCTGGAGGAGCATTGGCAGTCTGGAAAAAACCGCCTCCAAGTCTTTGGTAAAAATGCCGAGAGGTTACATTCGAGACAGCGGGTTGTTATGCCATTTGAAAGGGATCAGAACCTTGGAGCAACTCCTCACATGGCCCGGTGTGGGATCGGCTTTCGAAGGCTTTATCATCGAGGAAATCCTGCTCGGTCTCGCCGCCGTGGAGAGCATTTCCTGGCCTGCTGCCTACTATCGCACACGGAGCGGCGCGGAAGTGGACCTCGTTCTCACGCACCCCACTGGAATGAGAATCCCGATCGAAATCAAATTTGGGATGGCAACAAAACGCACCGACTTGAAGTCCTTGACGGCATTTATCGAGCAGGAAAATTGCCCCTATGGCATCCTCGTCAACAATTCCGAGGAAATTCGATTGCTCACGCCACAGATCATACAAATCCCCGCCGGGTGTTTGTGATTTGCCCTGCAGCGGCTGTCTATGACTGCCGACCTGTAGCGGCGTCTCTATGAGCGCTGGGGGGTGTTTTCTATCGGCAGTCATAGACAGCCGCTACAGTTTCAAATGACTTTGCTGTCCATAATTTTGCATTTTTGAAATAAATTGAACCCTGAGCCCCATTTCATTTCAGAAATCTCAAGATTGCACCTCGCCCTGCTACAAACAATCGGTTTTAAGAAATGCCTGGGGAATGAATTCAAAATGCTGATCCCGATGGAGCAGCGTTGTTTTTTTCTGACAAGCCACTGCGGCAATGAGCGAGTTCACCAAGGGGATTCGTTTCGTAGCTTGCTGTGCCAGACTATCCCTAGTGCCTCACACCTATCCAAACAAATTATCGAAATCATTGTGCGACCCAACCCAAAACCAATGGATTTCTTCACCATTCCTGCGACCAACTGCGCGATATTTTGCTGAAATCCTAACAGACCAAATATCTTTTGTTCCAGATAACTTCTTGAAGCGCAGAGAAGGATGTTCGGGATAAGACTCAAAAAGTTTATATGCCTGTCTGGCATCTTTGCGCACTATGGAATCTAAGCAATGATAGGCGCGCCAAAAGCTTGGCCTCGCAAAAGACTTCACAATTTTCCAAAATCCAACCGCTCCGAACCCTCTTCTTCGGATACCCGAGCGAATGCCTCAAGCTTGGTTCGCGGTTTGTCATCATTTACAATTTTTTCCCATCGGTCATCCTCTAACCTCTCGAAGAGAAATCGCGCAAAATTAGTAACCTCAACTTTTTTCTCAACAGGCAATGCCTCAAAAATTTCTATAAATTCGACAGCCTCTGCGCTCATGCGAAAACGATATGGTGCTTGCTCGATTTTTGCAACCTTTTTTTGAGGGGCTGCGGCTGCCGGTCTATGACTGCCGACCTGTAGCGGCGTCTCTATGAGCGCCGGGGGTTGTTTTTCCAGTCGGCAGTCATAGACAGCCGCTACAATTCCAAATGATTTTGCTGTCCATGATTTTGCATTTTAAAAATTCCGCAGCAGAATGCTGCAAATTGCAAGACTGCAAATTGTGGCAGCTTATTTTGTGACCCCTAGAAGCTAAAGTTTTATAAACCATTTACTAGAGAAACATATTAAGAAGACAGTTGCTGACCCCTTTGAATTCCTGACCCCTTTGAGATCTTTGACTAAATTTCGTCTTCAGACAGCCCCGCTATTTTCATCTGCGCTCGCAGTAAACCAATCTTCAGAGGTCGATTACCATGAATTGGAATGACAATTCTTTCTCGCCTGCCCTCTTTCGTGAAGATATGGTGGCTACCCTTTACCCGGGCGAAAACCCATCCCTTGCCTTGGATGGCGCTCGCCAGCTCTTTTCCTGATACCTGCTTCAAATGGCAAGTTCCATGATTTGGGATTCCTTCTCGTCCGTATCGGCTTCACCTGCCTCAAACCAGACCTCTATAGCCTCTAAAAGATTCTCTCGAATTTCTTCTTGAGTTTCGCCTTGCGTCAGGCAACCAGGCAGTGCCGGAACTTCAGCCCAAAAACCACCCTCTTCTGCAGGATGAACGATTGCTTTGATGATCATAAGGAAAATATGGCTATTAGGGCAAAGGAAATCAAGAGTTTTTTAAAAGCGGCGCAACTTGCGATCTTTTAATGTTCACTCCCGTAGTTTCAAACCATTTTATTTCCACCACCCATAGCCATAGCATAAATGTCAATAATTAATTCCTGCCCCCTCCGACGCTGCCTATGTGTGCGTTCGCACTAGCGGCGTCTATGAGCGCCGGGGATTGTTTTTCTAATTCGGCAGTCATAGACAGCCGCTACAATTTCAAATGATTTTGCTGTCCATGATTTTGCAATTTTTGAAATAAAATGATTCCCGCTTTAGGTGGGATTTTTGAGCAAGTTGGTGAAGCCTACTTTTTCGAAGTGGGCATCGGTTGTAGCCACTTTGCGGATTCCGAGTTTAGCCATGCAAGCAAATGAAGTGCAGTCCGTAAATGAAAACGGGTGGTCCTCATATTTGAACATCCATTCAGCGGCATCCCGAAAAGAGTCCTGCCCGATCCATACCAGCTGAACTATTGCTGAAGTATTGACCATGCTCAAGAGGCGCTTTCTTTGATGTGGAATCCCCCTCGCCATAAAAAGCGTGAGCGCTTCATCAAGGATATAATCCGTTGTTACGAGCCGACATCCCGGTTCTTGCGGCAAGGCGAGCATGGTTTGATGATTCGGGTCGCGCTGGTTGATCCAGGCAAATATGCCGCTTGTATCCAAGAACACCATCCGTTCATCCATAGATTAAAACATCTACTTGATTATTATTTAAAGGCTCCAGATTTTCTGGCTCATCTGCAAATTGTAAAGCCGAGTCAATTCCTTCCGGGGTTTTAGCGGAGGCAAAGGGGAGCAATCGAGCAAGCGGTCGATTGCGAAAAGTCAAAATCAACTCTTCACCCGCCTCCAAGGCCGCACGCACTCCGGCAAATTCAAAACGCATTTCTTGAATACTCACAGTTTTCATAATGGTAATGGTAATTGTTTTATTTAGCAGCGTCAACTAAAAGTTGTATGCCAAGCCAGTTCGTCCTGTAGCGGCGCCTCTATGAGCGCCGAGGTTTGTTTTCGATTCCGGCAGTCGTGGACAGCCGCTACGACGGACCGGCTTGCCCTGTGGTGACGTCTCTATGAACGCCGTGGGTTGTTTTTCCAATTCGGCAGTCATAGACAGCCGCTACAATTTCAAATGATTTTGCTGTCCATGATATTGCATTTTAAAAATTCCACATCAGAATGCTGCAGATTGCAAGACTGCAAATTGTGACTGCTTATTTTGTGACTGCTCGAAGCTAAAGTTTTTAAAACCATTTACTAGAGAAATATGTCAATAATTAATTCCTGACCCCTTAGATGACCCCTTAGACTGGAGCTCAAATCCGATCGGAATTTTGTGATCGATATGCCCTCGCTCCAGAATCGTGTTCCTGTCGTCGATGACGCAGAAGACGCTGTAGTGTTTATGGAAGTCGATGCCGATATAAAACGGCACGCTTGTTTGGTGTGTGGTTTGGCTCATAGCCTCCCATTCTACACCATCGATTATATGCGCTTCGGGAGCTCAAAATGACCGTAGAGCGAGGCTACAAAAGGCTTTCATGTCATCTGACCCCTTAGAATACTCCCAAACCATGTTAGACGGGGAAATCGTTTTCGAACCCTGCTCGATCTCGCGAAGAATCGGAAACAAAGCATTACCAACCTCGAGGTATCGCCCATCCTGAACCGAGATTTCAAGCTGTTTTATTAAATCTTTGTTCACAAAGTTTTTTCAGAAATTGTAGCGGCACCTCTATGAGCGCCGAAGTTTTTGGTTTCTCAATTCCGGCAGTCATAGACAGACGCTACAACTCTGAAGACGCGCTTCATAAGAGACTACTTGATTACTTGCAATTAACAACTTAAAGCTATAAATAAATTATTAATTTTATTTTGCAATAAAATGCTACACACTAGCACACTTCACGAAGATTAATCTTGTTGTTAGTCTGTAACAAAACGCGAAGGAATGCCACTTTTCAGGCTTTCTTGTTACTTCTCTGCTGTCGTTCGTGTCATTGCGCAACACTACGAGAAGAACGAGAATTGCAGTAGTGGGGCCGCGCCCACTGGTTTGATCTAATATGTATCAAATCCAAAAAAAAGCCCGGGTAGAAAATGAATTCTACCCGGGCTGTGGGATTTATACTAATTAATTAATCCAGCTAGCATTGTTCAATATGTCTGATCCGTTACCGGTCTGCACATCAACATAAGCCACTATACCCCGAGCAGCGAAGTTGTCGGTTACAGTAAACACGGAAGTGGTGCCAACTTGGCCAACGGTATATGCGCCGGCGTTTGCTCCCAAATTTCCCGACAATCTCAAGATATCAATGCCTTCATCAAAACCATTGATGTATGCCACAGGACTATTGGTGTTGTTTAGTCGATAGGCATTGCCGGTGGCATCACCCAATACAAATGTATCAGCAGCACCACCACCGCTGAGAGTATCATTCGATGTGTTAGCACCAACAGGACCAGTATAACCTTGCAATTGATCTGCAAAGTTTCCGCCTGTGATGTTATCTGATAGATTATTACCATTCAATGTAACCGAGGCATTGAGGTTGTTTGTCGAGATGAAGTTTTGAACATCAGCTCCACCAGAAACTGTAGGAATACCCCAACCGGCGGAACCATCAAGAATCACATAGTTAGCTGCTGTTGATCCAAGCTGAAGTTCTTCTATATTGACAACATTGTTTGTGTTTATCGAAGAATATGTTGGACCAGTAGTGCTACCCAAGGATGTCCGAATTTGGAGCCTGTCGACATCGGCACCTGTCCCGCCTCCATCAATAAACCCACTTGTTATCTGAGTGTAATCATTTACGGATATGCTGTCTGCTCCATTTCCTCCGCGGAGCGTGACACCTGTATCAGTAAATGTGTTTCCTAACACAAATGTGTCGTTACCAGTTCCGCCTACCACAGAATCCAATCCGAGACTGTTGGCGTTGGTTCCAAATGTCAGAGATGAATTTACGCCATCAAATGTTGTAACGACTTCGATGGATGATTTATTGGCAAATTGCGTATCTAGGACAGTAGCAGCATTAGTGAATGCCAGGGTATCCTGTCCCGCGCCACCAACTATCGTGGATGCGCTTCCGAAGTCCTCATTTGCAAACTTGAACAAATCAGTTCCATCTTGGCCGAAGAGGGAGTCATTACCCGAGCTTCCGACGATGGTGTCGTTTCCGGAAATAGCAGGAACATTTTCTTCACCGCCATAAATGGTGTCATTGCCGGAACCACCAAGCAGCGAGTTGTCGCCTAATCCACCTTGGATGAAGTTGCCATCATTACCACCCACAATCGTATCGGCTCCAGAGCCGCCACCAATCGTGTTTTGGCCATCGCCACCTAAGATGGAGTCATCCCCATCATTACCGACGATCACATCGGCGCCAGCGCCACCAATGATGGTGTCGTTATCGTCTCCACCTGGACGCGAATCAGCGTCTCCGTAGATCGTATCAGCGTTATCGCCACCAATGATGGAGTCATTGCCATTGCCGCCAAGGAGAGACCAGGTTGTAAGGTCTCCACCAGTGGCTAGTGCACCGTCGAGTGTCGCGTTGATAATAGTGGATTGAATGAAGTCCGGATCCGGCGAGTAGCCGTAAAGGGTGCTGCCGGTGTATTCGATACCGAAGGCTGGCGTTAGAGCGCCTGTAATGACATTCCCGGCGTAAGCGGTGTTGTCCGCGCCGACGACACCACCAGTCACAGAGACCCCACCGTCACCAATCGAGAGAAAGGCACCGCCAAGATTGCCGAGGACTTCGAATTGCGCCGCAGTGCCAAAGACTTGATTCTGGTCGGAGTAGAGTTGGTTTTGATCGAGAGCCGAGCTGGTCGAGCCAGACAGCGAGTTCACAACCGAGCTGGTCGAGCCGGAGAGCGAGTTCACCACAGTGCTGGTCGAGCCGGAGAGCGAGTTCACCGCGCTGCTAACGGAATCCACAACCGAGCTGGTCGAGCCGGAGAGCGAGTTCACAACCGAGCTGGTCGAGCCGGAGAGCGAGTTCACCACGCCGCTGGTCGATGTCGAAAGCGAGTTCACCGTGCTGCTGGTCGATGTCGAGAGCGAGTTCACCGTGCTGCTGGTCGATGTCGAGAGCGAGTTCACCACAGTGCTGGTCGAGCCAGAAAGTGAATTCACCGCGCTGCTCACAGAATTCACAACCGAGCTGGTCGAGCCAGAGAGCGAGTTCACCACAGTGCTGGTCGAGCCGGAGAGCGAATTCACCACAGTGCTGGTCGAGCCAGAGAGCGAGTCAACAACCGAGCTGGTCGAGCCGGAGAGCGAGTTCACCACGCCGCTGGTCGATGTCGAAAGCGAGTTCACCGTGCTGCTGGTCGATGTCGAGAGCGAGTTCACCG
>Ga0214921_10004001_pt1 | contig 22123 bp, 30 predicted proteins | sample LL1505_MetaG_FD_177992 | JGI IMG/M metagenome (GOLD analysis project Ga0214921, IMG submission 177992) | Freshwater microbial communities from Lake Lanier, Atlanta, Georgia, United States - LL-1505 | ecosystem: Environmental > Aquatic > Freshwater > Lake | place: USA: Georgia | collected... | reverse complement strand
AAAAAGTGGGTGAAAAGAAAAATGGTAGAGGAAAACCCAGTAATATTTTTAAATTAGTGTAATAAATAATCTATGGAAGAATACATGGGAGATATTAAACTATTCGCAGGAACTTTTTGTCCAAAAGACTATATGTACTGCGATGGTCAAACTTTATCAATTCAGCAATACACTGCATTGTTTTCTATTGTAGGCACTCAATATGGAGGAGATGGAAGAATTACATTCTGCCTTCCTAATTTAAATAAAACCCCGATAGTAGAGGGAACAAATTTAAAATATATAATTTGTACCGAAGGTTTATACCCTACTAGACCAGATTAAAAAACGTTCACGCCGCCGAAAGGCGGCTTTTTTGTGTAACTTAATACATGTACAGTCCTACGCCAGATCTTCCACATGTATCATCGAATTATATTTATGATACACTTTTGGAGAAATGGCGACCAATATTGGACTCTGATTTCGGTGGCGGTGCTGGCGGCAAAGATGCTTTTGGCAGACTTAGAATCTCTAATCCCGAGATGATCTTCAATAGCAAACAAATATTTGACAATCAACCCCTATATTGGGACGACATTCAAGAGAGCGGGTCTGGAACTTCCTCAGTTCATTCTATAAATACCGCTTCTTCTACTCTTTCAGTATCTGCTACTACCGCTGGCAAAAGGACTCGTCAGACTTTTATGAGGTTTAATTATCAACCTTCTAAGAGTCAATTGATATTTATAACAGGAATACTTAAAGCATCTGGCGGCGGGACAGGAATTATTACCAGAATGGGATATTTTGATGATGATAATGGATTATTTTTAGAATGCAATGCTGGAATTATTAATTTAGTAAGGAGAACAAAAACTTCTGGTTCAGCGCAAGACAGTACAATCCCTCAATCTTCTTGGAATCTTGACAAAATGGATGGCACAGGATCAAGTAGGATTTCTTTAGATTTTACAAAAACTCAAATTTTCATGATGGACTTTGAATGGCTTGGAGTTGGCAGAGTAAGATTCGGTTTTAATGTTGAAGGAACTACTTATTATGTGCATGAGTTGTCTGCTGCTAATAACTTAACAACTGTATATATGTCCACTCCTAATCTTCCATTAAGGTATCAAATAATTAATGACGGAACAGGAATAGTTTCTTCTATTAATTGCATTTGCTCTGCGGTAATTAGCGAAGGAGGCAGAGAAGAAGTCGCTACAAATTCTTATATTTCAACAGGAGCAACGTCCGTTCAAGCCACTAAAAACGTTACAAATGCAGTATTAGCGGCAAGGTTAAAGACAGGATTTTTAGGAGCTACAATTGATATCTTAGACCTTAGCTTGCTTACTACTAGCAATGATAATTATGAATGGCAACTATATTTAAATCCCTCTGGGATAAATGGATTAACATTTACTGGCGTTACTAATTCCGCATTAGAATATAGCATTGCAGCAAATGGAACTCGTATTTCTGGAGGATTTAGTATCGCTGGTGGGTATGCTCAAGCGAAAACAAGCATCCAATCTGATTCTTTAAAGTCTTTAATGAAATTAGGATGCTCGATTACAGGTAAAAGAGATACCCTTGTTCTGTCTTGCTTACCTTTAGGTGCTTCTGATTCTGTGGTATATGGTGCTATCAATTATAGGGAATTTAATTAATTAAGCTGTTTTAATTAGATTGTGTAATAATAGGCATGAAGAAGCTTCTGTTCCTGCCTTTCATCCTGTTAATACTAACTGGATGCTTCTCTACAATTAAACCTTCTAAACAAATAGACGACAATCAAAAGGTTATCGCCAAAGAAGAGAAGAAGGTAGATAACACTCTTGTAGATATAGAAAAGAACGACAAAGGCAAAAAAATTCAAACCTCTGCATTGGCGCAAGGTATCCAATACTCTCTTAATCAAGTAACCAATCCGCCAATTCAAGTTGATACAGCAAAGTCTTTAAACGAAAGAGTGGTCTCTATTGTTGGCTCGCCCCACATAGACGAGATAAATAGAATCAAAGCTACAGTTGATTTATTAAATTCCGCAGTAGAAGAAGAGCGAAAGAAAGGGCAAGAGTTACTCGTTAAAAGAGACGAGCTAATTAATAAATTACAAAAAGAAAAAGTAGAGCTAAACGAACAATACGACGATCAACTCTGGCAGTTAACCGACAAAGCTAAAGAGGTCGCCAAAGAAGCAGATCAAAATAAAGCAGTGTTAGATTCAATGAGCGGAATGTTTGGCCTTAATGCTGTATTTTGGGGATTAAAGAAATTCTTTATTAGCGCATTAACTGCGATTACTATTTTTATAATCGTATTCGTCCTTCTCAGACTTCTCGCAACTGTACATCCTGCGGCTGGCGCTGCGTTTTCAATATTTAACATGTTAGGATCTACTATTATTTCCATTGTTAAAGCACTAACTCCTAAAGCTTTTGAAATGTCTAATTTCGCTACAAAAGAAAAAGTAGAAGAATTCAAATCTCCATTAGTTAAAATTGTAGATGTGATTCAAGAGCTTAAAGAGAAACAAAAAGAATCTCCAGACAGAGTATATCCACTATCGGAAATACTAAAGAGATTCGATAAAGAAATGGATAGCCATGAAAAAGATTTAATAGAAGAAATATTAAGAGAACAAAAGTGGATAAAATAATATGACAACTACTCAACAAGCATCAGCCGGGGCCTCAACTCAAACAGAAGTAACCAAAACAAATGTTTCTGCAAATGCAGAAGCTGGAGTTAGCGCAAACGCATCTGTTGGAGCGCAAACTAAAGTTGGAAACGCAACTTTAAGTTCTGAAGCTCATGCATCAGCAGAAGCAAAAGCAAGTGCAGAAGCTAGTGCTGGTTTTGACGGTAAAGACGCTAGAGTTGGAGGGAGTGCTGGAGTAGAAGCTAGAACGGAAGTTGGTGCAAGCGCAAGCGCACAATCAGGAGGAGTGACAACAACAGTGCAAGGAGGAGCTTATGCAGAAGCTCATGCAGGAGCAGAAGCTAATGCTCAAATTGGGCAGCATGGCGCTGCCGCAAATGCTGGAGCAAGTGCTGGTGCTGGTGTTGGGGTAGAAGGATCAGCCACAGTCGGCAATAAAAACGTTTCTGCAACTACTGGCGCTGGAGTTAGTGTTGGAGTACAAGCTGGAGCAGAAGTAGGTGGCGGCGCTACATATCAAAACCATAAAGTAACTGTTGGAGCAGAAGGAGAAGTGAAACTTTTAGCTGGAGTTGATGTAAATGCAAGCGTAACAGTCAATACAAAACCCGCAGAAGATGCTGCCAAAAAAGCAGCCGAAGAATCGAAAAAACAAGCCAAAGCATTAGCTGAATCCAAAGCGGCAGATGAAGCCAGAAAAGCCGCTGAAGCAGCAAAAGCAGAATCAGAAAGACAAGCAAGAGAAGCTGCTGCCGCTGCTCAAAGACTAGCCGAAGAACAAGCGAGGCAAGCTGAAGACGCTGCCAGAAAAGCTGCTGATGCGGCTAAAAATACAGCAAATAAAGTAGGAAACTCATTTAAAAAAGCATTTAGATTTTAATCAAAGGGCAGGATGTGAAGACTTTAATTTTAAATATAAAGAAATACTTATTGGTTGTACTTTTGCCAACTGCTATATTTGTTATTCTTGCAATGTCTAGTCTTAAAGACGTAGAGCAAGGCTATGCTAGGTTCAGATTCGGAAGAGACATTACTTTGTATTTAAGGAAGTCAACTGATCAATTGACTTATTTAGGAGCGGCTTACACTACGACATCTGATAAAAAGTTCTTAGATCAATTCAATAGCCATTTAAAAGAAAGAGAAAAATACTTTAATGAAGAAATAGTGATAAACAAAATGCTAACTCAAGAAGAATTAAAGGAGTTCCGCAAAGGTCTTGATATAAGCAATGATTTAGCTAAAGATGTAGAAAATGCTGCGTTTGAAAAGATGGATAATAAAGCGTTCTTCGGAGACAAATACTTAGATTACAAGAAAAAGATATACGAGAACATTAATTCTTTCAGAGGTTTGATTAATGATAGTTCTGAAAAGATTATCAAAGATGAGGCTAAATTATTAAACATATATCTCTATTGTCTGGCGGGGATAGTTTTGGCTCTAGTTTATTTAATTAAATATGACAACGTTGTAGCCGTAAAGAAGAAACCCATCAAAAAGAAAAAAAAGTAATATGGAACAACTACAAAAGATGGGCATTCAAATAGGTTTCTTAATTAGCGGATTGTTTGGTTCTATTTTGATGGCGACAAAGAATGATAAGACTGATGCCAAATCTGTTGTCTTGTCTCTCGTCGGAGGGATGTCTGCTGCAAACTTCTTGACTCCCGTGCTTGTCGATACTTTAAATATTGTTAACGTTAAACATCAAAACGGCGTGGCTTTCATTGCGGGATTCTTGGGTTTAAAGCTGGTTGAATTAGTAAGTGAAAAATTTTTAGAAAAAGTTAGCGGAACTCAAAAAAAGAAAACTCCCAAAAGAAAACCAAAAAAAAGTTGACAACTCCTAATTTTGCCCGATAATATTTCAAATATATGGAAAACTCTCTAAAGTTAGTCCAGCAGTTGATCGAAGCCAGTTATGAGAAAGATCGTCAAGATAAGATTGATGACCCTTCTAAGATTGGAGAATCTTTTTTTACTCATTATTTGAAATTACTTAAGCAGTGCATCGAAGAAGACTATGTCAAAATCAAAAAAGATTGATAACGAATACTCCAGAGCTTGGGATGAGGCTTACAAAGACCTCCCCAAATGGAAGAAAGACATGATCGACGAGATGAAAATCTCTAAGAAAGAAGACGCTTTTTACGTTTCCTTCATAAAAGAAGTCATAAGAAAAGCAGAAAATAAAGGTTTGTGAAAATAGCGAATTTGGAAAAGTGCATTAGCCTCACCAAGGCTTTGCACGAACTTGATTCTGACTTGAAATGTCAACACTTTTCATTCATCTTTCACAAGAATCGTATAATTACTATTGGCAAGAACTCTAAAAAAAGCAATCCCACCAATCGTAGAAACCCTAAAACAGGTACAAACGGAGAGCAGATATCGGACAAATATACTTGCTCTGAGTTAAATGCTTTCATAAAATTCAAGAATCTCACTAACATTGACTTCTCTAAGACAAATTTAGTGACCACAAGGATAGACCGAAACGGAGATATTCGAAATTCTAAGCCTTGTACTTCTTGCCAAAATCTGATTAAATTTTTAAATCCCAAGAAAATATTTTACTCCATTGATTCAAACGGAGAGAATACATTCGAAGAGTATAAATAAATTATGTTTGCCATTGAAAATCTAACCTGTCTAAAATTAAATAAAAATTGGATGGGCATTGGAACTGAAGGCATTGAAACCGCTATCAGTAAAGTATTCAAAGGCACATACTCTGCTATGGACGTTAATTATCCTTTAGTGGATGGAGAATATGATTTTGAAAGCCCAGATTACAGGCCAGTTTCGTGGGAAGTTTGGGAGACTTTGCCAGTTCGGCCTTTCGATTATTCAATCTCCTCTCCTTATCAGACGTTTCGAATTCCCACAGTCGTTATCAGCAAGAACTTCTCAAAAGTTCCAATCTACCACACTAAATTAACCAAAAGAGCCATCCTTGAAAGAGACAACTGGACCTGCCAGTATACAGGCCGAAGATTGTCGAAGGACGAGGCAAATATAGATCACCTGATACCTGTCTCAAGGAACGGCAAGAACACTTGGGAAAATATGGTGGCTTGCGACATTAAAATCAATAGTTTAAAATCTAATAAAACTCTTGAAGAATTTGAAATGGCGTTAATTAAAAAACCCAAGAAACCCAATTCTCACCCATTTATCATTAATATAGAGAAAAAGAATAGAGACTGGCAGTGGTTTCTTTACTAATATGTTACAAAAAATTCAACAATCGATTCAAGAAGCTCAAAGCAGAGGATACAAACTCGGCGAGTATTTTAATGCTGTAATTATCCCTTCTCATCTTCTTGAAGAATTTGAGAAAGACTTGGAGACTCATTTGGTAAACAATACTAATGATAGCAGGACCACGGTCTTTGGTTTGGAGGTCTTGATCTGCGGGAAAAACGAGCAGATAAGATTTGGAAAGATTTTCTAAATCTACCCCTTGACCTTTCGGAACTCTTGATCTAGTCTGTCCGTCGATGAGTGAACTCTTGAAGACCAGAGGCCGTCCTACTGGCGGCAAAAACCTTGTATTCGTTAGCATTTTGCAGCTTCGCGAGAAGATGACCGATGCTGCGAAGATCCCAATCAGCGTCAAGTTCGCCAAACAGGTGAACCTGATCGACGAGGGAGAAAACCCACATCAAACCACAACTCTTCCCAAGCAGGAGAATCCTGCAAAGCCAGTCGTTTCTTTCTCAATCTCAGAAGAATTTTAATATGAACAATCGTTTTGATTCAATCATTGGTCAGGAAGCAGTTAAGAATAAGTTAGATTTTTATCTTGATATTTACGACAAGAGTCAGATTTCCCCTAATTTCCTTTTCGTCGCTCCGCGAGGATCTGGCAAGACTACAATTGCAAAGCAGTATGCTAGAAACCTTCTTAAGGCAGACAAGTCTAAGTGCAAGCCTCTTATTGAAATTAATTGTGCAACTATTGGTTCATCCGAAAGTTTCTTTAATGATATTTATGTTCCTGCGATAGCGAATAAAGAAGTCACTATCCTTTTTGATGAAGCCAGTGAACTTCCCAAGACTCTTCAGATTAATTTCTTGAGTCTCTTTAATCCTAATCCGGTTAATAAGAATACACTCAATCTTCCTGACTATTCTGTTGACTTTGACTTCTCTGTCCAAAGCTTCTTATTTTGCACAACTGAGCCTCAATTAATTTTCCATGCTCTCCTTGATCGTCTTGAGAGAGTTGAGCTTCAAGAGTATTCTCACAATGACCTTTCTCAAATAATAAAGAAAAGCGTGAATTGTGAGTTTGATGAAGAATCTTTACATGATATATCTTCTTGCCTGAGAGGCAACGCCCGACAGGCGCAAGTTATGGCTAACAAGATTGACTCTTATCTCAAAACCAAGCAAGAAAGAATCTTTACTAATGAAGACTGGCAGCTTCTAAAAGATAAGCTCACCATCTTGCCTCTGGGACTCAATCAAATTGAATTGAGAATCTTGCAAACTCTTAAAATTAAACCAGAAATGACTCTCACCAATCTCTCTGCGATTATTGGAATGACTCGCTCCAGTCTGCAAAAAGATTTTGAAACTTGGTTATTGAGAAATAATCTGATACAAATTGCAGAAAAGGGTAGAATGCTTACGGGTAAAGGCCAAGATTACCTGAAGCGTTATGAAGAAAAAGAAGCAGAATCAAATCAACCTTTTTGACTTTTGTAAAGTATTAGATACTGATTACGCTGAATACGGGGGAAAAATAACAAGAGCGGATGGCAATTATCGCTATCTTGATTGTAGTGCTGGCTGCAAGCATTTTGTTCCTTTGTATGACAAAGTAAATAAAGACTTAAATTTAGACTATGGAGTCTGCACTAATCTTCGCAGTAAGAGGTGCGGACTCCTTACTTTTGAGCGTCAAGCAGGGTTTGGTTGTTTCGAGATGGAAGGCTACGAATAAACTTTTGATAAAGTTTCGCATCTTGTGTAAAATAAGGTGTTATGAAAAGAATTCTAACGTTATTGTCGTTGATCGCCTCACTATTCGCAACTAAGGCTTTTGCCGAAAATCTAAAAGCGAGTACAGAGGCTGGTTATACCACTCACTACATCGTAAACGGCGTTGCTCGTACCGAAGCTCAAGCTTTTGGCGGAGTAAATATTGGCGCAACTTATTTAGGAGTTGACGCTTACCTTGGAGCAACTATTATCCCGGCTTCTGCTGTCCTTGACGAGTCTCACTGGCTCGCTGGCGTAGGTAAGGGGTTTAAGATTATGGATGGCTTGACAGTCCGTTTGGATGGACAAGCTTTTCGCCACCAGACTGCAATCCCCGGTGCGCCAAACTCAACCGAAGTAGCAGCAATTGTTGCTCTTGAAAACGTCGTTGTTACTCCTTATGTTAAGGCGACTCACGATCTAGATCTTGATCAGACTGGCTATATTATTGGTTTGAAGCGTCCTACTGATGTATTTGGTTGGTTTACTATCACTCCTCTCGTTGAGTATGGTAAGTTCACTGATTATGATTTCAAGACTGCGAAGGTGACCGTTTCAAAGGTCCTCTTCAATCATCTTGAGCCTTTTGCTGAAATTGGTTATTATGATAATAATTTCGGTGTAACCAAGTATAATTTCGCAATCAAGGAGTTGGATAATTCTGTAGTTGCGCTTGGTGGCATTAGATGGAATTTCTGAAATAGGAATAAAGGTTTGCGGTCAACCTTAAAACCGCTTTTATTAGATAGTAGTTTGCTGACAAAATGTCTTTCAATGCGAGTATAGCTTAATGGTAAAGCGCGATTTTTCCAAATTCGACATGGATGTTCGATTCAACCTACTCGCTCCCTAATTTTTATGATAGAAAAAATAAATGCCTTCTTATTTCGTGGCAAAGTAGACGAAAATAACACAAAGATCTGCGTTTGTCTACGAAAAGATGGCGCATGGGATGAAACCTCGACGTTTTACATCTCTGGTGAATTTAAAGATGCCGAAGATTATTTGAGCGAAAAACATTTTAATGTAATGTTCGCCAATTACGAAGAAAATTCAGAGGGAGATTTCACGATAGAGCAATTTAATCCCTTGACTTTAGAAGACAAGGAGAAGACGATACAAGATCTTTTCCTTCAGAACAACTTTTTCTCGACGGTTGAAAACGGTTACCAAAAATTACTAACAATTAATAATTGACATGGCTCACTTAATCAAGCTCCACTTGCTCGACCTTACTCACGATAATAATAAAGACTACATTCCCGCTCTCATTAATTTGGACGCAGTAGTCTCCATTGAACCTAGCAAGGTCCATAGCATAATCTATACCAAGAGCAACTCTCAGGGCATAAGAGTCAAAGAAAATCTTGACCAGATCCTCGCCTTGTCGAAGAAATAAATTTTCGAAAAATCCCTTGCGCCTCGCTTTGACCTAGTCTAAGGTATCCCTGTCGGTAGGAACCAAACACTTGTAAATCATGCAAATTGCTCCGAAAAACGAGAATTCTGTGCTGCTGTCGGACAACTTCAAGTCCGTATCTTTCGGCATCAAACAGGACGGTCTAGCCCATATCTTTGGGGTTCTACGCAACCAACTCTACTCTGACAAGATCCTTGCAGTAGTTAGAGAGTATTCTGCCAATGCTGTCGATGCCAACGTCGAGGCTGGCAAAGAAGACCAAGCAATCGTCGTCACCGTCCCAAATGCTTTTGACCCTACCTTCAGGGTACGGGACTTTGGCAATGGCCTGAACGAAGAAGAGATTCGCGACATTTATGCTAACTATGGCGAATCTACCAAACGCAAGTCTAATAAGTTAATTGGTCAGCTTGGCCTTGGCTCCAAGTCTGCTTTCGCTTATGGCGATAACTTCGTCATTGACTCTTATGTTGATGGCAAGAAGTCCACTTACAATGCTTACATTGACCCTTCTCAGATTGGCATGATCGCCAAGATGAACGAGGAGGAGACTAGCGAGCCTAATGGCGTTGAGATTTGCATTCCTGTTAAGTATGCAGACATTTATGGTTTTACCGACAAGATCAAGAACTTCTTCAAGTTCTGGAGCAGCAAAGTAGAGGTCAGAGGGATTGACGTTTCTGAAATCTCTCTTGGCAATGCTACTATTGAGGGGACCAACTGGAAGTACTTCTCTCATAAGCAGTATTCCTCTACCTCATTCGCATCAGTGGTTGTTATGGGTAACGTCGCTTATCCGTTCAATAGTAGCATAATGTCTCAAGAGGTTAAGGAACTGTTCTCTGAAAAGGTTGGCAAAGATTGCTACGCACCATCTCTGGCTTATAATTTCATCTTTTATGTTGATATTGGTACTGTTGAAGTCTCTGCCTCTAGAGAAGATCTTCAGTATACTGACTTCACTAAGAAGAATCTTGTTAAATTGCTCGATAGTTTCTTCTCCGAGTTGGTCGAAAAGATCAATGGCAAGATCGAAAACGCTGCGAATATCTTTGAAGCTAAAAGACTTTTTCAAGAGACTTTTTGCAATCTATTTACTCAATCTAATACTTTTAACTTCCTTGGCAAGAAATGTAACTGGAAGGGATTTGATGTCTCTGAGCCTGATATAGATTTTGATTTTTCTCAAGATGAGAAATTACCTGATTCAAATCATCCCGCTTCTATCAGACACTATTTTATGGGGCGGCGCTCTGGAAAATCAGTTAACTTTTATTTGGAGACTAAACTCTCTTCAAACGAAAACTATCTGAATGTCATTGACGATTGTGATAGCAAGTATCTCAAGAAGAGAGTGGCCGAGGTCATAGTAAACAAAAAGTCGCATAAAATTGTTAATGTTATTGCCGTGCGAGATCAAGAGCTTTGGGAAAAAGCTTTGGCCAAGAGAGGTCTTGAGGGCTACACTTTTAAGAAGCTGTCTGAGATTGAGATCCCAATCGCTCAAAAGGTAACTATTTCTGGCAATCCTGTCCCTAGCACTAGGAACAAGAAGCACCTCAAGCATAGCTTTGCTTTAGACTTAAATAAGAATACCGTATTCAGTACCAATTCTAATTATTGGGACCCCGTAGTTGTTGATATCAATAACGATGCTGGTGTTTGGATGGAGATCAATCGCTTTGAATGTAAAGCTGATCCCTCAATAGATAACGCACTGCTAATTAGAGAAATCAATGTCCTTTGTTCTTCTGTCGGTATCAGCGCTCCTACTTTCTTTGGCTTCAAGAAGCTGCCTAACAAAATCGATAGTAATCCTAGCTTTATTGAACTTAAAGATTGGATTTGCCAAATGATAACTAACAAGCTAAAAGCAGATAACAGTGTCGATGATTTCCTTTCATTTTTGCATATCTGCGATAAAGGCATCAATAGCTCTGTCGAAAACTTGATTCGTTGTTTGAGAAATTCTGCTGAACTTAATAACAATGTAGAGGTTCAAGATCTTGTTGAATCCTGCAATCAAGCGAAGCTAATGTCCTCAAATAAAGTATTTAGAGAATTCAGGCAGATCTTGGTGACCACTCACTGTTTGCCTAAATTTAGAGAAAGTTTTAAACCCAATTCGCACCATTCTTTTTATGATAAGGTAGACTCTTTCATGCAAAAGAATCCTTTAGTTCAATACCTTAATGATAGTTTCTATTCTTACCTCAACTCTCCAGCCTTCAACAAGTCCCTGATCTCATACATTAAATAATAAAATGAACATCCCATACATTATCACTAACAATTCTATTACCGTCGTTTTCGACGGGATTAGCCATACCTTGAACGATGGGCATCCTAACTATGCCGCCATCAAGCAAGCCATAATAGACAGACAGTTCGACAAGATCCCCGCTCTTGTCGATATCCCTAAAGCGATTAACAAGTATTCTCATGGCAACATTGAGATTAAGAATGGTTCTATTAAGTATGCTGGGCAACCAGTCCATAACTATGTCTGCGATAAGATCTTTTCTTTTATGAAGGAGGGCTTGCCTTTTGAGCCTGTAGTCGCCTTCTTGGATAAGCTTATGAAGAACCCTTCTAAGAGGGCGGTGAATGAGCTTTATTCATTCCTTGAGCATAAAGCTATGCCTATCACTCCCAATGGTAACTTCTTGGCTTATAAGTCAGTCGATTCTAATTGGAGAGATCACCATACTGGCACTTTTGATAATAGTATTGGCAATACTCTTGAGATGAATCGCAATGCTGTTTGCGATGATACTGATATTGGCTGTTCTTTTGGATTCCATGCTGGATCTTTGGAATATGCTAGGTCTTTTGGAGGCGGCGCAATTCGCCTTCTAATTGTTGAAATTGACCCTTCTGATGTAGTTAGTATTCCAAAGGATTCTAATTGCCAGAAGCTCCGCACCTGTAAGTACAAAGTCGTGGCTGAGTATGCTCAGAAGCTGCCCGATCATTACACTGAAGAGTATAGCGAGAAGCAAGGGTTTGATAGCTATACTGAACCTTGTGATTGTGATGAATGCCCCGCAGAAGAGGAAGAGGAAGCTGAAAACTCTTCGGTACTTGTCTCTTTCCACAATGTAAGAGACGAATTAGGACGTTTTACAAATAAAACCAAAACGTCGTAATGTTTTTATTCCTAATGCTCTTATTCATTGCCTCGTATCTTTTTGAGTCAAATAGAATAAAGAATAAGTAAATAAAGGGTAGCGGGGCTAAAATCCTGCTACCTTTTTTGTTTTTTAATGTATAATAATTCGTGGAGTCAATTAATTATAAAAATGTTTTGTATATCAGTCCATCAGGAGATTCTGATTTGGCGATGTACGCCAAGAGACACATCTATAAGTTAATAAATGACAAAGTCAATATCCTATGGAAGACTTATAAAATAGATAACTCTATAGATGCGGATAACAAATTCAACAAACTTCTTTCTCAGCACAAGCAAAGATTGTTATCTTATTCAGAAGTAATAATAGATGCAGATCCACAAAATTGGGATCACATAATTGATCAATTCAAAGTAAAAACAGAAAAGAGGATAATTGTAGGAAGAACTTATGATAATCTTGACACTGTCCCAGATGAACTTGTCGCAAAGATTAATAATAGTTTAGTAAATGTAGTAAGTGTTTCTAGCGAATACAATAAACAGACTCTAATTGAATTCGGAATCAATAAACCTATTATAGTAGACCAATGCCCAGAAGTGGATTTATGGACCTTTGGAGTAGATTCAAAAAATGAAGGCGTATCGGCAGAAGCATATTTAAACAGGAGCATCTTTAACCAAGGGCAAGATGTAAAAATACTAAATCTTCCTTATGATAAAGAAAATTTCTTCTTCAATCCCTGCATATTCTCAAGAAACGAAAATCATTATTTAATGGCAAGATGTGCAAAAATTACTAATGATAAGCCTCTTGAATTCAATAATACTCTTAAACTATATCAATTAGATTCAAATTTTGAAATTAGACAAGAAATTCCTTTAAAAATAAAAGATGAACTCCAGAACGAGCAATACGAAGACCCTAGAGTCATATTTTTTAAAAATAAATACTATGTAGGATGCGCTAATTATATTAAAGATAGGGGAGCATACATTCATCAAAAAGTTTTAGTATTTGATGAGTATTTTAATCATATAGATAATCTGCATATTAATTATGATGGCAATGGATCTTTTATAACGAGCAATACAAATCATCAAAAAAACTGGACATGGTTTATCTATGATGATAAACTAATGCTAGAATACAGAATGAACCCTCATGTAGTTCTGGAAATAGATCACATAAAAGGACAAGTCGTCGCAGAGTACAAGCACTTTCAAGATATAAGCAAACTATGGAAATTTGGCGAATGTCGCATGGGGAGTGATCCTCTTTTAAAGGACGGACATTATCACGGCTTCTTTCATAGCAGCTTACCTTGGAAAGGCGCAAAAAGAAGGTACTTCATGGGGTATTACAAATTTGAATCTAAACCACCTTTTAAAATAACCGAAATTTCTGAAAAACCAATTCTGTACGGTAACGAAGCAGACGAACGAATGTTAAAAGACAATAGTCCATTAGTAGTATTCCCATGCGGTGCCATTGAAAACAAAAACCAGTTTATTGTTAGCTTAGGGCTTAATGATGAAAAGTCATGTGTAATAAATTATAGCCATGATAAACAATGATATATTGATTAATTTTGTTTTGTGTTCTAGAAAAAGACCTGAGCTTTTATTGAAATTCATAAATAGTGTTTATGAAACTGCCGACAATCCTGATCAAATAGGAATATATGTTAAAATTGATGATGACGATACCGATTCTTTGTCAAAATTAAATCTTTACTCAACTTTTCCTAATGTAAAAATTAAAATTGCTTCAAGGCTGTGCGGATATGAATGCATTGAAACATTTATTAATGAAATGCTGTCTGAATTGGGTCAGACATGGATAAGTATTGCAAATGATGATACATATTTAGTAGGTAAAGGCTGGGACACTCAATTAAAAAATATAACAGAAAATAACAGTATAGTTCATCCAAATCAATATGGACTAAATACTATTCTTGAAAATGGAGATATTTTATATGAAAATACATACGAAAATCTTATAGGAGGTGCGCCGTTTTATTTTGTTCCAAATCAATGCTGGAAACAATACGGACTAGAAAACGTAACTCATCCTTATGATGTCTCCATATATAAAACTCTTATAAATAATAGTTGGCAAAATAAATTTATTAATTTAAAATGGGTTCATGATAGACTATCTACTGAAATCCTTATGAATCAAAGACAAAATGACTAAAAAACTGTCAATAATATACGTCACTTGCAGAAGGCAACCAATGTTCCAATGGTTCGTCGAAACACTTATCTCTCAATATGAAAATAATATAGTAACAGATCAGATTATTTTTATTGATTCTTTTATCCATTATCAAGAAGACAGAGAAGAAAAATTAAGAAAGATAGTAAATAATAGATTTCAATACTTACATATTGCGCCCAAGCCTTCTATATGGAGAGGGATTCACAGAAAAACAAAAACTAATTTTTTTGACGCTTCTGCTACAAGAAATACTGGTTTAATAGTAAGCGAAAATGAACATGTCGTTTTTGTTGATGACTTAAGCGCATTGACAGAAGGATGGATAAATCACCACAGGAAAGCAGCAGAAAATAAAATAATACTATGTGGAGCTTATGATAAAGTCTCCAACATAGTAGTAAACAATAATAGAATCGAAAGCTACGTTAGAAAAGATTGCGATACAAGAGGCTTGCATCAACCAACTGAAGAAAACATAAAAGTAGGAGGAGGATGGGTCTTTGGTCAAAATGTTAGTTTCCCATTTGAATATCTTGAAAAGATAAATGGTTACGATGAATTTTTTGCCAGAAGAGGTGCAGAAGATTGTAATTTAGGAGTTAGATTAGAATTAGCTGGCTATAGAGATTTAATCTATTACAATAAAAATTGTTTAATAATAGAAGATGAATTCATGCATTTCACTGGTGAAAATGAAGTAGACGAATATTATCCTAAGAGACTATGGAAATCAAATCCTGAAAAGAATAATAAAGTTAACGCTCTCATGGGGAAGTTAATGAACGATATCGAATACAAGAGTCTTTACATTGACAAAAACTTTAAAACTATTGACAGTAATTTTGATTTAATCAAAGAAAAATTTTTGTACTCTCAGCACGGTTCTTTTAAATCAGTAGCAGATATAAATTATATTGATTTTGATGGAGAGGCTATAGAAGAGATATAATATATTGTTGTGAAAGGATTAAATTTTTCAAAGATCGCCTCTTTGGAGGGATGGTGCAGTTTTGACAAAGCCAACAAGCTGTACCAATTAGTCATAGAAAATAAACCCAAAGTTATTGTCGAGATTGGAGTATTTGGAGGCAAGTCTTTGTTCTCTCAAGCATTAGCTCTGCAAGAAAATAATTTTGGGAAAATCTACGGTATTGATCCTTGGTCTAAAGAAGACAGTATTGAAAATTTAAAAGATCCAGCCGCTACGAAATGGTGGTCTGAATTAGATTATGATTTTATTTTTAATAGATGCGTTAAGTTTATTAAAGAAAATAACTTGCATTCATTTGTAACTCTTTGCAGAGAAAGATCAGATCAATTCGCTAAAAAAATAGACTTTGAAATAGATATTCTTCATATAGATGGTAATCATGAAGAACAAAGTTCATGCTCCGATGTCGAACTCTATCTTCCAAAAGTAAAAAATGGAGGGTATATATGGTTTGATGATGCTGCATGGTTTCAGACTCAGAAAGCAAAAATTATGATGGAAAGAGAATATAATTGTATTCTTATTGACAAGGCTCAATCTGATGATAAAAATAACTTCTGCGCTCTTTATAAAAAACTTGGTAAAACATCTATCCCTAAAGCCTTTTGCTTAACTCTTAAAGAAACTCCTAAAAGAAAAGAGTATGCGGAACAACATTTTAAGCAACATGGACTAGATGTTGAATTTTTTGAAGGTATTAATGGTAAAAAATTTGGCCTTTTTACGAAAATACCATACACAGACGATGCGCCTAATTGGAGTCCAGACGATGGAACTCCTCATTTTATAAGCCAAGGACACGTTGGATGCATATTATCTCATTATATGCTATGGAAGGTTCTTTCTTATTTGCCTTATAATGAGTATCTAATATTAGAAGATGATGTAGTCCTATGTGATGACTTCAAAGAGAAACTAATTCATTACAAATCTCAACTCCCAGAAGACTGGCAGTATGCATTTATAGGTCACTGCTGTCTATGCTCAGAAGAAGGAAGGTCCCATGTGAGTGAAAACGTTATACAGACTATTGATCCTCCAATGTGTACCCATGCCTACATGATAAAAAAATCCGCTTTGCCAGTTCTAATAGAAACAAATAGCCTAGCTTGGTCTCATATTGACATACAAATTAAAAAGAGAAGTCTTCCAAAATTAAAATACTATGTTATGATGCCTCCTCTTGCAGATCAAATATCGATAAACAATCCAATAGATGTATCATTTAAATCGCTAACCCAAAATGGATAAGATATATCATTTTATATTTGGGCTATCAGAAAATTTTAACAAAAAACCTTTTGAGTATTTTCATTATCTGTCTATCAAAAGCTGTTATTTAACACAAGAAAACCCTAAGATATATATGCATTATCTTTATGAGCCTAAAGATAATCAATGGTGGGAAAAGGCGAAGCAGTTTGTTGAATTGATTAAATATGATTCTCTCCCAGATATTGTTTACTATTGCAATAAAAAGAAAGTATGGAGAGTAGAGCATCAATCCGATATCTTTAGATTACTAGTGTTGAAAGAATATGGTGGAGTCTATGCTGACGTAGATACGCTTTTTTATAAACCATTTTTTCCTAACCTAGATAAAGATTTTGTATTAGGAACAGAAGCTATATTCCACATGGATTCTAATCAGTGGCAAATAAATGGTCTTTGTAACGCTTTAATAATTAGTAAAAGAGATTCAAAATTCCTAGACCTATGGTTTGAAGCTTATCTATCTGACTATGATGACTATGATTGGAACAAAATGTCAGTAAGGAAACCTTTTGAACTTGCTAAAGAGAACCCAAGTCTAATACATATAGAACCAGTAGAGGCTTTTCACAAGTACGATTGGAACTTAGACTTTTATTATGAAGACAGAGAAGGAGGAGATAGCGGAATTTATAGCAAGCACATGGCTGAATCTAAGGTTTACCATGTCTTAAAAATAATATCAAGACGTTCTCTTCTGTCTCAAAATTCGCTGTTTTCTAGGATGTGCAAAAACATTAAAGGTTTATTGAATGAATAGCCTTTCATAGAGGTTCTTCATTAAGAATTTTCTTTCTAGATTATTTAACACACAATAGTGGTAAAAAAAAGTATTTTCTTTAATATCTTCGACACGGCAATCAAGGATGGTATTGTCAGGAAACGTAGATACATTTAAGTTAAAATGATGGAATAGAGCTTTCAAACAGTTCTGCTCCCACTTCATACCGTAACCTTTACCAAAAAAATCATTGTCCTTAACGTCTTTTAAGAACAAAAGAGTGTCTAATAGCTTATTGTTATATTCATTATTTTTGATATAAAAATGACTTGTACAAATCCCATTCCAATCCGAATTGCACAAGAAAGGAGTTTCTTTATTTATATCCGCTATATCTAAAAAAGATTTTTTATTATTTAAGAATAAAGTATCTATATCGCTCCATAAAACATAATCATATTTTAAAAAACAATTTTTTACGGCAAGCAGTTTATTCCAAGCAGGATGAATACTTTTATCAAGCACTTGATCATAGATTTGAATTTCAAAATTATTGTACTCACAAAATTTTTCAAAAGATTTTATAGCTAATGGAGCAAAACTTTTAAAATTATCAGTATATAATGTCGTCAGGCAAACTTTCACAATTAATTATATTCCGATGTGTAAAATAAGTTAACAATATGATAAAATACAGATCAGGACTATCTTCCTTGTTTCAAGAAAAAAACTTTCTAGGAAAAGGCGTAGAAATAGGAGTCAGCAAAGGAGAACACGCTAAAATAATACTCTCTAAGTATTTCGGTCATTTGTATTTAGTAGACCCTTGGGCGATGCAAGATCCACAAGAATACGAAGACATAGCGAACTCTGAAGATCATATGTCTAATCTTTATGATTGCGCCACTAACCTGTCAGAATATCAAGCTCGCTATACAATAGTAAGGAAAAAATCCCCACTTGCCGCAAATGATTTTGAAAATGAATCTTTAGATTTTGTTTATCTTGACGCTAACCTTAAGTATAGTTTCGTTAAAGCAGATATAGAAGCTTGGTTTCCAAAAGTGAGGACAGGAGGAATTGTATCTGGGCATGATTATTTTAATAATTGGGAGGATATTTCTGATATTGCTTCAAACGGAATAGATAAATATGTTTTTAACGCAGAAGGCATTAAATTAGCGGCATTTGGAGTTAACCCAGCAGTAAATGAGTTTTGCGCTCAAAACAATTATAATTTACAAACTACTCGCTATGAGTGGTTCGCTTCATGGTATTTTATCAAATGACTAAATTAAGCGTCTCTACATTTTTTGATTTTGAATCAGGGTATAATACCTTGGTAGAATGCATATTAGAAGAACTTCCAAAGTATAATTGTTTAATAAAACCAAGGTCATTTTCTAATGATGCTGGCAGATTTGAAAAGTATTTTGAGGATCTCCCTGTCTTTAAAGAAGATCTTGATTTATTAGTTTTACCGCCTTGTAATGAATTAAATTTTTCAAACTTTATCTTTTTTTTAAATCCAAGAAAAGATAGAGTAATGCTGACAATGTGGGAAAGCACAAGGATCAACGAGATATTCATTGAGCAGATGAATAACATGAAAGCAATCATTGTTCCAAACAAGTGGAACAAGGCTAATTTTGAAGCTCAAGGATGCGAAGTTCCTATTCATGTCGTTAATCTCTTCGTTGATACCGAAATATTTAATTATCAGCTACCTGTTGCTAAAGATCACTTCGTATTTGGAACCGCGAATAAAGACCCTCGCAAAAGACTAGGAGACGTAGTAAGCTGTTTTAATAAAGCTTTCTCAGATAAAAAAGACGTTAAACTCAAAATCAAAATATCTCCCAAAGAAAGTTACGATAAAATATTTACTGGCAGTAAGATAGAAATCTGCAAAGATTCTTTTACAAGAAATCAATTGAAAGACTGGTATTCTGATAATGATTGTTTTGTTTCTTGCGTGAGTGCAGAAGGTTGGGGGTTGATGCAGCATGAAAGCATGGCTTGCGGCAGACCAGTAATTGCTGCCAAGTACGCTGGATTATCTGAGTTCATGACAGAAGAAAATTCTTTTTGCGTTAATTACAAAGAAGTGCCAGCAGAGGGATACTGGAAAGCTCCCGCCTCAAAATGGTCAAAATACGATGAAGAACATTTGATAGAAACCATGCGCTTCGCCTATAATAATCCAAGCACTGTAGTGGAGAAGGGACGGCTGGCAAGTGTAGACGCTTGCAAGCTAGATAAAAGACTTTTTGTAACGACGCTACTTGATGTCATTTCCAAGTATAAATAAAAAAGTTTCTTATTTGTCGCAAAAATTCAGTTCATAAGTGTTATAATATATTAACGATGAGATTTTTTTTACAGAAATTAATAAACCTTTTCTCTTGCGAGGATAGGCAAGTTAAAGAAATTTTAGAAAGTCAAGCATCGTTACAACAACAAATAAACAAAATTATGTCATCACTAACTAACCTACAAGAAGCCATTACTCGCCTATCTTCAATCACTGATGAAGCTGTAAAGGTACTAAACACTCCACATCCTACTGAAGAGGCTATTCAAGCAGCCGTAGATGTAATCAATGCTCAAGCAGATCGTTTGCAAGCTGCTTCTGACAATGATCCAAGCACAATCGCTGAATAATTATTAGTATAAACAAGTAACCCACAGATTTAACTCTGTGGGTTTTTTGTCAGTCTTTTTTGTGAGGAGGTGGCCCCTTTGGTCCTCTGCGAGGTGGGCCTATCTTTTTCTTATCCTCTGAAGAAATTTTAGACCTTTCTTCTTTGTCGAGCTTACCATCTTTATTGAGATCGTACTTTTTCAACATCTCTTCATGAATTTCCTTGCTAAATTCTGGAGGCTTGCGATGATTTCCCCCTTGACCGGGAGGATGCTCTGGTTTACCTTGGGCATTAACTGCGAGCGTGAGTAGAATGAGTAATAAATATTTCATACCAATAATAATGACACCTGAGAGTCAATATGGTTAAATCTTTTACATTAGCTTTACAAAATGAAAACTTCACATTTACCAGATCCAAGCTATCTTAAAGAATGCTTTGAATTAGACCCTACTTCTCCCAGTTATTTAAAATGGAAAAAAGATAGACCGTTACATCATTTTAATTCTGAAAGGAGTTATAAAATGTGGAAAGCCAAAGAGTCGAATAAACAGTTAACCAATGTAAACACTGATGGATATTATATTGTTTATACTCATACTATTAACAACCGAATTACTAGATTTAAAACTCATAGGATTATTTATGCCATAGTCAATGACTCAAGTGATTTTCAAACTCTTCAGGTAGACCACATCGATAACAATAAACTAAATAATAATCCTGAAAATTTAAGACTAGCAACCGCCACGGAGAATCAATACAATAGAGGCAAACAAAAAAACAACACTTCTGGTCATAAAAACATCTATTTCCATAAGAAATGTCAAAAATACACATGTTCCATAAGAGTAAACAAAAAACAAATTCACTTAGGAGTTTTTGAAACTTTAGAATTAGCAATTGAGACAAGAGATAAAAAAGTAAAAGAAATAGCTGGAGAATTTTCTAGAATATGAAAATAAATAAATTACCATCTTTAGAGTATCTTAAAGAATGTTTTGTTTTAGACGCTTCTTTGCCAAGTGGGCTTAGATGGTCTGCTGATAGACCTTTTTCTCACTTTAAGAGCGAAACTCTTTTCAAAAGATGGAAGACAAACAATTCAAATCAATCAGCGGGTTGTATTTTAAATAATGGATATTATTATTCAAGACTTGATAAAAATAGATATCCAAACCATCGAATCGTATTTGCTATTTATAACAATAGCGCAGATTTTCAAGATAAACAGATGGATCACATAGATGGAGATGTGTTTAATAATTCTCCTCAAAACTTAAGACTTGTAACAGCATCTCAAAATCAATTCAATCGTAAAAAACAAAAAAATAATTCAAGCGGTCATAAAAATATTTCTTTTGTTAAAAGGCTTAATAAATATAGATGCGCCATGCAAGTAAATGGTAAAGATATTTATATTGGATTATTTAATACTATAGAAGAAGCTGTTAAAACTAGAGATTTAAAATTTAAAGAGCTAACTGGAGAATACTATAGAGTATGAAAGCCATTTTAGAATTCAATCTTCCTGAAGATCAAAAGCAATTTGAAATAGCAAACCAATCTGCTGATATGCATGCAGTGATTTGTCATTTTGCTGAAAGATTAAGAAGCTACCGCAAGCACGGTAATGATTTCGAAAATGTGAGCGAAGCTCTTGACACCATTCATACAATTTTATATGATGAACTTAACGCTCGACACATAGATATTCATGACTGATATCATAGAAATCATTCCAACGTCTTCTCAGCTTATCTTCGCTAAAGAAGAAGCTAAAAAAATTGGAGTTCTTAACAACTCTATCCTTGAAGGCAAAGGTAATGCTCATGGTATCCTTGGAGAGATAATCGTCGCTGATTATATCAATGCAGATAGGGCTAATACTTATGATTACGATTTGGTAAGGAATGGCAGGACTATAGATGTCAAAACGAAACAATGCACAAGCAAGCCAGACCCTAGTTATTACTGCTCTGTGGCGAATTACAACACTTCACAAGACTGCGAGGTATATGGTTTCGTTAGGATACTAAAAGATTTTAGTAAATGCTGGATTTTGGGAG
>Ga0214921_10004000_pt1 | contig 22124 bp, 9 predicted proteins | sample LL1505_MetaG_FD_177992 | JGI IMG/M metagenome (GOLD analysis project Ga0214921, IMG submission 177992) | Freshwater microbial communities from Lake Lanier, Atlanta, Georgia, United States - LL-1505 | ecosystem: Environmental > Aquatic > Freshwater > Lake | place: USA: Georgia | collected 2015-05-28 | reverse complement strand
TCATAGATCACTTTAAAACAAAAATTACTGATATACATAAAGATTACAATGATGATATTACGATTGATAAAGATGCATTAGATAATATTAATAAAGAATATCAGATGTTTATTTCAAATAAACTATCCCATATCAAAACCATCAAAGATTACAATCAACGACTTTTATCTCAAATTGAGGATATTAAAATTCCAAGTCTCGAACACTATCTATCAAAATTATATGCATATTCATCAAAAGAAGATGTATGCGAATACTGTAATTATGTAGCTAAAAATTCACGTGCATTAACCGCTCATTATAGAGGTTGTAGTGAAAGGAAAAAGGTGTTAGAGAATAAATAATTTACCTTTTATTTTATATTTGGAGAACATCACCAAGATAAAATATGTACTAAAATACATATTTTATTATATTTCTAAATTTCAATTCTATATTTATGGATTTTATAATTAAATGGAGAACCTTCTTTCTAAAAAATAAAAACCTCCTAAATATAATACTTAGAAAATATTTTGAAGGTGGCAAGCGAATCGTTCAATTCTAGTATTTGTTGTACGTTCTGATTTCATGTTTAACCCGGTCTATTTTCCACTAAAACCCTTCTGAAACATTTGTAATCCGTACTTAAAAACACATTAAAAACAAAGAATTATTTTTCCGTAATTCAACAAACACCCATTTTTTTCAAAAATTCAAAAAATCGTTATGGTAAGGATATTTTTAATATAATACCATCACCCTGCATAAATGGTGCGATATCAACAAATGTAGGAAAATCCACTTTTTCAGAAAAAGTCCTTGGAAAAGTATTTTCATAAAATAAAAAATGGACATTTTTAAAATGTCCAATTTCAAAAAAAAACTATTAATAATAGAACCTACTTTTTTATACATTCTTCACTATATCTTGTTTATCTATAACTACCTCTTTGGATATCAGTTTAACCACTTTGGGATAATATGTATCAGAGTTATATCCAGCTATTGTATTTTGGGAAATTAACATACATTTATCGGAGAACTCAGAATTGATATCTTGGTATTCAGGATTGTTTTCCTTCCATTCATTCAATGTTCTCATTCCTCTATAAGAAATATTACGTATTGCTGTTTGTACTTTTGTATCATCTTCTTGTTTGTCCCATTTATCATCATCTCTTATATACATGGTCTCGCGTTTTATGTCAGTACAATGTATAGGACGTTCATATAAACCCAATTGTTTCAAATTATCGATAAAAATCTTACTAATTCCTTGAACAAAACCTAATCGCGCATTGTTCTCCAAATCTTCATGAGATACTTCGATATTTTCTATAAATTCAGAAAAGTTGATTGCATCTTTACATTGTTCATTCAAAAACATATTTATACTGAATTTATTATTACTATTGTTATTACTGTTGTTCATACTATTACTCATAGTGGTTTTTGACATTTCGATCATTTTATTCATCATTGCATTTTGATTATTCATCAATTCATTATGTTTGTTTCTATCCTCCTTTGCTTGTTCTATAATAAAATTGCGCAATTCTTGGTTCTCAATTAATAGTTTATTTACCAATTCTATATAATTTACATCTGGTTGTTCTATTGTTGGTTTCGGAGGTTCTTCCTTCTCTTTTTCTACTATAGGTTCCTCTTTCACTATTTGAGAACATTTCACTTTATGTGAATAAAATCCATTATAATTAAAGTATTTTTTTGTACATTTTGGACATTTGTAGGTTCTCGGTGTTTCAATAGAATTTGCGATTAAATCACTGTTTTTTAAATGTCGGCTGGTTATTAAATGGGCATCATATGCTGATTTTTTATTTGAATAAAAATTACAATGAATGCAACTATATTTGGTATTTGTATCTTTATAATTTCCACAATTTTTCAAATGTTTTTTGGACAACATGTGTATTTTATAATCATATTTTCGATCAAATCTGGATATACAGCATTCACAATAATAGGTATCTACAGTATTTTCGTTTTTTTCTATATGAGATTCGGACGTTTTCCTATTTAACTCATCCGAATTTATATGAGAATCATTCTGAAACATTTGTAAACCGTCCTAAATATTTATAGAATAAACAAAGAATTAATTTTCCGTAATCCTCCGAATGCCCATTTTTTTTCAAAAATTTAAAAATATTTATGGTAAGGAATTTATAATTGTAAGTAGCAACTACTGCATATATGCTTTATTGTATGAAAAATGCAGAAAATGCGATTTTTGCAAAAACAGTCCTTGGAAAACTTTTTTTACAAAATTAAAAATGGACATTTTTAAAATGTCCATTTTTAAAAATCAAAAATACTTTTTCAATAAACTAAAATTATAAATTTACGGAAGAATCTCAATAAATTTGATAATAAAAATAATTGTTATATATATAATATGTTTAATACAAGACCTTGGTTATATTACGATTCACCATTTACAAATAAATTTGTAAATACATATATTCAAGGTTTTTTAGATATTTGTGGAAATATAGTTTTACGAAATGGAGGTTTTAGTTTACCAAATGGCGATGTATCCATGAATGGTAATTTGTATGTTGGTTTGTACACCACTATGGGGGGCAATGTTGATATACAGGGTAATTTACTTGTTAACAAGCGGGTATTGCAGACATTGAGCAACGACCCAAGTTATAACAATGTGAATGGATATTATGCGCTTGCAGATAGTGTTCAACCGATTGTATCAAAACAAACTGCATATGATATTGGTCAAAATTGGCAAAAAATTGGTACAGATAATGGATGGTCATCTGTATGTTGGTCTCCTGAATTAGGATTGTTCTGTGCGGTATCAAATGGAGGTACCGGTAATTTTGCAAGCGTAAGCAATAATGGTACTATTTGGAATAATTCAACCAATATTCTACCGAATCCGTGGAGTTCAGTATGTTGGTCTCCCAAATTAGGATTGTTTTGTGTTGTCGCCAATGGTTATGGTTATGGCATGTTCAGTGTATATGTAATGTTAAGTAGTGATGGAATAATATGGAACGCTGCAAGTAATGTACCGTCGTATAATTATACATCAGTGTGTTGGTCTAATGAACTGAACCTATTTTTAGCAGTAGCTAGTAATGGTTATTATATAACAAGCTATGATGGATATAATTGGATCGCTAATGGTCAATTATCAACTAATTTAACGTCAGTATGTTGGTCTCCCGAGTTAGGATTATTTTGCACTGTATCTAGTGGATTGGCTGCAGTTAGTAAAGATGGAATTAATTTTACTAGTAAGGTAATCAGAGGGGTTAATTTTACAGGTATTTGTTGGTCTCCTGAATTAGGATTGTTTTGCGCTACAACATATGCATTTTATCCACCAAAGGTAATGATAAGTACAGATGGATTAAATTGGCAAAATAAAACTTTATATCGTACTACGACCTTGACTTCAATATGTTGGTCTTCTGAGTTAGGATTATTTGTAGCATCCGGGTATTACTACATAGCAATAAGTAAAGATGGATTGAATTGGAATGTAATAAGTAATCCGAATGATATATTTTCTTCAGTATGTTGGTCTCCAGAATTAAGTATGTTTTGTATGACCGGTGCTGGTTCGGGTTATATTATTATCACAAATCCAGACTATCGATTACCTACAACAAAATCCATTAAAACGCTATTAAATGACGGTAATTATAATATCAATATTGCATCCACCCCATCAGGAACATTTCCAAATTTTAGAACAATTGCTACTGGACCCAACTTAATCAGTATCGGAAACGGTAATTATCAATTAGTTGCAGACACCCTGTGTGATTCCATTGCTATTGGAAACACTATACTAAATGCACCTAATCCAAACGGGTATGGAATGATTGGAATGGGACAGAATGTATTTCCTGCATTAACAACCGGTTTCCAAAACATTGGAATCGGAAATGCAATTGCTACGTCCATGACAACTGGATATAATAACGTATTTATAGGCAATAGTGTAGCTACATCTACCACTTCTACTGGAAATACCGTAGCAATTGGCACTAATGCTGGACGTACCAATACAACTGGTATTAATAATACTTATTTAGGAGCTTTTACCGATGCAAATGCAACAGGATATAATAACTCAACTGCTCTAGGTTTTGGTGCAACCATAACATCCAGTAATCAGATTAAACTAGGAACAGCTGCTGAAAATGTAGATATAAGTGGCAATTTAAATGTAACAGGATTAACTTCACTGTTTGGTTATTTTACTACTAATGTTATCGGATTAAGTTATATTCGCGGTGCAGCATCTAATGCTTCTATAACTGCGGGTAATATTATGCAAATTGGTAATATTGCTGGTTATGATACTATGTTATTTAATACAGTCGGTACTTCTTTATCTGGTAGTGTTTTCACTGCACCGATTACCGGTTATTATTTCATTTACGCAAGTGCATTTATTGTTTCGACGAGTCCTGGATTTGCTATAAGATTAAATGCAACGTCATCGACAACTGGTACTGAAATAGGAGGAAATTATACGCTAGCGTCTTCAGCAGGACTTACAGCATCTTCAACTCTCATTCGAAGATTAACTGCAGGTGAAACAATAAGTTTTTATAGCAAAGGTTGCACTATATTTAGTAGAGCAACAGGATTAAGTGGTAGTAATTGCATCATTTATTTACTGTTTGCAAATTAGTATATAAAAAATTATAATATTTACAAAAATCATATTATAACTTAGTGTGAAAGTTCATTGAATTTAACCTAAATGAGTAAGCCAAAACCCAGTCTGTGTGGTTAAATTTTTAGTATATATAAAATAAATTACTCATTATATAATAATTTTCAGAAATAATAATCAGTGTAATTATATAATATAATATGTTTAATACAAGACCCTGGTTATATTACGATTCGTCATATAATATTACCACAAATATCTAAAATGCCTTGAATATATGTATTCGTTAATTTATTTGATGTTGTGCTATAATACAACCATGGATTTGTATTAAACATATTATTATGATTTTAATAGTATATATATAATTAAGCTCTATATATTATTAAGATGTAGATAACAATAACCCAATAAAATTACTTGTATTATTCGATACTGATAGCTGACTTGTGCCAATAGCAAAAAGCTTAACATTACCATTTGCAGTTAATTTAACCATTGTTGTTGCACTAATTGCAGCGGTAGCAGCAGTGCCTCCACCACATACTTCTTCGCCGGTGCTACTACTCGATGCATTTATTCTCATACTATATCCTGATCCTGATGTGCACCATAAATTGCAATGAAATACATAATATCCAGAAACAGGAGCTGTGAAAAACCCATTGGCTACATGTAATGAATCGAAAACCTGATTATTGAAAAACCCACTGTTATTAAGTAGAATCAAACTTCCTGCTGTATTAGTCACAGGAGAACCTGTTCTTGTATAATTAAATCCTACTATATTCGGTTTTAAATATCCAATAAATGAAGCTAATCCAGATACATTTAAATTGCCACTTATATCTACATTTTCAGCAGCTGTTCCTAGTTTAATCTGATTACTGGATGTTATGGCTGCACCATAACCTAATGCAGTTGAGTTATTATATCCTGTTGCATTTGCATCGGTAAAAGCTCCTAAATAAGTATTATTAATACCAGTTGTGTTGGTACGTCCAGCATTGGTACCAATTGCTACCGTATTTCCAGTGGAAGTAGTAGATGTAGCTACACCATTCCCTATAAACACGTTATTATATCCAGTTGTCATGGACGTAGCAATTGCATTTCCGATTCCGATATTTTGGAAACCGGTTGTTAATACAGGAAACACATTCTGTCCCATTCCAATAATTCCATAACCGGTTGGATTTGTGTTTAGTATAGTGTTTCCAATAGCGATGGAATCACGCAGGGCGCCTGCGACTAATTTATAATTACCGTTTCCGATATTGATTAAGTTGGGTCCAGTAGCAATTGTTCTAAAATTAGGAAAAGTTCCGGATGTGGTAGATGGGATATTGATATTGTAATTACCGTCGTTCAATAGAGTTTGAATTGATTTTGTAGTTGGTAAGCGATAGCTTTGGTTGGTAATCATTGCATTACTATCACCTACCGTACAAAATGTGGATAATTCAGGAGCCCAACATACTGATACCCAATTATTAGTTATTACTCCGCTAATAGCATTCTTCCAATATAAACCATCACTACTTACCATTACTTTTTGATTAGTCGTACCAGTAGTATAGGCTACACTACAAAACAATCCTAATTCAGGAGACCAACATACTGAATTCCAATTAATAGTTAATACTCCACTGATAGCATTCCTCCAATTCAATCCATCACTACTTACAATTACACGTTGATTTGTTGTACCAGTAGTGCTAGCTACTGCGCAAAACAAGCCCAATCCAGGAGACCAACATACTGAGATCCACTGCATTGTTCCAGCAACTGTGATACTAACTGCATTACGCCAAATCAATCCATCACTACTTACCATTATACGTTGAGTTGTAATAGCTCCGCTATTTGCAACAGCACAAAATAAGCCTAATTCTGGAGCCCAACATATTGATCTCCATTGATTAGTTAACACTCCACTAGTCGCAGGAGTCCAAACCAGTCCATTTCTACTTATCATTACACAATCATTTCCAGTTGTGGAATCTGCAACTGCGCAAAATATTCCTAACTCAGGAGCCCAACATATTGATCTCCAACTATTATTTGGAACTCCACTAGTCGCAGTGGTCCAACTCAGACCATTGCTACTGATCATTACACGTTGAACTGTAGTTCCAGTATTAGCTACAGCACAAAATATTCCTAACTCAGGCGCCCAACATATTGATTTCCAACTATTACCCGATGCATTACTTGAATTTCTCCATTGCAATCCATTACTACTTGTCATTACAGTATTGTTTCCACCTCCACTTTGTGCAACAGCGCAAAATATTCCCAATTCAGAAGACCAACATACTGAAAACCATTGATTTGATAACACTCCACTAACTGCGCTTTGCCAATTTTGTCCAATATCATATGCAGTCTGTTTTGAAACAATTGGTTGGACATTTTTAGCAAGTGCATAATATCCATTCACTGTATTATAACTTGGATCACTACTCAATGTTTGTAAAACACGCTTGTTAACAACTAAATTACCTTTTATATTAACATTGCCCCTCATAGTGGTATCCAAACCAACATACAAATTGCCATTCATGGATACATCTCCGTTGGGTAAACTAAATCCTCCATTTCGTAAAACTATATTTCCACAAATATCTAAAATACCTTGAATATATGTATTATTAAATTTATTTGATGTTGCGCCGTAAGCCAACCAATTACTAGTATTAAACATTTATCTGGATTTAAACTATATAATTAAGCTGCATATAATAAAAATCCTAAATAACTGCTAATGTTATTTGTATCCGATAATCCAGGACCTGTACCCACCGCGTAAATCTTAACATTTCCATTTACGTTTAATTTAACAATAGTGGTACTAGTATTACCATAACTACTTGTTGTTGTATACCCTCCTCCTACAATAGTTCCATTTGCAGAAGTCGATGAATTCAATACTATATTATATCCAGTATTAAGCGGACAAAATAAATCACAATGAAATACATAATATCCGGTAATAGGTGCAGTAAAAAACCCATTGGCTACATGTCCTGAATCGAAAATCTGAGTATTGAAATGCGAACCGCTATTAAGTTGAATTAAAGTTCCTGCTCCAATACTTGTTACTGAAGGTGATGTTCTTATGTAATTAAACCCTATTACGGTAGGTTTAAAATATCCAAAAAATGAAGCCAATCCAGATACATTTAAATTGCCACTTATATCTACATTTCCAGTAGTGCCTAATTTTATTTGATTACTGGATGTTATGGTTGCACCAAAACCTAGAGCAGTTGAGTTATTATATCCTGTTGCATTTGCATCGGTAAAAGCTCCTAAATAAGTATTATTAATACCAGTTGTATTGGTACGTCCAGCATTAGTGCCAATTGCTATTGTATTTCCAGTAGAAGTCGTAGATGTAGCTACACTATTACCTATAAACACGTTATTATGTCCAGTTGTCATGGACGTAGCAATTGCATTTCCTATTCCGATGTTTTGGAAACCAGTTGTTAATGCAGGAAACACATTCTGTCCCATTCCAATCATTCCATAACCGTTTGGATTACTTCCGTTTAGTATAGTGTTTCCAATAGCGATGGAATCACGCAGGGCGCCTGCGACTAATTTATAATTACCGTTTCCGATGTTAATCAAGTTTGGCCCAGTAGCAATTGTTCTAAAATTAGGAAATGTTCCAGTAGCAGATGATACGTTGATATTGTAATTACCGTCGTTAACCAAGGTTTTAATTGATTTTGTGGTCGGTAATCGATAGTCTTGGTTTGTAATAATTGCACGTTGTACTCCCGTAGCAGCTGTGCTCATTATTGCACAAAATGTACTCAATTCTGGAGACCAACATACACTAGTTCCATTTATAAAAGAACCAACATTCTTTGCAGATACCCAATTCAAACCATCTCTACTTATTGTAATATTATTTATACTATTTGTAGCATTAGATGATACTGTACAAAATAATCCTAAATCTGCTGACCAACATACACTTTTCCAAGCTAAAGATAATACACCTGAATTTGCATTTTGCCATTTAAATCCATCTGAACTTACCATTATACCCTGATTTGTTGTACCATCATTTGCAACAGCACAGAATAGTCCTAATTCAGGAGACCAACATACAGATTGCCATGCATTATTCAGAACACCGGATACAGCCGGTAGCCATATTGTACCATTAGTACTTACCATTACACGTTGATTTGTTGTACCAGTACTTGCAACAGCACAAAACAATCCTAATTCTGCTGACCAACATACTGAATTCCAAGCTAAAGTGGATACGCCACTTGTAGCAGGAGTCCAGTCCAAACCGGTATTACTTATCATTACCTGATTGTTTCCAGTCCCAGTATAAGATACTGCACAAAACTGTCCTAGTTCTGCTGACCAACATACTGAATTCCAACTTAAATCGGAAGATAATGTTATAGTGGATTGAAATGTCCAATTTGTTCCATCGCTACTTACCATTGCTTTATTATTTGAGGTATCTGATACTGCACAAAACCTTCCTAGTTCCGCTGACCAACAAACTGATTTAAAATAACCAGTCGTTCCAATATAATTAGATGACCAATTTAACCCATTTGAACTGGTAATTACCCATTGATTACCAACCCCACAAAATAATCCTAGTTGTGGAGACCAACATACTGAACCATAATTTGATGTTTCTGATATACCACTAATTGCATTCTGCCAATTTTGGCCAATATCATATGCGGTCTGTTTTGATACAATCGGTTGAACGTTATCAGCAAGCGCATAATATCCATTCACGTTGTTATAACTTGGATCACTACTCAATGTCTGCAATACCCGCTTGTTAACAAGTAAATTACCCTGTATATTAACATTGCCCCTCATAGTGGTGTCCAAACCAACATACAAATTACCATTCATGGATACATCTCCGTTGGGTAAACTAAATCCTCCATTTCGTAAAACTATATTTCCACAAATATCTAAAATGCCTTGAATATATGTACTTTTAAATTTATTTGTAATATTTGACACATCATAATATATCCAGAATTTTGTACCAAACTTTAGTACGTTATATGACGAATCGTAATATAACCAGGGTCTTGTATTGAACATATTATATTATATAATTACACTGATTATTATTTCTAAAATTATTATATAATGAGTAATTTATTTAATGTATCGAGTATTCCTTTACATATCAATCAATATAATTATCAAATGAATACAAATGATACATATTTAGTTGTTGAAACTTATTCTAATATTAATTTACCAAATACACCAAATGAATCTAAAGCAGTAATGTTAATGAATGCATCGTCGCATACAATAGTAGTGAATTCAACCAATAATGCCAATAAGATTTATAATAATTTATATGCTCCCGAAGGAACATTTTCTTTAAATATTGATCCATATCGTATTGTGTATTTTATATATACTAAAAATTTAACCACACAGACCGGGTTTTGGCTTACTCATTTAGGTTAAATATTCAGTGAAATTTCCGCATTAAGTTATAATATTGATTTTTGTAAATATTATAATTTTTATACTAATCAGCAAAGAGTAAAAAATAAACAAAATGTAATTGCTGATTTCACATCACGACGTTCAGGACGGCGTAATATACAAATAAATTTAAGCTACTTTATGAATTGCAACCCAATTCCAGGCGCTATCATTATTCGCTGTAGTATTTAATGCACCGGTTAGCCATCCAAATGTGAATGCTCGATTTGTTGTTCCTGGTGCATATTCAAATAAATATGAAGCTGACATTGATGAACCTAGAGTGGTTGTAGTACCCCCGGTAATAATCGTTTCAAAACCTCTAATTAAAAAATAATTGGCTGGATTATTACCACTAGGAACATTCGCTGTAGTTGCATTTGCAAATGCATATTGATACAAGTTTAACTGAAATGTATTAAATGCAGCACCTTGATTTAAATTATAAGTAATATTTACTAAATACAAACCATATGCAAATTCTGGAACTAACAAATAATATGTATTATATACGGTTATTCTATTTGAAAAAACTGCAGAACCTGGTCGAATCGCTACAATAGTAGAATTACTAATCCAGCCGGATGAATCAAATGAACTTAACCAATATGGATTACCTGGAGTTCTAATGTGTTCTGTTATAGTACCTAATACTATCTCATTACTCGTACCAATAACCGCACCATATCCTATTGCAGTGGAATTACTATATGTAGTGAAGCTTGCATCGGTGAACGCTCCTAAATAGGTATTATTGATACCAGTTGTATTTGTACGTCCAGCATTGGTTCCAATTGCTACGGTATTTCCAGTAGAACTTGTAGATGTAGCTACACTATTCCCTATAAACACGTTATTATAGCCAGTTGTCATGGACGTAGCAATTGCATTTCCGATTCCGATGTTTTGGAAACCGGTTGTTAATACAGGAAACACATTCTGTCCCATTCCAATAATTCCATAACCGGTTGGATTTGTGTTTAGTATAGTGTTTCCAATAGCGATGGAATCACGCAGGGCGCCTGCAACTAATTTATAATTACCATTTCCGATACTGATTAAATTGGGTCCAGTAGCAGTTGTTCTAAAATTAGGAAAAGTTCCGGATGTGGTAGATGGGATATTGATATTGTAATTTGCGTCATTTAATAATTGTTTAACCGATAGATATGTAGGTAATCTATTATTAAAGCTCAAACTCATCGCCCTATCACTTTTGCCAGATACACTTGCACCCAAAGCTACAACGCAAAACGTACTTATTTCAGGAGCCCAACATATAGATTGCCAATTATTTGGTATTATGTTTGTAATTGCTTTTGTCCAGTTATATCCATCTCGACTTATTATTACATATTCACTTGTACTACTACCAGAGGCAACCGTGCAAAATATACCCAATTCAGGAGCCCAAGTTATGCAATTCCATGCACTTGATGGTGCTCCATAATTTGCATAATTCCAGTTATATCCATCATTGCTTGCAAATATAGTACCAGTAGAAGATACCGCACAGAATAATCCAATTTCAGAAGACCATGCGATTGATTGTATGTTCGCACTTGGATCTTGTATTGTTGTTATCATAGTGAAGTCAGATAGGGTATTGTTTGTAGCTATGTACAACGAATTAGTAGAAAAAGTACATGCTATTCTTAATTCGGGAGACCAGCAAACATTGGATGATAATATGGATGTGGAAGGAAAATTGTATATAGTTGTCCAAATTGAACCATCATAACTTATCAGTGTATAGTTATTAGTGTTATTAGTGCCTACACATAAAAATATTCCTAATTCTGCTATCCAATACATTTGTATATAATTACTACTAAGACCTGATGTTGATGCCCCTGTCCAATTAATACCATCGCTACTATATAAAATACGAGGAGTTCCTGCGGTTCTACCGCCAAGTACAAATATACCCTTTTCTTGAGACCAACAAACACATTTTGGATAAGTTCCTGCATTTCCACGACCTGTCCATATCATACCATCTGGACTTGTAAATATACCCCGATTACTTCCACCGGCACTGTAAAATATACTCCCTACTGCACAAAATAAGTTAAGTTTTGGAGACCAACATATATAATTTAAACTTACGTCATTTGTAAAAGTGATTGCACTCTGCCAATTTTGTCCAATATCATATGCAGTCTGTTTTGAAACAATTGGTTGGACATTTTTAGCAAGTGCATAATATCCATTCACTGTATTATAACTTGGATCACTACTCAATGTTTGCAATACCCGTTCACTAACAACTAAATTACCTTGTATATTAACATTGCTCATCATATTGGTGTCCAAACCAACATACAAATTACCATTCATGGATACATCGCCATTCGGTAAACTAAACCCTCCATTGCGTAAAACAATAGTTCCAGAAGTATCTAAAATACCTTCAATATATGTATTCGTTAATTTATTCGATGTTGTGCTATAATACAACCATGGATTTGTATTAAACATTTATTATAACTTTAATAGTATATAATTAAGCTCTATATATTATTAATATCTACTACTTAATGTCTGTAAAACTCGTTTGTTTATTTGATCGTATAATCTTAAATTTACGCTACTTTATATAATGTAATCCAACTCCATATATTTGCACCTGCATTGGTATAATCTAAATCACCAGCTCCACCAGTTTGCTGCCATGTAAAAAGAAATGCTCGATTTGTTGTTCCTGGTGCATATTGGAATAGACAAGAATGATCAATGCTAGAATCATTAGTATAGGTTGCAACTGCAACAAGAAATTCAAAAGCTCGATATAGTAAAGAATTTACTGGGGTTTTTGGAGTAGTACCAGTTGAAATAATATTACTAGTTGTTGCATTTGCATATGCATATTGATATATTTTAAAATAATAAGCATCTGACCGAGTCGTAGTGTTTATATTTAAGTTTAATTGCGCTCGATATATACCATACGCGAATTCTGGTACTACTAAAAAATAAGTATTGTATATAGTTATTCTATTATTTGAAAAACTGTTCTGATAAGTAGATGGTGCGGGTGCAATAGCAATGTCAACACCTGTTGCAAAAGTAAGTTTATTTGTCTGACTTAATCCACTATACCAATATGGATTACCCGGTGTTCTAACGTGTTCGGTTAAAGTGCCTAATACTATTTGATTACTTGCATTAATAGTCGCGGCATATCCTATTGCAGTGGAATTACTATATGTACCTGCATTTGCACCGGAAAAAGCACCTAAATAAGTATTGTTAATTCCAGTTGTATTTATTCTTCCAGCATTGGTTCCAATTGCTACGGTATTTCCAGTAGAAGTTGTAGATGTAGCTACACTATTACCAATAAATACGTTATTATATCCAGTTGTCATGGACGTAGCAATTGCATTGCCGATTCCGATATTTTGGAAACCAGTTGTTAATGCAGGAAACACATTCTGTCCTATTCCAATCATTCCATATCCATTCGTTATACTTGCATTTAGTATAGTATTTCCAATAGCGATGGAATCTCGTAGGGCGCCTGCGACTAATTTATAATTACCGTTTCCGATATTGATTAAGTTGGGTCCAGTAGCAATTGTTCTAAAATTAGGAAAATTGCCCGATGATGCAGATGGAATATTGATATTATAATTACCGTCGTTTAATAGTGTTTGGAGAGTTTTTGTTGTCGGTAATCGATAGTTTGGGTTGGTAATCATTACGCGTTGGTTTGTTGTTCCATTTTCTGCCACTGCACAAAAAGTACTTAATTCGGGAGACCAACATATTGATTTCCATGAATTAGCTAATGTGCCACTAATCGCTTTTGTCCAATATAATCCATCTTTACTTACAATTATTCGATTTGCAGCATTCCCTGTATCTGCTCCAGCACAAAACATCATTAATTCTGTAGACCAACATACGCACCGCATTGCTACATTAGTTGCAGGTGATCCAACAATTGCATTTATCCAATTTAATCCATCATTACTTATCATTATGGCATTTTGGGTATATACAGTATTATTACCAACACTGCAAAATAATCCTAATTCAGAAGACCAACATATGCTACGCCAAGCACTTGAACCTGCAACAAATGTATTAATATTAGGATTTATCCAATTTAATCCGTCATTACTTACCATTATCTTTTGATTTGCAGTAGGAACAATATCAGCATTCGCACCCGGCCCAACACTACAAAACAGGTTTAATTCTGGAGACCAGCATATTGCAAACCAGTCATTATCTAATACTCCACTAACCGCATTTTGCCAATTTAAACCATCACTACTTATCATTACGCGTTGATTTGTATTACCACTTTGTGCAACAGCACAAAATTTTCCCAATTCAGGAGACCAGCATACAGAAGTCCAATTATTCCCAAGAACACCATCTGTTGCAATACTCCAGTTTAATCCATCACTACTTATCATTACGCGTTGATTTGTATTACCACTTTGTGCAACAGCACAAAATTTTCCCAATTCAGGAGACCAGCATACAGAACTCCAATTATTCCCAAGAACACCATCTGTTGCATTACGCCACGTTAACCCATCCGAACTTACCATTACTCGACCATTTGTAGTTCCAGTATTCGCTACAGCACAAAATAATCCTAATTCAGAAGACCAACATACTGAACCCCATTGGTTCTCTAACACTCCACTAACTGCGCTTTGCCAATTTTGGCCAATATCATATGCGGTCTGTTTTGATACAATCGGTTGAACGTTATCAGCAAGCGCATAATATCCATTCACGTTGTTATAACTTGGATCACTACTCAATGTTTGCAATACCCGTTCATTAACAACTAAATTACCCTGTATATTAACATTGCCTCTCATAGTGGTGTCCAAACCAACATACAAATTACCATTCATGGATACGTCGCCATTCGGTAAACTAAACCCTCCATTTCGTAAAACAATATTTCCACAAATATCTAAAATACCTTGAATATATGTATTATTAAATTTATTGGATGTTGCGCCATAAGCCAACCAATTACTTGTATTAAACATGTATTATGATTCTAATAGTATATAATTAAGCTCTATATATTATTAATGTGTAGATAACAAAAATCCAATAATTGCTAATATTATTAGTAATCGATAGCGAAAGACCTCCAAGTACCAACTGCATAAATCTTAACATTCACATCTAATCTAATAATACTTGTACTAGTATTACCATACTGAAACAAAGCATTATTAAGTTGAATCAAAATTAATTCTTCAAATCGGCATTTGAAGCGTTAAAGTAATTATGCGATTTTATGAATTGTTATCCAAGACCACTGTGCAAGAGATGATACATTACAACTTGCATTTGCACCCCATGCAAAAGAAAATGCTCTATTTTGTGTTCCTGGTGCATATTCAAACAAACTTGTTATTGATGCACTACCTTCAACGGTAGTTGCGCCATTATAACGATTTTGAACAATTCTCCATAAATTATAGTTTACTACTGCAGTCGGTGTGCCATTAACCATATTAGCGACAGTCGCATTAGGAAAACTAAATTGAAAAATAGCTAATGCAAACGAAGTAATATTACCTATTTTATCGGGGTTTCCAACAAGATTTACTTGATATACTCCATATGCAAATTCTGGCAAAACTAAAAAATAAGTATTATATATTGTTATTCTATTCGAAGTTGTTGCAGCCGATGGCGTATACGCAACTACATTTGAAACATTTGCACTATTAGAAATAGAAGTTAATCCACCTGCCCAATATGGATTACCTGGCATTCTAATGTGTTCGGTTAAAGTGCCTAATACTATTTCATTACTTGCATCAATCGTCGCACCAAAACCTAAAGCAGTGGAATTACTATATGTACCTGAGCTTGCACCAGAAAATGCACCTAAATAAGTATTATTGATACCAGTTGTGTTGGTACGCCCAGCATTGGTTCCAATTGCTACGGTATTTCCAGTAGAACTTGTAGATGTAGCTACACTATTCCCTATAAACACGTTATTATAGCCAGTTGTCATGGACGTAGCAATTGCATTTCCGATTCCGATGTTTTGGAAACCGGTTGTTAATACAGGAAACACATTCTGTCCCATTCCAATAATTCCATAACCGGTTGGATTTGTGTTTAGTATAGTGTTTCCAATAGCGATGGAATCACGCAGGGCGCCTGCGACTAATTTATAATTACCGTTTCCGATATTGATTAAGTTGGGTCCAGTAGCAATTGTTCTAAAATTAGGAAAAGTTCCGGATGTGGTAGATGGAATATTGATATTATAATTACCGTCATTAACCAGTGTTTTTAGTGATTTTGTAGTTGGTAATCGATATTCTTGGTTGGTAATCATTACACGTTCATTTGTAGTTCCACTTTGTCCAACCGCACAAAAACTGCTTAATTCGGGAGACCAACATACTTGATTCCAAGTAATCGTGAATGTTATGCTAGTAGCATTTCGCCAATTCAATCCATTATTACTAATCATTACTTTTTGATTAGTCGTACCAGTAGTATAGGCTACACTACAAAACAATCCTAATTCAGGAGACCAACATACTGCACACCAATTGTTGTTCAACACTCCGCTAGTAGCATTTCTCCAATTCAATCCATCACTACTTATCATTACTGTGTTATTTCCGGTTGAATTATATGATACCGCGCAAAATATACCTAGCTGAGGAGACCAGCATATAGAACGCCAACCGATGAGTACTATTCCATTAGTACTATTTATCCAATTTAATCCATCTCTACTTATCATTGCATAGCCTACGCCTACCGCGCAAAATATACCTAGTTCAGGAGACCAACATACACTCCACCAATTTATGTCTAACACTCCACTATTAGAATTACTCCAATTCAATCCATCATTACTTATCATTACTTTCTGGTTAGTCGCACCAATATCACTACATATACTACAAAATAAATTTAATTCAGGCGACCAACATACATTGATCCAATTATAGTTTAATACTCCGCTAGTAGTATTAGTCCAATTCAATCCATCACTACTTACCATTACATTGCCTGTACCTACAGTGCAAAATTTACCTAGTTCAGGAGACCAACATACTGAATTCCAAACGTTATTTTGTACTCCGCTAATAGCATTACTCCAATTCAATCCATTGCTACTTATCATTACGCGTTGATTTGTTGTACCACTGTTTGCAATAGCGCAAAAAATTCCTAATTCCGAAGACCAACATACTGAATACCAATTATTACCAATAACACCACTGACAGCACTCTGCCAATTTTGACCAGCGTCATATGCAGTCTGTTTTGAAACAATTGGTTGGACATTTTTAGCAAGTGCATAATATCCATTCACTCTATTATAACTTGGATCACTACTCAATGTTTGCAATACCCGTTCATTAACAACTAAATTACCTTGTATATTAACATTGCCCCTCATAGTGGTGTCCAAACCAACATACAAATTACCATTCATGGATACATCGCCCTTTTGTAAACTAAAACCTCCATTTCGTAAAACTATATTTCCACAAATATCTAAAATACCTTGAATATATGTATTCACTAATTTATTTGATGTTGCGCTATAATACAACCATGGATTTGTATTAAACATATTATATACTTAATTTATATTTACAAATTAAATATTTTGTATAGTTTTTACGTGTATATGTTAAACATAACAAAAATTGAACCAAAATATATTTCATTATATAATTTATAAAAAAAATGACAAATGAAGAGTTATATGAAATTATAATAAAATTATCAAACAAGGTTGAAGTATTAGAAAATGAAATAATTCAATTAAAAATATGTAAGACAAGGAATAGAAAGTACGATATATCGACATTAATACCTAAACCAAATATGATATTATCTGAGTGGATACATGAGTTAATTATCAAAGATGAACATATACATAGCATATTTACACCCAGTTGTGGAATAGTATATGCATTCAAACAATGTATTTTGGATAATCTAGAAATTTCGAATAAAGATTTTAACAAAGATTCTACCAAAGACGACTCTTGTAGAAAAATACCATTTTATAAACATTACAAAAACGGGGATTTATTTATTTATGATAATAAAAACGATATAGGCGAGTGGTTTATATTCGATACAGCCCACATGGAAATGCTAACCAAACACATATGGTTAAAATTTTTAAAATTATATACGAAGATTGAGAACACGCTTGGCGAAAATGAAGACATACGAGATTTACAAAAACAACAAATTATGAGTATGCGTATTAAACTATATGAGGTCGATAAGAATAGAAGAGAACTAATGAAATGGTTTATGAATATATTTTGAATTATGCATTTGCAAAATATATTTTATATGTTTTTTATTGGTTTATATGGTTTATTGTTTAACACTAAACACAAAATTATCATATCCGTTCTGATAATATGAGTCTGATACTACATCCAAAGAATTATTTGCACTAGTTAATGATACTGTATCAAATGGTCTTATACCTATTGCTTGTCCACCTCCACCAAGAATAGATATACCAAGACCTGTCCAATTTATACCATCTCTAGAATAGTACATCGTGTCTGTTATACCACCACTTCCTGTTCCTGTAGCTATCCAACGAACGCCGGTCCATGCTATTCCATTACATGTTGATGTGTTAGATGCAAAGAAATTTGTACCAAGACCTGTCCAATTTATACCATCATTTGAGTATGCCATTGTATTACCATTTACACCACCAGCTACCCATCGACTTCCATTAGATGCTATACAGAGTCCCTTAGTAATAATAGAATTTCCTAATCCGTACCAATTTATACCATCACTTGAATATGCAAGTGAATTTGTTCCTTCACCAGAAGCTACCCATAGAGAACCATTCCATGCTACACCACGCCCGCCGTTACCACTAAAAATAGTTCTAGAATTTTGTACACCCGTCCAAACTATACCATCACTTGAATATGCAATTGTATATCGATTACCTCCACCTTGTTGACCAACCGCTACCCATAGAGAACCATTCCATGCTACAGCGCGTCCAGCTTCAAAAATATTTGTGGAATTTGCCAGACCCGTCCAAACTATACCATCACTTGAGTATGCAATTGTATATCTTGGTGTTGTTAGTCGATCATAACCAAGGGCTACCCAGCTAGAACCATTCGATGCTACAGCAAGTCCTTGCGTGCTAAAAATATTAGTAGAATTTTCTACACCTATCCATGTTATACCATCGTTTGAATACATAATTGTATTAAGTGATGATGCTGTAGATTGACCAACAGCTACCCAGCGAGTTCCGTTCCATGCTACTGCATATCCTATAGTAATACCACTACCAAAAAAATTAGTACCACGACCTACCCAATTTATACCATCATTTGATGTAGCAACTGTATCAATTCCTTGACCAACTGCTACTATCAATGGATTCGGTGAAGAATTGTAATCAATCGTATATGTGTTCATATAATTACTTGCAGCTATACAGTTTCCACTTGTGGAAAAAGTACTCGCACCAAGACCTGTCCAAGTTATACCATCGGGTGATGTAGCAATCGTATTTCCACCTGTACCACCAGCTACCCATCGTATTCCATTCCATGTTATACTGCGACCAGCAGTGGTAAAAACATTCGAACCACGCCCTGTCCATGTTATACCATCTGATGAAGTAGCAATTGTATTTCCTGCTCCTTGACCAACAGCTACCCATAGAGAACCATTCCATGCTACTCCATATCCTGTAGTAGTAGAAGCACCAAAAACATTGGTATTTGAAATATTACTCCATGAAACACCATCACTTGAATATACAATTGGAGAAGTAAATGTCGCACCAGCTGTACCTACAGCTACCCAGCGAGAACCACTCCACGCTACGCCATATCCTATATTACTACTTGTACCAAAGATGTTTAAACCGCGCCCTGTCCATGTTATACCATCTGGTGATGTAGCAATTGTATTTCCTGTTCCTTGACCAACAGCTACCCATAGAGAACCATTCCATGCTACTCCATATCCTGTACCAGTAGAAGCACCAAAAACATTGGTATTTGAAATATTACTCCATGAAGCACCATTGCTTGAATATAAAATTGGAGAAATCAACGCCGTTGCGGTTCCTACAGCTACCCAGCGAGAACCACTCCACGCTACACCATATCCTATAGTAGTTCCGGTACCAAAAAAACTTGTACCAAGACCGGTCCATATTATACCATCTGATGAAGTAGCAATTGTATTTCCTGTTCCTTGACCAACAGCTACCCATAGAGAACCATTCCATGCTGCACCATTTCCATTATTAGTAAAGGTAGTTGCACCGCGACCAGTCCAATTAATACCATCATTCGATGTAGCAATTGTATTCGTTCCAGAACCAACTGCTATCATATTTGTATTTGGTATATTTATACTATATGGTCGAGCTCGGTTGCATGCTACGCCAGTTCCATTAGTAGTAAAAGTAGTTGCACCGCGACCTGTCCAATTTATACCATCTCGTGATGTAGCAATTGTATTTCCTGTTCCTTGACCAAGAGCTACCCATATAGAACCATTCCATGCTAAACTAGTTGCAATGTCAAAAATATTTTTACTATTTGCAATAGTTGTCCAATTTATACCATTACTTGAATACGCAAGTGTATATAAAACATTTACTCCAATACCATCACCTGCGCCACCACCAAGTACCCATATAGAACCATTCCATTTTATGCATGTTATTCTAGTAGAAGTTGTACTAAGAAAGGTAATAGAATTTGAAACTCCATTCCAATTTATACCATCACTTGAATATGCAATTGAATAATTTCCGCCAGTACCTCCAGCTACCCATCGGCTACCATTCCATGCTACACATTTACCTTCAACAAAAATAGATATACCTAAACCGGTCCAATTTATACCATCTAGTGATGTAGCAATTGTATGTGATGTTCCATGACCAACAGCTACCCATCGACTACCATTCCATGCTACTCCATATCCAAAAAAAGAAAAAATAGAATTTGAAACTCCATTCCAATTTATACCATCACTTGAATATGCAATTGAATTCGTTCCAGACCCAACAGCTACCCATAGAGAACCATTCCACGCTACACCATTTACTGAAGATAAAATATTTGCGGAATTTGTTGCACCACTCCAACGTATGCCATCAGTCGAATATATAATTGAATTTGTGCTTGATGTTCCACCACCAACTACCCATAGAGAACCATTCCATTCTGCACATCTACCTTGAAGACCGAGAATAAATGAACCTAAACCGGTCCATGTTATACCATCATTTGAATATGCAATTCCATTACTTCCTGTTCCACCTGCTACCCATCGCGTAGGTATATTTTCTCCAAATGTATATCGAGTATTTCCAACATTGGATGTTCCATTTATATTCACACGAATATTTGATATATTGAATGTATTTGATGGCATTAATATTTGTTGTGTTTTGTTTGTATAACTTGTGCCACTGTCAAATTGGGTAAAATAACTCTGTTTTTTATTATTTACAGTTGTTGTTATACTTTTTGTTGTAGGTAAGCAGTACGATTGTAATGTAATCATTACACGCTTGTTTGTTGTACCACTACTTGCGACAGCGCAAAACATACTCAATTCTGGCGACCAACATATTGAATTCCATTGATTTTCTAGAACAACAAAATTTATCCAATTAAAACCATTTTTACTTACCATTACACGTTGATTTGCCGTCGATCCTGCATCATTACCATTCGCTACTGCGCAAAATAATCCTAAATCTGATGCCCAACATACCGTATCCCAACTATTATTTATTACACCACTCGATGCATTCTTCCATGTTGTTCCATTTGTACTTAACATTACACGTTGATTGGTTGTACCACTACTTGCTATTGTACAAAATAATCTCAATTCTGACGACCAAGATACTGATGTCCAATTAACATCAGTTAATCCACTC
>Ga0214921_10003999_pt1 | contig 22129 bp, 8 predicted proteins | sample LL1505_MetaG_FD_177992 | JGI IMG/M metagenome (GOLD analysis project Ga0214921, IMG submission 177992) | Freshwater microbial communities from Lake Lanier, Atlanta, Georgia, United States - LL-1505 | ecosystem: Environmental > Aquatic > Freshwater > Lake | place: USA: Georgia | collected 2015-05-28 | reverse complement strand
CAAGTCGCTAAATTGTTCTACCCATCTCCTCATAGTAGCATTTTTATCTCCATATGATCCTCCACCGTGAACAATCATAACACCATCTTTTCCTATTCCCATAGCATCAAGAATATCAGCGTGGTGGGAAAGTTCTTCAACTGTCTTTTCAAGCACACTCTTTTTATTAGCACCAACCTGATTATATTGTCCTGGATGCATTACAATCCTATGACCCAATGAATTAGCTAGATCACCAGCCTTTTTTAGCTCGTCTTTAGCAAAATCAATACTGTATTTCTCTGTTTCTGTATCAGTAAAATGAGGAAACATATCACTGCTTAACCTCAAGCATCTAATATTATTTTCTTGGTTCCATAGTATCATTTTAGTTATATCTTTTACATTTTCTAAAGCCTTTTCTTTAGCTGATTCAATAGTGAAAGTCCTTCTAATACAGCTTCTACTACAAAAAACAGGTGGTTTCTTGGCTCGCAAGACTGTATTTATACAGCATAATCCAAGGCTCAATTTGCCTTTAATGGTTTCAGTTTTGTGTTCCATAATTAACATATTTATGAATAATAGTTAAAAAAAATCATTTTTATTTATAATATATATTTAAAGTTTTATATTTAGATATAAAATGAGTGAATTAAAATATGAAGAACATAACAAGAATTGCTTTGCTGTAAGAGGTGATAGGGCATTATATGGCGATGTTATTAAACAAATAGGGGGTAGATGGAATCCAAAGCTCAAAAATGGTGCAGGATGGACTGTTCCAAGAGATCGTGAGCAAGAAATTAAAAGATTAATAAACGCAACCAAAGAAATAGTTGAATCTAAGACTGGAGATCCAGCTGAAGCTGAAAATAAACCTGTTATTCAAGAACAAACACCTGGTGTAGCGCCAAAGGAGTCTATAGCTCCTGTAAAATCAAATATAACAAAACACAAAAAATATCATCGTGCCGACAGTGATAGTGACGAAAACACTGAAGGGAGTGAAGATGAGAGCGAAGAAGAAAGCGAGAGCGAAGAAGAAAGTGAGAGCGAAGAAGAAAGTGAGAGCGAAGATGACAGCGATAGTGAAGATGATAAAAGAAAACCAAAGCGATTTTATAAATCTCCTAAAAAAACTAATTCAACAAGAAAAGTTACTCCCCCAAAGGTTGTTTCAAGAAAAATTACTCCTCCAAAGGTTGTTCCAAGAAAAGACACTCCTCCAAAGGTTATTTCAAGAAAAGTCACTCCTCCAAAGATTGTTTCAAATCCTATACAAACAGACAAAATGAAAAATAATAAAGACAGAAAAAGATATTATTCAAGTGAATCAGATAGTGATATATCAAGAAGTAGTTATACATCAAGGAGTTATACTTCAAGAAGTAGTTATAGCCCTGTTAGTATAAAAAAGAAGGCGACTAAAGATGTTTTAACTTATTATAAAAACTTTACTAAAAAGCCCGAAAAATTTAAGAAAATATATACTTCAGAGTCTTCAGAAGTAGATTCTGATTCTGATTCATATACTTCATCTTCGGATGATTTTCCATCTCCAAAAACACCTATTAAAAATACTAAAAAATCCGATGCCGAACTAATAAAGGATATGCAAAGAAGATTAAATATGTTAGAATCTAGACAAAAGAAATATAAAGATAAATAAAATATAAATAAAAATGGAAAAATTTCCCGAAAATATATCGGTATCAAACGTAGATCTTTTCAGTGATCTAAATTTTAGTAGATTATTGGGTCTATTAAGAAAAAATATTTACGAACACTTATTGTGGAATGATGATAATAATTTTTTTGATTTAGATAAATTTTGTAAAGAATATTTGAAAAGAGATACTGATATGCTTGAAAAGATGATTGATGTTATAATAGGTGAATTAAATAAATTTGGTTGGAATTGTAAGTTAAGTTATGGTGGAACAGCGTTATTTATATATAGAACACCTGAACATCCTCCATCTTGTTGGTAATTATTATATAATATAAAATATATTATATATCTTAATAAATTTAAATAAATAATAAAATCAATATATATAATAAAAATGTCTTATACAGCTATGTATTATACAGCACAGCCAATTGAAGAACAATATCTAACCGGTTTAATTCAAGAAATTATAATAAGTGAAGGAGGAGGTGGAGGAACAGGTTATACTGGAGCAACTGGATACACTGGACCTGGAGTAGGGGATACTGGATACACCGGATATACTGGTTACACCGGAGATACTGGATACACTGGTTACACTGGATTTGGAGAAACTGGCTACACTGGTTACACCGGTTACACTGGATTTACCGGTTACACTGGGTTTGGAGAAACTGGTTACACTGGATTTACCGGTTACACTGGATTTACCGGTTACACTGGGTTTGGAGAAACTGGTTACACTGGTTATACTGGATTTACTGGTTACACTGGTTATACTGGATTTACTGGTTACACTGGTTACACTGGTTATACTGGTTATACTGGTTACACTGGTTACACTGGATTTACTGGTTATACTGGATTTACTGGTTATACTGGTTATACTGGTTATACTGGTTATACTGGTTATACTGGTTATACTGGTTATACTGGTTATACTGGTTACACTGGTTATACTGGTTATACTGGTTATACTGGTTACACTGGATTTACTGGTTATACTGGTTATACTGGTTACACTGGATTTACTGGTTATACTGGAGTAACTGGATACACTGGTTACACAGGTCTAGGAGGAGAACCAGGTAATACAATTAATTCTTTTTTATATAAAGTATATACTGGAAGCGTCGCTACTGGACCATTTGGAGCACTATCAAATAGCACACAATTTGCTACTAGTCCAACTTCACAAACTTTATACATTGATTCAACTACACAAGGTCAAGATATTTCAAATCTATACTTATTAAGAGCAAATACTGGAAGTACTATTATAATTCAAAAAACAAATAATGCAGCTATAAGTTACAGCTATATACTTAACTCAAAGTCTGGACCTACTCCTTATATCCCTAATCCAACATATTCATATATAACATATGGAGTCACTTATGAAACAAATTCTGGAGCATTTGATAATAATGATGATGTAATATTATTTATAAATTTTAAAGGTGACATAGGACCAACTGGTTATACTGGTTACACTGGTTACACTGGAACAACTGGTTATACTGGATACACTGGTTACACTGGTTACACCGGATTCACTGGTTATACTGGATTCACTGGTTATACTGGATATACCGGTTACACTGGATTCACTGGTTACACTGGTTACACTGGAACAACTGGTTATACTGGATACACTGGTTATACTGGATACACTGGTTACACTGGTTACACTGGAACAACTGGCTACACCGGTTATACTGGATACACTGGTTACACTGGATACACTGGTTACACTGGAACAACTGGTTACACTGGCTACACCGGTTATACTGGTTACACTGGTTACACCGGAACAACTGGTTACACAGGTTACACTGGTTATACTGGATTTGGAGCAACTGGTTACACTGGAACAACTGGTTGGACTGGTTGGACTGGTTGGACTGGTTGGACTGGCCCTGGTGGATATGTAAATAACTGGAAGGCTAATACTGGATCATCTAATACACAAGTTCAGAAAAATAATACTGTAATTGTAACACCAGCAATTGTTACAACTGGTAATGTTGTTCAAATTAATTCTCAGTTTGATGCTTATGGTAATCCTGGAATTGGAGAGTTTTTTTTAAATTTTAGATTATTTAGAGACACTAACAATTCCTATAATAGTGGGACATCAGTTGCATTAGGAGGAATAATAAGAGTAGAAGGATCACCTAATCAAAATCAAGGTGTAACTTTAACTGCACTTGATCAACCTCCAGTTGGAACATATTATTATATGGTTGTTTTCTTAGATGGTACTACTGATGCATATATAGGAGAAAGTGGTACTTTTGCATATATTTCTGCTGTTGAAATTGGAGGTGGATCAATAGGTTCAACCGGTTATACCGGTCCAAATGGCCTGTTTTCTATAACAGGAACAAATTATAGTAATTATTCATACTGGAATTCAAATTCTAATACTTGGGATGTTGAAACCGGAACAACGATTCATATTGGAAGTAATGCAGGTCGAATAAGCCAAGGAACAGGTGCAGTAGCTATAGGATATCAGGCAGGATATACAGCACAAGGTCCAAATGCAGTAGCTATAGGTTATCAGGCTGGAATGACAGGACAAGGAACAGGAGCAGTAGCGATAGGATATCAGGCTGGAATGACAGCACAAGGAACAGGAGCAATAGCTATAGGATATCAGTCGGGATATCGTACTCAAGGATCAGGTGCAGTAGCTATAGGATGGCAGGCAGGATATAATTCTCAAGCGACAGGAGCAATAGCTATAGGATATCAGGCAGGATATTCAGGACAACTGGAATTAGCTATTGCTATAGGGTATCAGGCAGGATATTCAGGACAAGCAGAAGACACTGTAGCTATAGGATATTTTGCAGGACAAACAAATCAAGGACTTAGTGCAGTAGCTATAGGAACGGCGGCAGGAAGAGCTGGGCAGTCAATAGATGGAGTAAGTATAGGAACTGAGGCCGGGGCATATTTTCAAGGAGAAAAAGCAATAGCTATAGGTTGGCAGGCAGGATTAACATTACAAGGACAGTACTCAGTAGCTATAGGATACAGAGCAGGATATACAAGACAAAAAGAGTCTTCAATAGCTATAGGATATGGTGCAGGCAGTAATAATCAATCAGAAGAGGCAGTAGCTATAGGAGATGCTGCAGGAGGCACTTTACAATCAACAGGAGCAGTAGCTATAGGAAATTTGGCAGGAGGTGCTAGACAAGGACTAGGTTCGGTAGCTATAGGATACCAGGCAGGATGGACAAATCAAGGAGAAGGAGCAGTAGCTATAGGAGTTAGTGCAGGAGCAGGAACACAAGGAGATAGTTCAATAGCTATAGGAAGTGGTGCAGGAGGAAGTTTACAATCAACAGGAGCAGTAGCTATAGGATATGGTGCAGGAGGCACTACTCAAGGAACAGGTGCAGTAGCTATAGGATATCAGGCAGGATATAGATTACAAGGAGTAGGTTCAGTAGCTATAGGATGGCAGGCAGGATATAATTCACAAGCTACAGGTGCAGTAGCTATAGGATATCAGGCAGGATATAGTACTCAAAGACCAGGAGCAGTAGCTATAGGATTCCAGGCAGGATATTCAGGTCAATCAACAGGTGCAGTAGCTATAGGATATCAGGCAGGACTAACAGCACAAGGAACAGGAGCAGTAGCGATAGGATATCAGGCAGGATATCTTACTCAAGGATCAGGTGCAATAGCTATAGGATATCAGGCGGGAAACTGGAGACAAGCAACAGGATCTGTAGCTATAGGGTATAAAGCAGGATATACAGCACAAGGAGAAGACGCAATAGCTATAGGATATCAGGCAGGAGCCACTAATCAAGGAGCAGGTGCAGTAGCTATAGGAAATGAGGCAGGAATAGTTTCACAGTTATTGGATGCAGTAGCTATAGGAACTTCTGCAGGAAGTAATAATCAAGGAACAGGTGCAGTAGCTCTAGGAGGTTATGCAGGCCAAACTAATCAGCAAGTATATTCTGTAGCTATAGGATATCAGGCTGGAAGAACAAATCAAGGAACAGGTTCAGTAGCTATAGGATTCCAAGCAGGAGCCGGAACACAAGCGACAGGTGCAGTAGCTATAGGATTTTCAGCTGGAAGATTTACTCAAGGAAACGACGCAGTAGCTATAGGACTCGGTGCAGGATATGAAGCCCAAGGGACAGGAGCAGTAGCCATAGGATATTCCGCTGGAGGAACTACTCAAGGCACAGGAGCAGTAGCTATAGGGTATCAGGCTGGATATACAAGACAAGGAATGAATGCTGTATCTCTAGGATATCAGGCTGGATATAATAATCAAGCAACAGCATCTGTAGCTATAGGATATCAGGCAGGATATAGTACTCAAAGAGCAGGAGCAGTAGCTATAGGATTCCAGGCAGGATATTCAGGACAATCAACAGGTGCAGTAGCGATAGGATACCAGGCAGGATATAATAATCAAGCAACAGCATCTGTAGCTATAGGATATCAGGCAGGATACAGTTCGCAAAGACCAGGAGCAGTAGCTATAGGATTCCAGGCAGGATATTCAGGACAATCAACAGGTGCTGTAGCGATAGGATACCAGGCAGGACTAACAGCACAAGGAACAGGAGCAGTAGCGATAGGATATCAGGCAGGATATCTTACTCAAGGATCAGGTGCAATAGCTATAGGGTATCAGGCAGGAAACTGGATACAATCAACAGGTTCAATAGCAATAGGGTATCAGGCAGGATATACAGGACAACTGGAATTAGCTATTGCTATAGGATGGCAAGCAGGATATTCAGGACAAGGAACTAATACCGTAGCTATAGGGTATTTTGCAGGATATTCAGCTCAAGGAGTTGGTGGAATATCTATAGGAACTAATGCAGGAAGAATTGCACAATCAAGGGATGGGGTATCTATAGGAACTTTTGCCGGAGAATTTTCTCAAGGGGAATATACAACAGCTATAGGATATCAGGCTGGATATCGTTCTCAAGGATCAGGAGCAGTAGCTATAGGATATCAGGCAGGATCTACTAAACAAGGAACTGGAGCAATAGCTATAGGATATTCAGCAGGAAGGTTTACACAAGGAAATGACTCAGTAGCTATAGGAGTTTCTGCAGGATATCAATCTCAAGGAACAGGAGCAGTAGCTATAGGATACCAGGCAGGAGAAACTACTCAATCTACAGGAGCAGTAGCAATAGGGTATCAGGCAGGACAAACAAGACAAGGACTTAATGCAGTAGCTATAGGGTGGAATGCTGGAAGAACAAATCAAGGAACCGGTACTATAGCTTTAGGATTCCAAGCAGGAGCCGGAACACAAGGAACGGGAGCAGTAGCTATAGGATTTTCTGCTGGAAGGTTTAGTCAAGGAAACGACGCAGTATCTATAGGATTTTCAGCAGGATATGAATCTCAAGGAGAAGACGCAATAGCTATAGGATATGCAGCAGGAGGCACTACTCAAGGAACAGGTTCAGTAGCTATAGGGTATCAGGCTGGATATACAAGACAAGGAATGAATGCCCTATCTCTAGGATATCAGGCTGGAAGCACTAATCAAGGAACAGGAGCAGTAGCTATAGGATATCAGGCAGGATCTACTACTCAAGGAACAGGAGCCGTAGCTATAGGGTTTCAAGCTGGATATACAAGACAAGGAATGAATGCTGTGTCTCTAGGATATCAAGCAGGATATTCAGGTCAATCAACAGGTGCTGTAGCTATAGGATATCAGGCAGGATATTTAGGTCAGGCGACAGGTGCAATAGCTATAGGATATCAGGCAGGATATTCATTACAAGGAATAGACGCTGTAGCTATAGGAGATGGTGCAGGACAGTTTTCTCAAGGAATAGGAGCAGTAGCTATAGGAAATCAGGCAGGATTTACACTCCAGGCGACAGGTGCAATAGCTATAGGAAATCAGGCTGGATTTACAGGTCAAGAGACAGGTGCTGTTGCTATAGGATATAATGCAGGATATCGATTCCAGCAAAGTTATTCAGTAGCTATAGGATACGAGGCAGGATTTACAGGTCAAGGAAAAGAAGCAGTAGCTATAGGATATCAGGCAGGGCAAAGAATACAAACATCACGAGCAATTGCTATAGGATATCAGGCTGGAATAGATAGCCAAGGACAAAATTCAGTAGCTATAGGATGGTATTCAGGAGCCACTGTACAAGGAGCTAGCTCAGTAGCTATAGGGGGTCTGGCTGGTTGGAGAACACAAGGCGCTAACTCGGTAGCTATAGGAGATGGTGCTGGAAGCCAGAGTCAAGGCACTCAATCAGTAGGTATAGGAAGCTTTGCAGGAAATCTAACTCAAGGAAACTTTGCAGTAGCTATAGGAAGAGCGGCTGGAAACAATGGTCAAGCGACAGGTGCAGTAGCGATAGGATATAATGCAGGAAGTTTTTTTCAAGGCACAGGAGCAATAGCTATAGGATATAATGCAGCAGGATACTATCAAGCCACAGGAGCAATATCTATAGGTTATCAGTCAGGATATTCATATCAATCGATAGGTGCAGTAGCGATAGGATACGAAGCCGGATTTCTGTCACAAGGAAATTATACAACATCTATAGGGTGGAATGCAGGATCCACTTTTCAAGGAACAGGTGCAGTAGCGATAGGATATCAGGCAGGATTTTCAACACAAGGAACAGGTGCAGTAGCTATAGGATATCAGGCAGGACATGTTAATCAATCAACAGGATCAATAGCTATAGGATGGCAGGCAGGACAAACAGCACAATCAAGATATACAACAGCTATAGGGTACCAATCAGGAAATTTTAGTCAAGCGGAATTTTCAATAGCTATTGGATACCGATCAGGACAAATTAGTCAAGGAATTAATGCAGTAGCTATAGGATATCAGGCAGGACAAACAGCACAAGGAGGTCTATCAGTAGCTATAGGAAATCAGGCAGGAGAAAACAGCCAACAATCTACTGCAGTAGCTATAGGAGGTCTATCAGGAAACACATTTCAAGGACAAAGTTCAACAGCTATAGGACTTCGTTCAGGAAGAGATAGTCAAGGAGCTAACTCTGTTGCTATAGGAAGTATAGCAGCAGAAACCAGACAAGGAATAGGAGCAGTAGCGATAGGTAGTGAAACAGCACAACTACAACAAGGAAATTATGCAACAGCTATAGGATCGAATGCAGGAAGATACACCCAAGGATTACAGACAGTAGCTATAGGATATCAGGCAGGATATCAATTTCAGCAAAGTTATGCAACAGCTATAGGATCTAATTCAGGAAAAGAATCACAAGGAACAGGTGCAGTTGCTATAGGATATAATGCAGGATATACAGCACAAGGAACAGGTGCAGTTGCTATAGGATATAATGCAGGATACTCAGCACAATCCACAGGCGCTATAGCTATAGGATATAATGCAGGATATACAGCACAAGGAAAATATTCTATTGCTATAGGACAAGGTGCAGGACAAACAGGACAGGCAGCAAATAGTATAATTCTAAACGCAAGTGGAAATGTATTAAATTCAGCAACATCAGGCCTATTTGTAAATCCTATAAGAGGTGGAACAGCAACACAAAATGTTTTAGTATATAATTTAACATCAAGTGAAATATCATATAATACAAGTGGTAAAACTTTCGTAATAAATCATCCTCAAGATAATGATAAATACTTAGTTCATGCTTGTCTAGAAGGCCCTGAAGCTGGTGTATATTATCGTGGTAGAGGGTTAATACTAGAAACAGAAAAATATACCGAAATCATTTTGCCAAAATATGTTAAACATATATCTACTGATTTTACCGTTCAAATAACAGCAATTAACGATAACAATGTATTCTATACAAGTGAAGTAGATGAAGATCGCGGAACTTTTAGAGTTTTTGGAAATCCAGGATCATTTTTCTGGCACGTCTATGCAAAGAGACAAACAATAGAGGTTGAACCATTAAAATCTTCTGTAAATATCAAGGGTTCAGGGCCATATAAATGGATAGATTCATATACTTCAAGCGATGAATCTAATCAAACAGAAGATCTAATAAAGGATATGCAAAGAAGATTAAATATTTTGGAATCTAGACTAGATCTTTTGTAAATTATAATTGAATAAAATGATTTTTAACTGTAATACAGTGTATGGTTGACAAGTATTTTTATAGTATAATCTTAAACTCTAATCATATTCATAATTATATTATATTATATTATATAATATAATTATCTTAAAATAAAATTTAAATAAATAATAAATTTATATAATAAATATAATAACAATGTCTTATACTGCGATGTATTACACAACACAGCCGATTGAAGAACAATATCTAATTGGTTTAACACAAGAAATTATAATAAGTGATGGAGGAGGTGGTGGAGGTGGAACAGGTTATACCGGATACACAGGTCCGCAAGGTCCGCAAGGCCCTGGAGGAGGAGATACAGGATACACTGGTTACACTGGTTACACTGGTTACACTGGTTACACTGGGTTTGGTTCAACCGGATATACTGGTTATACCGGATACACTGGTTACACTGGTTACACTGGTTACACTGGTTACACTGGAACTACAGGATACACTGGTTACACTGGAGTTACTGGTTACACTGGTTTTACCGGTTACACAGGAGATACAGGTTACACTGGAACTACAGGATACACTGGTTACACTGGGTTTGGTTCAACCGGATATACTGGTTATACCGGATACACTGGAGTTACTGGTTACACTGGTTACACTGGTTACACTGGTTACACTGGTTACACTGGTTACACTGGATACACTGGTTACACTGGTTACACTGGTTACACTGGATACACTGGAGAAACTGGTTATACTGGTTACACTGGTTACACTGGTTACACTGGAGTAACAGGATATACCGGTTACACTGGTTACACTGGTTACACTGGTTACACTGGTTACACTGGTTACACTGGAACTACAGGATACACTGGATACACTGGAGTTACTGGTTACACTGGATACACTGGATACACTGGAGAAACTGGTTATACTGGTTATACTGGTTACACTGGTTACACTGGAGTAACAGGATATACCGGTTACACTGGAGAAACTGGTTATACTGGTTACACTGGTTACACTGGTTACACTGGAACTACAGGATACACTGGATACACTGGAGTTACTGGTTACACTGGATACACTGGAGAAACTGGTTACACTGGTTATACTGGTTATACTGGTTATACTGGTTACACTGGTTACACTGGAGTAACAGGATATACCGGTTACACTGGAGAAACTGGTTACACTGGTTACACTGGTTACACTGGATACACTGGAGAAACTGGTTATACTGGTTATACTGGTTATACTGGTTACACTGGTTATACAGGATATACCGGTTACACTGGAGAAACTGGTTACACTGGTTATACTGGTTACACTGGATACACTGGAGTAACAGGATATACCGGTTACACTGGAGAAACTGGTTATACTGGTTATACTGGTTATACTGGTTACACTGGATACACAGGTTATACTGGTTACACTGGAGATACTGGTTACACTGGATACACTGGTTACACTGGAGTTACTGGTTACACTGGTTACACTGGTTACACTGGTTACACAGGATTCACTGGTTACACTGGTGACACCGGTTACACTGGTTACACTGGTGTCACTGGTTACACCGGTTACACTGGTTACACTGGTTACACTGGATTCACCGGTTACACTGGAGATACTGGTTACACTGGTTACACTGGTTACACTGGTTATACCGGTTACACTGGATTCACAGGATACACTGGAGAAACAGGATACACTGGTTACACTGGTTACACTGGTTATACCGGTTACACTGGATTCACTGGATTTACAGGTTATACAGGATACACTGGTTACACCGGTTACACCGGTTATACTGGGGAAACTGGTTACACTGGATACACTGGTCTACAAGGAGAAGCAGGAACTACAATTAATTCTTTTTTTTATAAAGTATATACTGGAAGCGTCGCTACTGGCCCAAATGGATTCCTATCAAATAACACAGCATTTATTGATATTACTAGCGTGCCAGAACAACAATTATTCATAGATTCAAATACACAAGGTGTAGATATTTCAAAATTGTATTTATTAAGGGCAAACACTGGAAGCACTGTTATAATTCAAAAGAAAACTGACTCAACTGCAAGTTATACCTATTTACTTAACTCAATAATTAAACCACCTAGTACTTTTCCTGTTCCTTTTCCTTATCCTAATGCGGGAGCTACATATGTTACATATAACGTGACATATACAGAAAGTTCTGGAGCATTTGATAATGAAGATGATGTTGTATTATTTATAAATTTTAAAGGTGATATAGGCACAACTGGATATACTGGTTACACTGGAACAACAGGATACACTGGTGATACTGGTTACACTGGTTACACCGGTGTAACCGGTTACACTGGAGAAACTGGTTACACTGGTTACACTGGTTACACTGGTTACACTGGTTACACAGGATTCACTGGTTACACTGGTTACACCGGTTACACTGGTTACACTGGTGTCACTGGTTACACCGGTTACACTGGAACTACAGGATACACTGGCTACACTGGTTACACTGGCTACACTGGTTACACTGGTTACACTGGTTACACCGGTTACACTGGTTACACTGGTGACACTGGCTACACTGGTTACACTGGCTACACTGGTTACACTGGTTACACTGGTTACACTGGTTACACTGGTTACACTGGTTACACTGGATATACTGGCTCCACTGGATATACTGGATTCACTGGTTACACTGGATATACTGGATTCACTGGTTACACTGGATACACCGGAACAACAGGATACACTGGATATACTGGCTCCACTGGATATACTGGATTCACTGGTTACACTGGATACACCGGAACAACTGGTTACACCGGATACACTGGCTACACCGGTTATACTGGAACAACAGGATACACTGGATATACAGGTTACACTGGATATACTGGCTCCACTGGATACACTGGCTCCACTGGATATACTGGATACACTGGATTTACAGGTTGGACTGGTCCTGGTGGATACGTAAATAATTTCACTGGATATACTGGAGTATCTGCAACTTTTTCTGCATCAATTACTCCATCAGTTATTATTTCTGCGAGAATAATTGCAACTGGTAATGTTATTCAGATTAGTTCTATGTTTGATGTTTACTCGGCTGATGCTGGTGCATGGGCTGTAAATTTCAGAATATATAGAAATACTGTAAATTCATATAGTAGTGGATCACCTACACCAATAGGATCACAAATAAGAGCAGAAGGAACAAATGGTGGAGAAAATCAAGCTGTATCATTATCTGTATTAGATCAGCCTGCTGCTGGAATTTGGTTTTATCTAGTTACTTTGAATAGAGATAGTGGTATACCCGGTAGTATAACTGTAGGAGAAAACGGTTCTTTGCCATATATTTCTGTTGTTGAATTTGGAGGTGGATCATTAGGTGCAACAGGTTATACTGGCTACACCGGAGTCACCGGACCACAAGGTATTCCCGGATCATATTCTAATACTGGGGCTACTGGTTACACAGGATACGCTGGATATGTAAATAATTACTCAGCTAATACTGGACCTGCATCCTCAGGACTTAGTATAAATCAGTTTGTAGTTGTAACTACAAATCCAATAATCACAACTGGTAATTCAATTCTGGTTACTTGTAATTTTGATATGTATGGCAACGATAATAGTTTTACAATGGGATCTTTTCAATTATATAGAAGTACTTCTCGTACTGTTTTGACTAACTCCGTCGCAGTAGGGACAACAATAAAAGCAGAAGTACAGCTAGGGCAATATAATCAAGGTGTCTGTTTAACTGGAATAGATAATCCTCCAATTGGAATATTTTATTATATGTGCGTACTAATAGCTCTTAGTGGTACTGTTAAAATATCAGAAGGTAGTTTTCCATATATTGCTGCGATAGAATTTGGAGGTGGATCATTAGGAGCTACAGGTTATACTGGTTACACTGGAGTTACTGGATACACTGGAGTTACTGGATACACTGGTTATACCGGAAGAACAGGATGGACTGGATTCACAGGTTATACTGGCTACACCGGTTATACTGGATACACAGGTCCTCAAGGTCCGCAAGGTCCTGGAGTAGGAGATACCGGATATACAGGATACACTGGATATATTTCTGCTATAGGAGCAGCTTATAGTAACTATGCATATTGGAATCCAAGTTCTAGTTCTTGGCTAGCCGAGACAGGAAATAAGGTTCATATCGGTGAAAATGCAGGACAAAATATTCAAGGAGACCAAACTGTAGCTATAGGAACGTATGCAGGACAAGCAAACCAAGGACAGTTTGCAACAGCTGTAGGAAATTTTGCAGGATCCAATCAACAAGGTGAACGTGCAACAGCTATAGGAGATACTGCAGGATATGATAATCAAAAAACTCAGGCAGTAGCTGTAGGAGCTTATGCAGGAGCTTTTAATCAACGAGAGTATGCAGTAGCGGTAGGATATCAGGCAGGATTAACGTTACAAGGAACAGGATCAGTAGCTATTGGATGGAGTGCAGGTGCGAGTAATCAAGGACAGTTTGCAACAGCTGTAGGAAGTTTTGCAGGATGGACTAATCAAAGAGAAAAAGCAACAGCTTTAGGAAATTATGCAGGAGCTAGTCAACAAGGAACAGGAGCAACAGCTGTAGGAGATACTGCAGGATGGATTAATCAAGGACAGTATGCAGTAGCTGTAGGATATCGTGCAGCAGATTCTAATCAAGGAACAGGTGCAGTAGCTATAGGAAATAAGGCTGGATATTCTAATCAAGGAGAAAGTTCAGTAGCTATAGGAAATCAAGCAGGATATGGAACACAAGCATCAGGATCAGTATCTATAGGATTTTTAGCAGGATATCAATCACAAGGAGAAAATTCAGTAGCTATAGGAAATAACGCAGGAAATAGTCTTCAAGGAGCAGGATCATTAGCTATAGGATATTTTGCAGGAAATAATAACCAAGCAAATGAATCAGTAGCTATAGGATGGCAGGCAGGATATAATTCACAAAAACAATATTCTGTAGCTGTTGGAAGTAATGCAGGATATACAGAACAAGGAGACAGTTCAGTAGCTGTTGGAACTTATTCAGGATATGAAACACAAGGACAGAGATCAGTAGCTATAGGATACGTAGCAGGATATAATACACAAGGATCAGGATCAGTAGCTATAGGATATGAGGCGGCATATCAAGGGCAAGGAGACAGTGCAATAGCTATAGGGTATGGAGCAGGATATACAAAACAAGGAAATGAAGCAGTAGCTATAGGATACCAGGCAGGATATCAATCACAAGGTGTTGATACAGTAGCTATAGGATACCAGGCAGGATACACAGAACAACGAGAGAAAGCAGTAGCTATAGGATATCAGGCAGGAAATACAGGTCAAGGATCTCAAGCAATAGCTATAGGAGATCGCGCAGGATATTCACAACAAGGAAACTTTGCAGTAGCTATAGGATTTAATGCAGGATATACAAATCAAGGACTAGAATCAATAGCTATAGGACATTTTGCTGGATATAGAACACAAGGAACATATTCTGTAGCTATTGGATCTTCTGCTGGTATAAGTAATCAAGGAACAGGAGCAATAGCTATAGGATGGGATACAGCAAGAACAAATCAAGGAAATTATTCAATTGCTATAGGATTTCGTGCAGGATATCCTGCTCAGGTTGCTGGTAGTATAGTTCTAAACGCAACCGGAAGCGGATCATTAACTGCTACACAAGCAGGATTCTTTGTAAATCCTGTAAGAAGAGATAACACAACACTATCTGCTTTAACTTATAATGTAAACACTAAGGAAATAACATATGCTACTTCTGGAACTAAAACTTTCGTAATTGATAATCCACAAGATAAAGATAAGTATTTAGTTCATGGTTGTCTAGAAGGCCCTGAAGCTGGTGTATATTATCGCGGCAAAGGGTTAATACCAGAATCCGCTAAATTTATTGAAATCTCTTTACCTAAATATGTTAAACACATTGCTACTGATTTTACCATTCAAATAACAGCAATTAATGATAAAAATATAGTCTATACAACAAGTGAAGTTGATGAAGAACATGGAACTTTTAAAGTCTACGGACAACCCGGCTCATTTTTCTGGCACGTTTATGGAATGAGATCTTCAATTGTTGTTGAACCATTAAAAACAGAAGTTAATCTTAAAGGCTCTGGCCCATATAAATGGATTGAATAACTCAAAACTTATTAATTTAGTTTTAAAATAAAAATGAAATTTTAAAACAACCTTATTTTTATTATTGGAAATAATTATATAATAAATCTAAACAAATATTAAATTATTATATAATAAAAAATGTCATATAACATGAATTATTCACCTACTCCTGTTGAACAAGAATACTTAATTGACTTGATAGGAGATGTCTCAGGAAATAGTGGAGGAGGCGGAACAGGATACACCGGATATACAGGATACACCGGATATACAGGATACACCGGATACACCGGATATACAGGATACACTGGTTACACAGGATACACTGGTTACACAGGATTCACTGGATATACAGGTTACACAGGATTCACAGGATACACAGGATTCACAGGATACACTGGTTACACAGGATACACAGGATTCACTGGTTACACAGGATTCACTGGATATACAGGGTACACCGGATACACTGGATACACAGGATTCACTGGTTACACAGGATACACCGGATATACAGGGTACACCGGATATACAGGGTACACTGGATATACAGGGTACACCGGATACACAGGATTCACTGGATATACAGGGTACACCGGATATACAGGGTACACCGGATATACAGGATATATTTCTGCTTTAGGAACATATTATAGTAATTATGCTTATTGGCAGCCAACTTCTAGTAGTTGGTTAGCTGAAACAGCAACAACAGTTCATATTGGAAGTAACGCAGGGTTTACTAATCAAAATGCTTATGCTGTAGCTATTGGACAAGAAGCTGGATATTGGAGTCAAGCAACAGGAGCTGTAGCTATAGGATATCAGACAGGATGGATGACACAAGGAACAGGAGCTATAGCTATAGGATATCAGGCAGGAAATTCAATGCAAGGAACAGGAGCTATAGCTATAGGATACCAGGCAGGATATTCAGGACAGGAATATAATTCTATAGCTATAGGAACAGAGGCAGGAAGGACAGGACAGCAAAATAATTCTATAGCTATAGGATATAGGGCAGCACAAATTGGTCAAGACAATCTTTCGGTAGCTATAGGACAGCAAGCAGGTCAATTTAGTCAAGGATATAGTTGTATAGCTATAGGAAATCAAGCAGGATGTTCAAATCAAGAAAATTATGCAATAGCTATAGGACGTTTTTCAGGACAATCAAATCAAGGAGAAGAAGGAATTGCTATTGGATATCATTCTGGGAGGTATTCTCAAGGAACAGGAGCTGTAGCTATAGGATATTTCGCAGGATTTTCAAACCAGGGAACAGGATCAATAGCTATAGGATGGTCTGCAGGATGTTCAGGTCAAGAAACAGGAGCTATAGCTATAGGATATTTTGCAGGGGAATCATCACAACAACAGTATTCGGTAGCTATAGGTTGGCAGGCAGGACAATATACACAAGGAGATAATGCAGTAGCTGTAGGATATCTGGCTGGACAAAGTAATCAAGGAACAGGAGCAATTTCTATAGGATTTCAGGCAGGAAATACTAATCAAGGAAATTATTCAATTGCTATAGGATTTCGTGCTGGATATCCTACACAAGCTGCTGGTAGTATAGTTCTAAACGCAACCGGAAGCGGATCATTAAGTGCTACACAAGCAGGATTCTTTGTAAAACCTATAAGAACTACAAGCGCAAACGCAAGTAATGTAGCTCTTGTATATGATTCAGCTTCAAGTGAAGTAACATGGGGAAGTAAAACTTTCGTAATTGATAATCCAGACGAAAAGGATAAATACTTGGTTCATGGTTGTCTAGAAGGACCTGAATCTGGTGTATATTATCGCGGTAAAGGTATAATTCAACAATCAGAAGAATACACTCAAATATTTTTACCAAAATATGTCAAAAAACTCGCCACTGATTTTACCATTCAAATAACACCAATTAGAGATAATATCATTAAAAATATATTATACACAACAACTGAAGTTGATCAAGAAACTGGAACTTTTAAAGTCTACGGTCAAACCGGCTCATTTTTCTGGCATGTTTATGGAACCAGACACTCCATAGATGTTGCTCCATTGAAATCTTCTGTCAATCTTAAAGGCTCTGGCCCATATAAATGGATTGAATAACTCAAAATCTGTTAATTTAGTTTTAAAATAAAAATGAAATTTTAAAACAGTTTCTCACACAAAAGTTAAGATGGATCTTTCTTGTGACATATGCGCTGAAAACATAAAAAAGTTTTCAGTCATAAAATGCCCTTTTTGCGAGTTTTCCACTTGCAAAGACTGCCAATTCAAATATATATTAGATAAGGATCGTGATAAACAAGCTCACTGTATGAACTGCAAACACGAATGGACCAAAGAAATCCTACTAAAATTATTCTCAAAATCCTGGGTTGAAAAATCTTATTCAAAATACATTATGGACCGAACTTTCATCACAGAAAAAGCCCTTTTCCCCGCCACCCAACCTCTCGTTGAAATTGAATTGAAAAAAAACGAAATAGACGATGAAATTTCAAAACTACTTAGTCGCATAAAAGAATTAAAAGCTGAATCCAAAAAACTTGACACTCTTCTAGACAATCTAAAAAATAATAAAACTAAAGTTGATGCTTCCACATTAAAATGCAAGTGCCCCGCCCCAGACTGCAAAGGTTTTATCACCGATAAATGGACTTGCGGTCTATGTAAAACTCGCATATGCTCTAAATGCCGTGAAATTAAACCTGACCGCGGCCCTATTGGGGCCCCTGACCGTTTACCAAAACACCAATGCGACAAGGACGCTTTATTAACCGTTGAACTATTAAAGAAAGACACAAAACCCTGCCCAAAATGCGCCTGTATGATTTTTAAGATTGAAGGTTGCGACCAAATCTGGTGTGTTAAGTGCCACACAGCATTTTCTTGGAAAACAGGTTTGATTGACAACGGACCAGTTCATAACCCTCACTATTATGAAATGTTAAGAAACTTAAATGGTGGTGTTGCTCCTAGAAACCCTGGAGACTTTGTATGCGGAGGATTACCAAACTTAGAAGATATTAGAGACCGTTACAGACGCCAAGATCAAAAACGATGGAATCATATTTTAACTGTATATAGATCTGTCACTCACATAATGAATGACACTATGGTTAATATCTATCCTATAATTAATCGTATCAACGAAAACATAGATCTTCGCATACGCTATATGATGAATAAGATTGATGAAAAGAAATTCTTAAGTGACATTAAACGCAATATGAAAAAGAAAGAAATTCACCACGAGATTCACCAGATTCTAGAAATGTTTGCTAACACAATGATAAGTCTTTTTGGCAACATATTAGAATCTAAAACTGATAAGACTCTCCTCGTTGAACTTGATAATATTGAAAAACTACGTATTTACTACAACAAACAAATTAGAAAAGTAGCACATATTTATAATCACACTCCTGACTATATTTACATTGATAAAAACTGGGATTTTCTATCACAACAAAAATATGACTCTATGCTCTTACTGTAAAAATTATTATTTTTAAATATTTAACTATTTAAAAATTACTAAGAGTCGCTATAATATATTACTTCTGATTCTACATCTGATACTATATCTTCTTTCTCTTCTTGCTTATCTTCAATCATACCAGATATTTTCTTTGGAATTAATATCATCAACTCATAAGCCAGCTTTCTACTAAATTCGGTTGGAGGGCCACCCATAAACCTTATTCCATTACAATACTCCAAAAACTTACTCTTCAAACTTAATTTATATTCAAGATCCATATTCTTATTTGCGTCTAATTCTTCACCTGCTTTTAATAATAATTCCCGATTAATTGGATCTATTGCCTTTGAGATCTTTGTTAATAAGTTCCTTGCCTCAAAATCAACACATAACTCATTATTCTCATCTTTATACTTAATTGTCTTCCTTGCTCTATCTGCGACAACTATGCTATCCTTACAAGGATACTTTACTATAAATGTAGCATATCCGTGTGCTCCATTCTTTATATGTTCTATTGTTAAATGTTTTGCGTTATTTTGGAAATGCTCGTCTGTCATTGCTGTAAAGTTTTCTATATTTACTGTATTATATGTGTTCTTTACCTTTGGTGCTGATACTGCCTTTAACAATAATTTTTCATTCTGCTCTTGATATACCTTTATTTGTTCATTCTTATCATCTAAAATCTTTTGAAAATTTTCTAATTTAATTTTTACTTCTTCCTCCTTCTGTTCTAGTGTTTCTTTTAATTTTTTTGATTCTTCTTGATATTTTAATAGCTGTATAAATATTGGATCTGAAGAATGAGATGCTATATGCAAGTCAAAATTATATTTGACATTAAATTTTTTCAAACAATGTAAACATTCATATATTTCTTCTGGTTTCTTATTTTGAAGCTTTAAACAAAATTTTGCTTTTGCCTGGTGATTTTTTAACACCATTTTAGTTGTAAATGTTTTTTCACAAAAATTGCATTTATGTTCCATTTTATTATAATAACTATTTATTTAAATCATTATATCTAAAAATAATAGATCTTCCTAAAAAAAATAGATCTTTCTATTATATTTAGAAAGATTAGATAGAAATAGAAAATTATAGATATATTTTTTGTATTTTAAGGCATTTGACCCTGAAAACTATAATATCAAAAAAAACTCCCAATTTGTGTGTGTTCGCAAAAAACTCCGGATGGATTTTTTTTACAGATTTTTAGAGATTTTTAAAATGATATAAAACTTTTTTGATTAACTATTTATAATAATTAAAAATTCAAAAAAAATAAGTTATAAAATTTAAAATATAATCTTAAGATTTTTTATTCTACTTATTTTTGTGGAATTGTTATTTAAAGAAATGTTTTTTACAATAAAATGGAATGCGAATTTTGTAAGAAAACATTAAGGGATACAAGTGCTTTGAATAAACATAAAAAACAAGCTAAATACTGTTTAGATATTCAAAAAGCAAAACCTGATATTATATATAAATGTTCAATATGTGAAAAAAGTTTTAGTGTAAAAAGTAGTTATGAGAGACATGAAATAAGTTGTAAAAATAAACCTGCTATACTTAATAGTGAAATAGAAGAGTTGAAAAAAAAATTAATAGATCAAAAGGAAAATATTTTAAAAAAAGCTTTAGATGAAATAGAAGAACTAAAAGAGCAATTAAAAGTATCACAAGAGACATTAAAGATAACACAAGATCAACTAAAGATATTACAAGAAGAAAATGTAAAACATTTACAAAAAGAAAATACCGAAAATAAAAAGAAGATAGAGAGTATGACAAAGAAGTATGTAAAGAAGCAAGAGCGTGTTCAATATGAAGTTCCAAATGTAATATATGTTTTAACAACTGCTTCTTTAAAGAAGGAGAGGAGATATATATTAGGAAAAGCGGGAAATTTGACAGACAGGTTATCAACATATAACAAGACAGATGAGCATGAGGTGGTATATTACCAAGGGTGTGTAGATTTAGAGAGTATGGCATTGGTGGAGAGTTTGGTGTTTCGCAAGTTAAAAGATTATAGAGAACAGGCGAATAGAGAGCGATTTGTTTTACCAGAAGATAAGGAAGTAGATATCTTTATACAGGCAATAAAGAGTAGTATAGATGCGTGTAAATAAATTTTATAAAATATTTAAATATTTTATAATTATAACTTATTTTTAAAAGTATCCTTACATATTATATAAACTATTATTACAATCAACACAGTATATGTTCCACATCCAAAATAACGAGTATATTTTATAGATTTTCCTTTATCATCTGGGCACAATTTTTTCATGCCTTCCAAACTAGGACTTTCTTTATTAGAATATAGTATTTCTTGACATCCTAAATGAGAAAACATCAATATAGTTAAAATAGATATTACAATTGATGTTATAATCATTGTTTTAATACTTAGATTATATCTTAAAAATACTGTAACTATAACTCCAAATACTACTAAGATGTCCTTTATATGATCGTAGTAATCACCAAATTTACTAACACATCCGTATTTTCTAGCATAATGTCCATCCATACAGTCAAAAAAATAAGATATGATATAACCAATCATAAACATAGCTACTTTACCATTGTATAAATAATATAGTGATATAAGTCCAAAGATAAGTGATAGTGTTGTTATACCATTTGCGTTAAAGTTTAGACTGTGAAATATAGGACAGAGTTTTTCTG
>Ga0214921_10003998_pt1 | contig 22147 bp, 21 predicted proteins | sample LL1505_MetaG_FD_177992 | JGI IMG/M metagenome (GOLD analysis project Ga0214921, IMG submission 177992) | Freshwater microbial communities from Lake Lanier, Atlanta, Georgia, United States - LL-1505 | ecosystem: Environmental > Aquatic > Freshwater > Lake | place: USA: Georgia | collected... | reverse complement strand
CTACAAATTTTGCACCTAAACTCATTACTTCTTCCTTTACTGCAGGCCTTGTATCAAACACTTCGATCACTGCACCCAAACGCTTACCTGTTGCAATGGCTTGCAAGCCTGCAACCCCAGCGCCGAGTATCAACATTTTTGCAGGAGCGATGCTTCCAGCAGCAGTCATAAACATGGGGAAGTATTTTGGATAAAGATTTGCCGCTAATAATACTGCTTTATATCCGGCAATATTTGCCTGACTGCTCAGTACATCCATACTTTGTGCCCGGGTAGTTCTAGGCAGCATATCCATACTAAATACCGTATAATTATTACTAGCCCATTGAGAAATTGTCTTGGCATTAATAAAAGCCTGAAAGAAGCCAATGATTACTTTGCCCTTAGTGACAGCATTATCTGATTCACTGATTGGGTTGATCGATAAAATGACATCTGCTTTTTGCAGAACATCATGCCTGTTGGCTACAGAAGCACCGGCATCCTGATAAGCTTGATCGTTTGCGAAAGCATTTACGCCAGCACCGGATTCAATAATCAGGTCAATATTCATTTTTTTAAGGATCGCAATGTGTTCAGGTAAAAGAGAAGTTCTTGTTTCGAAAGAAGGTTCTTTAAGTAGACCAATAATCATAATTAAAATAATTGACCTCGAAGGTAAGAAAAATTAAAATTGAATGGTAAAATGCTGCTTGACTTTAAAGTCATTTTTGAAAAAAACCAAGCCGATAAAGAACAAATCAATTGATAAGGTAACAGAAGGGTGTTGTTTTATTTCATTCCAGGCACTTTCCATTTCAGGGCTCCAATGAATATCATCAAAAATAATAATGCTTTTTTCATTTGTAAGAGGGAGTAGCTGTTTAAAATAATCAAGAGTTGGCTTTTTACGATGATTGCCATCGATAAAGGCAAAATCAATGGTTGGATTATTCGAAATAAACTCAGGTAAGGTTGTTGAAAATTCGCCTAGAATTAAATTGACGTTGGTTAAGGCAAGCTTTTTAAAATGTTGGAGAGAAATATTGGCAATAGACTTTGATCCTTCAAAAGTAAATATAGTCGCTGTTTCATTGGCTTTCGCCAAATAGGCGGTGGTTAATCCAAAAGAAGTACCTAATTCAATAATGGTTTTCGGTTTGTAATATTGTACAATTCGATACAGCAGTTGGGCATATTTTTTTGGCTTTAAAGAAGACTTTGCAATTTTGTCTATTCTTCTTTTGTTTGATTTAATTAAACCTGAACCGGCACCAAAATCTTCCACTTCAATAAATGATTTTTTTTTATACAGTTGGCTCCTTAATTGTTCAATTATTATAAAAGCGTGTTGTTCTTTTTTGTCATTCAATATAGAAGTTATGAAATCAAATACAAATGGAGAATGAACGCCATGGCCTTTATTATTGGAGGAAGTGAACCAATAGGAAATATATTTTCTAGCAAGTATGAAATAGGAATACAAAATATTTTATATAGTGTTTTTAAAATAACAGATTTATAGGTAATAATTGATTGGGCTAGGTTATGCCATTTTTCTATCCCAAATCTGAATAGAATGGGGCAGGTTGTTTTTTTCGTCCGCCATAAAATCTTTCGATGAAGTTAATGTCCATTCATTTTCATTTAATGCAGGGAAAAATGTATCGCCTTCTATAGTTGTATGAACCCTTGTAAGATAAATTCTATCAGATAAAGAGAGGCTTTCTTTATAGATTTGCCCCCCGCCTATAATAAAAATTTCTGTACAGTTAGTTGCTGCGGCTTTTTCTATTGCATCATTAATACTGTTTGCCACTAACACTTCATCAAAATGCCAATCAGTTTGTTTGGTTATAACAATATTAATTCTTCCAGGGAGTAGTTTGTTTACAGATTCAAATGTCTTTCTTCCCATAATCACTACCGATCCCCAGGTAGTATTTTTAAAAAATGTTAAATCGTTGGGAAGATGCCAGGGCAGTTGATTATTGCTGCCGATTGCATTATTTTCTGCCGCTGCTACGATAATTGAAATCATGGTGGATTAGTTTATATGGCAACGGGAGCTTTAATGCCAGGATGTGATTGGTAATTGACTAATTCAAAGTCTTCATATTTGAAATCAAAAATATCTTTTACCTCAGGATTTATTTTCATTATTGGTAACGGGAATGGGCTTCTTGATAATTGAAGCTCGGCTTGTTCCATATGATTATTGTATAAATGAACATCACCAAATGAATGAACAAAATCACCATATTCAAGATGGCAAACTTGAGCAATCATCATTGTAAGTAAGGCATAAGAAGCAATGTTAAACGGAACGCCTAAAAAAACATCCGCACTGCGTTGATATAATTGGCAGCTTAATTTTCCATTTGCCACATAAAATTGGAATAAACAATGGCATGGCATTAATTTCATTTTAGGCAAATCGGCAACATTCCATGCGCTAATGATAAGTCTTCTGCTATCTGGATTTGTATTTATTTGATGAATTAAATCCTGCACCTGATCTACCACTTGTCCGTTTGCACCTTCCCAACTGCGCCACTGTTTACCGTATACAGGGCCTAAGTTGCCATTTTCATCTGCCCATTCATTCCATATAGATACATTATTTTCTGTTAGATAAGCGATATTCGTTTCGCCTTTTAAAAACCAAAGAAGTTCATGGATAATGCTTTTGAGGTGCGTTTTTTTGGTAGTAACCAGCGGAAATCCGTCTGCTAAATTGAACCTCATTTGATAGCCAAATACACTTCGTGTTCCTGTACCTGTTCTGTCACTCTTTTCGGTACCGATTTCTTTAACATGTTTTAATAAATCAAGATATTGTTGCATAGTTGCAAGATAAAAAAGTTTCAGAGGTTGAAAAAGTTTAAGCGGTTTAAAATCTTCTTTTGTTGATAATTTGTAGGGTAAAAGACTTTACTTGAATTCAATAGCTTATATGTATTAATCCTAAAAATAGCTTTATCTATCATTATATTTGCATAGTAATTGATATAATGAGTAAAAAAGGAAAAGTATTGATGGCGATGAGCGGCGGTATTGATAGTACAGTAGCTGCTTTGATGCTTCATAAAGAAGGATATGAAGTAGTGGGCATCACTATGAAAACATGGGATTATGCTACCAGTGTTGGGGTGACAAATAAAAAAGAAACAGGCTGTTGTAATTTAGATAGTTTTAATGACGCTAGAATGGCAGCCGTACAGCATGGCTTTCCTCATTTTATTTTAGACATACGGGAAGAGTTTGGTGATTTTGTAATTGAGAATTTTGTAGAAGAATATCTTGCAGGAAGAACGCCTAATCCATGTGTTATGTGTAATACGCATATAAAATGGAGGGCATTATTAAAGCGTGCCGATGCTTTAGGTTGTGAATTTATTGCCACCGGCCATTATGCTCAAATTCACCAACATACAAACGGAAGATATTTTATTCGTAAAGGTATAGATGATACCAAAGATCAGAGTTATGCTTTGTGGGGACTTCAGCAAGATTTACTAAAAAGAACATTGCTTCCATTAGGTACATTTCGAAAATCAGAAATCCGACAAATGGCGCATGATTTTGGGTATCCAGAATTGGCGAAAAAAAATGAGAGTTATGAAATTTGTTTTGTTCCAGATAATGATTATCGGGGATTTTTGAAAAGAAGAGTAGATGGATTAGAAGAAAAAGTGAATGGTGGAAATTTTGTAGACCAAGCGGGAAAGATATTGGGTAAGCACAAAGGCTATCCTTTTTATACAATTGGGCAGAGAAAAGGGCTAGAAATAGCATTAGGTACGCCTGCGTTTGTAACAGAAATAATTCCAGAAACTAATGTAGTGGTTCTTGGTACGGAAGAAGACTTAAATAAAACTGAAATGTTAGTACACAATATTAACTGGATAAAATATGAGGGGTTGGAAACCGGTATGGAAGCGACAACCAAAATAAGGTATAAAGATAAAGGTGCATTCAGTCAATTGGAAAAATCTGCACATGGCGTAAAAGTTGTTTTTTATGATAATGTGAAAGGAGTTGCACCAGGCCAAAGCGCTGTCTTTTATGAGGGAGATGACGTAATTGGTGGTGGAATAATACAAAGACAAACTCATGCATAAAAACTAAATCACTCCTTATAATTTATATATGAATGTTACAAAAGCTGGCTTAATTAATACTAAAATAACATTGTTTATTATTGGCTATTTATTTTGTGTTGGTTTAATTTCTTGTAATAAAAAAACGGAACCATATGAATCTGCTCAGATAAAATATTATTATCCATTAGAAGAAGGCAGGTATATTATATACAATGTAGATTCCTTGATATATATATCATTTGGAACGAGAGATACGATTGTACATTGCCAAGTGAAATATCAAACAGATGGCCAGATGACAGATAATTTAGGAAGGCCTTCTTATCGTATTTTTAGGTATTATAGAAGTGATGAAAATCAGCCTTGGGTTCCCGAGGCTACGATAATGGCAACTAACACCGTTAACAGCCTTGAGTTAGTGGAAGATAATTTAAGGTTTATAAAACTTCGCTTACCAATTAAAGAAAACATCACTTGGAAGGGGAACACGTATATTGAGACTTCATCTGTAAATTCAAATTTGAGGTATTTAGATAATTGGGATTATGTTTTTCATCAGGTAGGCAACACCGAAATAATTGGAACTGATACACTTAAAAATGTTATAACAGTTGATCAACGAGATGAGATAATTGGCTTGCCTCAAAATTCTGATAGCTATAGCGAAATCAATTACGCACAGGAAAAGTATGCATTGGGAATTGGCATGGTGTTTAAAACATTTTTACACAAAGAATATCAGCCCAATAATGGCGGTTATGTTGCAGACGGATCTTATGGAGTAACGTACACAATGATTGAGCATAATTAATTTAGTAATGAAGATAAATATTCGTAAAGCAAAAAAAGAAGATTGTGTAAGGCTGATGGAATTAATTACAGAGCTTGCAGTGTATGAAAAATCGCCTTATGAAGTAACGGTTACTTTCGATCATTTTGTAGAAAGTGGATTTGGTGAAAATCCTGTATGGTGGGCTTATGTAGCAGAGGTTGATGACGAGAAAGGAATGAAAATGATTGCTGGATTTGCATTGTATTACATCAGGTATAGCACGTGGAAAGGACAAAGGATGTATTTGGAAGATATCATTGTAACAGAAAAAATGAGGGGTAAAGGAATTGGAAAAATGTTATTCGATACATTAATCGAAGTGTGCAAGGAGGAAAACCTTAAAGGGATAGCCTGGCAGGTATTGGATTGGAATGAACCTGCTTTGAATTTTTACAAAAAATTTAAAGCAGTAAAACTGGATGCTTCATGGATAAATGGAAGTCTTGATTAGCATAGTTGGTTATTGTTGAATACTTAAAATTAACAAGCAGCCTATTTTGCAATTAATTATATTTGTACACAATCTTTTAAATAAAAAAATAAAATCATGTTTTTAGTTGTTCAATTTTGGTGGTTAATACTAATTGTAATTGCCATTTTCAGTGGATTATTCACTGTTAATCAAGGTACTATTGCAGTAATAACAAGATTTGGTAAATATGTTAGCATTCAACGGCCAGGTCTTCGATTTAAAATTCCTATTATCGATCAGATTTATAAAAGAATAAGTATTCAAAATCGATCTGTTGAATTAGAGTTTCAGGCAGTAACAATTGATCAGGCAAATGTTTATTTCAAATCAATGTTACTATATTCTGTTCAAAATGAAACTGAAGACACTATTCAAAAAGTGGCTTTTAAATTTATTAGTGATAAGGATTTGATGCAGGCGTTGGTGAGAACAATTGAAGGAAATATCAGGGCATTCGTTGCTACCAGAAAGCAATCTGAAATATTAGGATTAAGAAGAGATATTGTGGAATTTGTGAAGGAGCATGTGGATGCTTCACTTGAAGAATGGGGGTATCACTTACAGGATTTACAAATCAATGATATCACTTTTGATCAGGCTATCATTGAAAGTATGAGTAAGGTAGTGGCGAGCAATAATTTAAAGGCTGCTGCAGAAAATGAAGGACAAGCTTTATTAATAACAAAAACAAAAGCAGCTGAAGCAGAAGGAAATTCAATTAGAATTTCGGCAGAAGCAGAAAAGCAGGCAGCTCAGTTAAGGGGTCAAGGCGTTGCGTTATTTAGACAAGAAGTTGCTAAGGGTATGGGCATGGCTGCAGAACAAATGAAAATGGCCAATTTGGATACTAGCGTTATATTATTTAGCATGTGGACAGAAGCCATCAAAAATTTTGCAGAATATGGAAAAGGGAATGTGATATTTTTAGATGGCAGTAGTGAAGGAATGGAAAAGACGATGCGTCAGCTTATGGCGATGCAGCAAATGGAAAAGTAAGTATTATTAACATATTTTTGTATCATAGTTTACAAAAAATATTGTTTTTTACATTTCATTTTATTTAAAAAAATAACTAAAAAATATGTTTGATATCCTATTACAAATCGATACAACCACCACAGGTGTAATAAGCGAAGTGAAAGTAGAATCTTTATGGAGTTTATTAGGTAAGGGTGGTCCAATTATGATACCATTGGCAATATTATTCGCTTTGGTTGTTTATTTTTTCATTGAAAGAATGTTGGTAATAAAGCAGGCTGGAAATATCAGTAATGACTTTATGCTAAGAATACGGGAGAATATTGTAACAGGAAACGTTAATGGCGCGCGGAGTTTAGCAAAGAACACCGATAATCCAGTAGCAAGAATGATTGACAAAGGATTACAAAGAATAGGCAAACCAATTGACGCAATAGAAAAAAGTATGGAAAATGTAGCTAAGCTTGAATTGTATAAATTAGAAAAAAATCTAAATATCATTTCAGTAATCGCAAGAATGGCTCCACTATTTGGTTTCGTAGGTACTATTATTGGATTGGTCATGTTGTTAAAGGAGTTTGCTACTATTAGCAATCCTTCTATAAGTCAAATTGCCGATGCGATGTATGTTAAGTTGGTTACCTCAGCAACCGGATTGATAATTGGTATGTTAGCGTTTATGGGACATAGTTATTTAGATACACAAATAAACAGATTAGCAAATAATATAGAATCTTGCAATAATGAATTGATAGATATCTTACAAGAGCCTACAAAATAATCATCAATCTAATTAACGAATGAGCTTAAGAAAAAATAAATTAAGGGAGATGCACGCGGATCTAGATACAGGGCCGTTGAATGATATTCTGTTTATTTTACTGATGTTTTTTTTAATGATTTCTACATTAGCTAATCCTAATGTAATAAAGATGAGTGTTCCTAAGGCAAAAAGTGACACGAAGCAAAAGCAGAGTGTGGTAGTTAGTGTAGATAAAAATAAAAATTTCTTTATTGGGTCAAAAAAAATAATGGAAGACTCCTTAGAATCAGTATTGAGAAAATATATAAAAGAAGGGGATAGTATTAAGCCGGCCGTTGTCATTAACGCAGATTCTGTAGCGCATTGGGGAGAAATAGTAAAGGTGATGAAAGTGGCCAGAAAGCTAGGTGCAATGACGTCAGCCACCGTTACAGGCACCGAGTAGCAACCACAATCCTATTTTTTCCATACAGGTCATTTACTAATGTCGTTTGATATCCACCAGAACTAAAAAGAGCGCAAACTTCCTGACCATATCCTTCATGTATTTCCATAAAAATATTTCCAGTTTCTGATAATTGTTTCTCGCAAAAATGTAAAATATTTTTATAGAAAATTAAAGGATTTTCATCCGGAACAAACAATGCGATAGAAGGTTCAAATAATGTCACATTCTTGTCCATCTCAATCATTTCTTTATTTGGTATATAGGGAGGATTGCTTACTAACACATCAAATTTTCCGATTTCACTCCAATGGGTAGACGCTAAAAAATCAATTTCAAGAAACGATATTACTACTTTGTTTGCTTCAGCATTTTCTTTTGCAATATTTAAAGCAGCCCTACTGATATCTATAGCGGTAATATTTATATCAGGTATATTTTTTTTTATTGCAATTGAAATACAGCCACTACCAGTACCGATTTCTAATAAATTACCAAGAGGATTTTTTTTCAAGTAATCTAGTGCCGCAGAAACCAATTCCTCCGTTTCCGGCCTTGGAATAAGCACATCGGGTGTAACTTTAAAATTCAATGAATGAAACCAAGTATTTCCTATTACATATTGAATAGGGGTATGATTCATTAATTTAGCTAGGCTTGTTTCAAGTTTTGAGCGACTTTCTTCATTTAGTAAGGCATCAGGATCCTTAATCATATCAACCCTGCTAATATTTACTATGGATTCAAAAACAAATTTTGTAATATTGGCAGCCTCATTTGGCGAATATATTGTTTCAATGTTTTTTAAAAAGGATCTGTATAATGTATTAATTGTCATCTACGCAAATTTACTTTATTTTTCAATCCTTAATTTTACAGTATTGAACTTGAATGAAAAATATATGCACCGGTGCCTTCAGTTGGCAAAGAAAGGGTTAGGAAATGTAGCGCCTAATCCAATGGTTGGAGCAATATTAGTGCACAAAGATGTAATAATTGGCGAAGGTTATCATCAAAGTTTCGGATCCAATCATGCGGAAGTAAATTGCATACAATCGGTAGCGAGCAACAATAAGCATCTAATAAAAGACAGCACATTATATGTTTCATTAGAGCCTTGTAATCATTTTGGAAAAACGCCACCTTGTACGAATTTTATCATTCAACATGGTATTAAAGAAGTAATTATTGCGTGTATGGATTCATTTGAAAAAGTAAATGGATCCGGAATTGAAAAATTGAAAGAAGCCGGAATAAAGGTAACTACAGGCGTTTTGGAAAAAGAAGCATTAGTATTAAATAAACGATTTTTTACTTTTCATACTTTAAAAAGGCCTTACATTATTTTAAAATGGGCACAAACGAATAATGGTATGATTGCTGGAGAAATGAAACAGCTCATTAAAATTAGTAATGATAGCACCAACAAATTGGTACATCAATGGCGAAGTCAGGAGAGTGCAATACTTGTAGGAACACATACAGCCGAATTGGATAACCCAAGCCTAACCACAAGGCATTGGCCAGGCAAAAATCCGTTGAGAATATTTATTGATAAAGATTTGCGAATTAGTCAGTCCTCTAATTTATTAGACAATAGTACACCAACATTGATTATAAACAGGCTAGAAGAAAAGAAAATCGGTAATACTATTTTTGTGAAGTATGACGATAAGAAGCGGTTAATTCCTCAGCTTAATGCAATTCTTTATGATAAAGGAATATCTTCATTAATTGTAGAAGGAGGTGTAATATTGTTGCAATCGTTCATCAATGAAAATATCTGGGATGAAGCAAGGATTATTACCAATAAAAATATGGAAGTATTAAATGGGTTAGATTCGCCAATTATTTCGAAAAAAAATCCAATAAGAGAAGCATATATTTTTCACGACGAAATTGTATATTATTCTAGAGAAGGTATATAAAAAATGGACAATTATTTTACAATTGAAACAACCTCAATAGCTGAATTTAAAGATCGGGGAAGTAAATTTATTTCAAATGCATTTCAAATTGAAAATGCAGTGGATTTTAAGTCGAAACTTAGCGCAATAAAAAAAGAACATATCAAAGCGGTGCATCATTGTTTTGCTTATAGAATTGGATTGGGGGGTGATAATTTCAGAATAAATGATGATGGAGAACCTTCTGGGTCTGCTGGAAAGCCAATATTAGGACAAATAGATAGTAAAAAAGTTACCAATACAGCAATCGTGGTTACCAGGTATTTTGGAGGTACATTGTTGGGGGTTCCTGGATTAATAAATGCATACAAAACAGCGGCAGCGCTTGCTTTGCAAACCACACCAATCATTCAAAAGCCAATAATGATACCTTATGAAATCGCATTTGATTATTTACATCAAAATGATATTATACGTTTATTAAAACAATATAATTGTGTCATACTAGAATCCAATATTAACCTCTTTTCGACAATCAAGTTTGATATTCCCAAAAGAAGGGAAGCAGAAGCGTTAATTAAAATGCAAGAAATGCATAATATAACGATAAAAAAAATATTGTGTTAATTTGTTTATTTATTTTAATTTAGCCACTCCAAACCGAGCTAACACCATTTTTTGTTTTTCATTATTTGGAATTCGATTAAAAATATTTAAATCTTATATGAAAAAAAGTCTACTAACATTATCGATTATCATTTCTATTCAGTTTGTAAATGCTCAGCAATTACATTTCATGAGTCAGTATTTACAGCATAACTCTATGTATAACCCTGCTGCTGCTGGAATGTCAGAAAAAAGTTTATTGGGTGTTTCTTATAGAAGCATGTGGGCATCATTCCCAGGTAATCCCAAAACGTCTGTTGTGTATGGCGATTTTGAATTAAATAAATTAAATGCTGGTTTAGGAACTTATTTATATAAAGACGAAACAGGTCCTACAAGTCGTACTGGTTTTCAATTAGCCTATTCTTATCACATTAAATCTAAAAATGAAAAAAGCGTTTTAGGAATTGGATTAGAGGTTAGGGGAGTTCAGTTTGCAATTGATAAAAGTAAGATAGATGTGACGGAGCCTATTGACCCTGCTTTTACCGGAGCAGCAAACAAAATAATATTTGATGCGGGTGCTGGTCTATATTGGAAATATAATAACCTTTCCGTTGGAGCAGCAGCTACCCAGTTAATGGGATCTAAGTTAAATTTAGCTGATGTGTCTAATTCGACTCAAAGTGGCCGACTATATCGACATTATAATGTAGTGGCTAGTTACAAAATTCAAACGGGGGATGATATTTTTATTATACCAAATGCTATGTATAGAGTAATTGAAAATGCTCCAACAGAGTGCGATTTAGCCGTTAAAGTGGATTATCAAGATAAATTATGGTGGGTACTTGATTTTAAAGTGAATCAATTTTGGAGTATTCAAGCTGGTTTAAAAATAAAGCAAAGAGTAAGGGCAACTTATTCATACGATTATTATGTAGCCCCTGTTAGCTTATTTTCTAGCGGAACGGGTGCTCACGAGATTGGAATCCAGTTTGACTTAAAGAAAAAATAAAAAGAACAGTAGAAAAATAATATACTTCAATCGAAAAAATAAATCAAAGAACAAATGAATAAGTTAAAACAAATAATTCTTACTTCAATTCTGTTATTTTCCGTAAATGCATTTGCTCAAACATTTACAGCCACTTTTGATGCTACAACTGGTGCAATTCCTGATGGAGCTTCAACAGCCACGTGTTTTGAATTGCCTGTATCAGGAATAGGGCTATTAAATTCTACAAACGTAGGTTTGGAGAATGTTCGAGTAAATATCACCCATGAGTGGGATGCTGATTTAGTAATCTCTTTGGTTGCCCCTGATGGTACATCTGTATTACTTTCAAACAATAGAGGAAATGATGCTAATTTTATAAATACAGTATTTACAGGAACTGTTGGTGATCCACTAATTTCTGCAAGTGTTCCTCCTTTTACAGGTAATTTTGCCCCTGAAGAATCTATAGGAGCAGTTAATAATGGAAGCTCAGGAGATGGAACATGGAAGCTTTGTATATTAGATATTGCAGGTGGATTGATTGGAAATATTGATTCCTTTTCTTTAACTTTTTCAACCAATATAGCCCCGCCACCTGCTTTTATCGTAAATGATAATCCATGTGGTGCAATCATGCTAGATGTTGATTCTACTTGTAATTCTCAAATTTTTTCTAATGTAAATGCAACCGCAACTCCAAATGTTCCTGCACCTGGTTGTTCCAGTTATAGTGGAAGCGATGTTTGGTTTAGTGTAATTGTACCTGCTGGAGGAGCCATTAGATTTGAAATGCAAGAAGATACAATGATAGATGGCGGGTTGGCTATATATTCGGGACATTGCGATAGCTTAACTTTAATTGAATGTAATGATGATGCTGGATTAGTATCAACATTGATGCCATTAATTACCTTGGCTAATCAAACGCCAGGTGATACTTTATGGTTAAGGGTGTGGGAATATGGAAACGATAACAATGGAACTTTTGGTATATGTGCAGCACTTCCGCCCCCACCACCTGCAAATGATGAACCATGTAATGCAGTAACCTTAACTGTGGAGGCAACTTGTACTTATCAAAACTTTACTAATACAAATGCAACATCTTCATCTAGTAGCATTCCACTTCCAGGATGTGCTTTATATACAGGAGCAGATGTTTGGTTTAATGCAATAGTTCCTGCAGATGGGGCCATAAGATTTGATACGCAAGCAGATACCATGTATGATGGTGGAATGGCTGTATATTCAGGATCTTGCAACAACCTTACATTAATGCAATGTGATGATAATACGGGCTCTGGATCAATGCCGCAAATTACTTTTCATAGCTTGACACCTGGAGATACATTATGGGTTAGAATGTGGGATTATGGCAATTATGCCAATGGAAATTTTGGTATCTGCGCAAGCATACCTCCTCCTGCGCCATTAAATGATGATCCATGTAATGCAACAGCCTTAGTGGTTAGTAATACTTGTCGTTATGTAACATCAACAAATGAAGATGCCACTGGTTCATTAAATGTACCAGATCCTGGTTGTGCTGGATACAGTGGTGGTGATGTTTGGTTTAAAGTGGTTGTTCCAGATACAGGAGCCACATTAATTTTTGATACTCAAGCAGGTGTATTATCTGATGGAGGAATGGCTATTTACTCTGGAACTTGTGATAATCTTACATTATTAGATTGTGATGATGATGGATTAGGCACTACGAGTATGCCACAAATTACCGCAGCTAATTTAACACCTGGAGATACTATTTGGGTAAGGGTTTGGGAGTTTTCAAACGACAATAATGGAAGTTTTCAAATTTGCGTTTCAACATCTGCAACCACTACAACACCTGATTGCGGAAATAATACTCCTGCAGGAAACACTTGTGACATTGCGCCACAGATATGTAATTTCAACGGATATTGTGGTAACACCTCTGCTGCATATACCAGAGATACTTGGACAGCACTTACAACAACATTCTCAAGCTGTTTAGGTGGCGCCTCTATTGAAAATAATTCATTTGTGGCATTTGTGGCGAGTAGTACTACGGCAACATTTAATGTGTATGTTACTTCAAGTTTACGTGGAGGAGGAATTCAAATGTTCTTTTATAGTGGAGAATGTAACAATGACGTAGTATGTCATGGAGGGTTTAATAATCTTAGAATGAGGGCTGCACCATGGCCGGTTACTGCTTCTAATCTAATACCGGGGAACACATATTATTTAATGTTTGATGGTTATGGAGGAGATGTATGTAATTACTTGATTGCACCAACTTCTGGAGTGGATATATTAGCAATAACACCAGCTGCTGCTACTATCTGTAAAGGATCAAATGTAACGTTAACAGCTAGTGGAGGAAATCCTCCTTATACTTGGACTGGTATTGGAGGAACTTCTCCAATTGGATTAAATGCAACTCAGGGTCAAACAGTTATTGCTTCACCAGATTCAACAACTTCATATTTTGTAACGGCTATTGCTTCTTCAACCAATAACAACTGTCCAATTACTCAAAAGGTAACTGTAAAAGTTAACCCTTCGCCTGTTCCTCCAATTGTAGGTCAGGGATTAGAATATTGCCAAGGTGCCATAGCGTTACCACTTACAGCTACTGCGCTGGCGACTTACACATTAAATTGGTATACAGACTCCTTAAATGGAACGTCTTCGCCAACCCCAATAACACCTTCAACAAACAATCCTGGTGTTACTACTTATTATGTTAGCCAATCAACACCTCTTGGCTGCGAAAGTCCTCGTTCACAAATTCCAGTGGCCATAAAAACATCTTTCGGACTTGAAGTTGGTGGACCGTTTGATCTCTTTAATGGTCAAACAATACAAACAAATCCAATTTTAACTGGTATTACAGTATCGCAGTTGTCCAATATATTGTGGACGCCATCACAAGGTGTAAGTTCTTCAACAATTATAAACCCAAGTATTACACCTGTAATAAACAATGGACAAGCTATTTATAATTTAACAATTACAGATTCTTTAGGATGCTCTGCTACAGATACCTTAATTATAAATGTTGTTAATAAATGTATTTTTATTAAAAATGCATTTTCTCCTAATGGTGATGGCATAAATGATCGTTGGCAGATTTATAATACACGCGAATGTGTTACTAAAATTACTGTAAACGTATTTAATAGAAATGGAAGTAAGGTATACCAAAGCGACGATTACTTTAATGATTGGAATGGAACCTATAAAGGTAAACCACTTCCCGATGGTACTTATTATGCAGTGATAGATTTTGTTTTAGTTAATGGTAAGAGAGTAACTACTAAAACAGATGTAACCATTTTAAGATAATAAATAATAAATTTTAGCTAATGCCTCTCAAACACTGGGAGGCATTTTTTATTTTTCATACAATGAATATTGAAAGTATAAGAGACTTTGCTTTGTCTTTTGAAGGCGTTAATGAAGGGTTTCCATTTGGTGAATCCGTATTGGTATTTAAAGTAAAGGCAAAAATATTTTTATTATTGCCTTTAGATGAATATCAACTGCAATTCAATGTAAAATGCCTTCCCGAAAAAGCCATTGAATTAAGAGAAGAATATCCCTATTCGGTATTACCAGGATATCACATGAATAAAAAACATTGGAATACTATTGTGGTAGATGGACGTATCTCGGACAAGCAAATAAAAGAAATGATTATGGACTCTTACACACTTGTTAAAGGCAAATAGCTTATGATGTCTAGTGGTATGTGATTCAAGAAATTAGTTTGTATTATATTTATGCTGCTCCAATGTCGCAGAGTCTTATCCTTTTTGCTTGATCAATAAGGGTGGAAAAATCAAGTTTGCTGAAGGCATTGCCCTTAGGGTATCAATCCAAAAATTACGTCTGCGCTCTCAACCTATCGCTTCGCTTGTTATTCGGCATGCTATCTGCAAAAATGACTAGATGTAATTCTATATATGAATGATTTTAAAAAAATAGGTATAGAGAAATTAGTCTTCATTTATTTCACAAGATGGCGAAATGAACTTGCCGATAGACGGTTTTTCATTTCCATAAAATTGGTAGTAGTTTAATGCAGAAAACCTTCACTTACTTTTGTCTCTTTAGAACCAGCGGTATATACATAAAAACCTTCGCCTGATTTAACGCCTAATTTTCCAGCAGTAACCATATTACACAATAATGGGCACGGTGCATATTTAGGATTGCCAAAGCCATCATGCAACACTTTTAAAATACTATAACAAACATCCAATCCTATAAAATCTGCTAATTGCAATGGTCCCATAGGATGCGCCATGCCAAGTTTCATAACCGTATCAATTTCTTCTACACCGGCTACTCCTTCAAATAAACTATGTATAGCTTCATTGATCATCGGCATTAATATTCTATTTGCAATAAATCCGGGATAATCATTTACGGCGCAAGGTGTTTTGCCCAATTGTTTACTCAATTCAATAATAGTATTGGTAACTTGCTTACTGGTGGCATACCCATTGATAATCTCCACGAGCTTCATTACCGGAACCGGATTCATAAAGTGCATGCCTATCACGGAAGATGGCCGTTTGGTAGCTGCAGCAATTTTGGTAATAGAGATAGAGGAAGTATTGCTTGATAGTATACAACCTTCTGGAGCCGAAGTGTCTATTTGTTTGAATATATCTAACTTAAGCGAAGTGTTTTCAGTGGCGGCCTCCACTACTAAGTCGGCTTTTTTTACACCTTCCGCTATGGATGTATTGGTAATAATATTACTGAGCGTAGTTTTTTTTTGATCTTCTGTAATGACTGCTTTTGCTACTTGACGGTCAAGGTTTTTTCCTATAGTCGCTATTGCTTTTTCTAGCTGAGTAGTATTTACATCAATGATGGTAACGAAAAATCCATTTTGTGCAAATACATGAGCAATGCCATTACCCATGGTGCCGGCACCGATTACGCTTACGTTTTTAATATTCATTGAAAACTATTTAGACGTTCTTTAATTTATTTAAAGGCATTCATTCCTGTTATATCCATGCCTGTTATGAGTAAGTGAATATCATGAGTGCCTTCATATGTTATCACGCTTTCTAAATTCATCATGTGTCGCATCACAGGATATTCGCCTGTAATACCCATTCCACCGAGCATTTGACGTGCATCTCTGCAAATATTAGTAGCCACTTCACAGGCATTTCTTTTAGCCATACTTACTTGCGCCGGTGTTACTTTCCCTTCATTCATCAATACACCCAAGCGCCAATTTAATAATTGAGCTTTAGTAATTTCTGTAAGCATCTCAGCCAGCTTTTTCTGCTGTAGTTGAAATCCGCCAATCGGTCTACCAAATTGAACTCTTTCTTTACTATAATTTAGTGCAATATCATAACAATCCATGGCCGCTCCAATAGCACCCCAAGCAATTCCAAAACGGGCTTTTGTTAAACAACCTAAAGGGCCTTTTAATCCTTTTACGTTTGGCAATATGTTTTCTTTGGGAACTTTAACATTATCAAAAACCAGTTCTCCGGTTGCGCTTGCCCGTAAGCTCCATTTCCCATGAGTAGTAGGAGTGGAAAATCCTTCCATACCTCGTTCAACTATGATTCCTTGTATTTCATTTTGATCGTTCTTTGCCCATACTACAGCTACTTGAGAAAAAGGAGCATTGCTAATCCACATCTTAGCACCATTCAAAATCACATGATCGCCCGCATCTTTAAAATTGGTAAGCATCCCTCCCGGATCACTGCCGTGATTGGGTTCTGTTAAACCAAAACAACCCAGCCATTCCCCACTCGCTAATTTGGGAAGGTATTTATTTCGTTGAGCTTCATTACCATATTGATAAATTGGAAACATTACCAGACTACCTTGAACGGATGCTGTAGATCTTACACCACTATCACCTCGCTCCAATTCTTGCATCATCAAGCCATAGGAAATATAATCCAATCCGCCGCCACCATATTGTTCAGGAACGGTTGGGCCAAAACAACCTAATTCACCCAATTGCTTTATGATTTGCTGAGGGAATTCAGCACGTTGGGCATAATCCTCAATGATAGGAGAAATTTCTTTTTTTACATAATTACGAACTGTTTCCCGAATGAGCTTGTGTTCTTCCGTCAATAATTCATCTACACCAAAATAATCAGGAGATTGAAATTGATCTGTTTTTGCAGCCATAAGATTTTTGTATAAAAAATTATTTGTGTATTTTAGTCCTTGCAAATATACACGGCAAATGCCCCATTTTAATGCTTTTGTTTAATTTTCTATTGAAATAATTGCTTTTTAATTCTTCAATAAAATAAATTATTTTTATTCAAAGCGGGAGTACAAAAAATCAAAAATTATGCAAAAAATAGGTCTTATATTAATATTTCTCTTTTTTGTGATTAGCTGCAAAAAATCGATAATACCTGCTGATCAACTTCCTGTTCAAGAGCCCTACTATTATCCTCCCATTGCGGCAGATGTATGGGAAAGTAAATCAATACAAAAGCTAGGATGGGATAGCGCGTTGTTGCAGAATGCTTTTGATTATGCCGGCACTAAATCAACATACGGCTTATTGATTTTGCAAAATGGCAGAATGGTAAAAGAACAATATTGGAATAACTGGACAAAAGATACCAAATATTACTTGGCTTCGGCGGGGAAAAGTGTAGTTGCTTTTTTGGCAGGTATCGCACAGGAAGAAAACCTGCTAAATATCAATGAAAAAACTTCTCAGTATTTGGGGTTGGGTTGGACAAGTCTTAGTCCAGATAAAGAAAACTTAATTACATTAAAGAATCAGCTTACTATGACAACGGGTTTGGATGATGAAGTTCCCAATGATGATTGTACTGATGATACTTGTTTAATTTACAGGGCTGATGCAGGCAGTAGGTGGGCCTATCATAATGCACCTTATCTTTTATTGCACAATGTATTAACTAATGCAACAGGAAAAACGCTCAATCAGTATTCAAAGGAAAAACTATTTGACAAAATTGGTATGTCTCAAAGCATCTGGTATAATGGAACGATGTGGTGTACCACCAGAGAAGCGGCTCGTTTCGGTTCATTGATCATCAACAAAGGCAAATGGAACGGAATAAGTTTACTCAATGATTCTGCATATTTTGAAGCCATGACAACATCTTCTCAATCACTAAATAACAGTTACGGATATCTTTGGTGGTTGAATGGAAAATCTTCATTTATGCTTCCTACCACACAAATGACCTTTCCAGGTTATCTGGTTCCAAATGCTCCGTCAGATATGATCATGGCACTTGGAAAAGACGATAAGAAAATTTATATAGTGCCTTCATTAAATGTAGTTGTTGTAAGATTGGGTGATGCTGCAGGTGGTGTTACATTAGGTCCATCTGGATTTGACAACGAATTTTGGAGAATGATGAAATTGGCCATTGGTTATTGACAATAAATTTTACAAATCATGACATACTCATACCTAGCATTAGGCGACAGTTATACAATTGGCGAATTGGTTCCATTGCATGAAAGCTTCCCCTATCTGACGATTCAGCTGTTAAGAAAAAAATTAGCTACATCTGTTCAATTCATCGCGCCTGAGATTATTGCAAAAACAGGCTGGACAACTGATGAATTAGAGCAACAGCTTTCTAAAACCACTTTATTACCTAAATATGATATTGTGAGTTTATTGATTGGTGTAAATAATCAGTATAGGGGACGCGAACTTGAAAATTATGAAAAAGAATTCGAGCAATTGCTTATAAAGGCAATAGCATTGACCGGTGGGAATTCTAATTCGGTTTTTGTATTAAGTATTCCAGATTGGGGAGTTACGCCATTTGCAAAGGAAAACGATAGTGAGAAAATAGCTCAAGAAATAGATGTATATAATCAATCTTGCGAAAACTTGACCATAAAAAAAGGTTGTCATTTTATTAATATAACGGATGCTCAAAGAGAAGATGGAGCTAAGGACAATTTTTTAGCTTCCGATGGATTGCATCCTTCCGGTAATGAGTATGCGAAATGGGCAATACAATTAAAAGACGCCATTATAAGCGAGTTGAGTTCAAAAAAAGAAAACAGTTAATTACTATAATGTTTTTATTTTTTCCAGCATAGCTCTTTCCACGACTTCGCTATTCCATAAGTCTTCAATATTTTCCATTTGCATGATGTCATTCATGATCATTTGTTGAAGGTTTCCTCTGTTCAATGCTTCGCTGTATCTAACATCCGGACTGAATGTAACGAGGCTGTAGGCAGGAGTCCATTTATCGGGGTGCTTGGCACTAAAATGAGCTTCAATTTTCTTTTGCAATAAAAACACAGGATCCGCCACTTTATCCCTCATTTCTATAAAATTATTTAGGGCGAGTGTTGCAATGGCATCAGCATCCGGTTTTCTCAATGTTTGAAATTCTTTGAGAATAGTATCCCAGTTATGATGGTGTTTATTGATTAAGCTATTTAACACCGCGCAATCTTCAAAGCCACAGTTCATACCTTGTCCGAAGAAAGGAACAATAGCGTGAGCCGCATCACCAATCAGTGAAAATTTGTCATCTCTAATCCAAGGGAAACATTTCACGGTAACTAAAGAAGCAGTAGCGTTGTTAAAAAATTCTTTTTCCAAGTCAGGCATCAAAGCGGAAGCATCTGCAAATGTTTTATTAAAAAAATCTCTTACCAATGCAGGGGTGGTTAAAGATTGAAAGGAGGTTTCTCCTTCAAACGGAAAAAATAAAGTACAGGTAAAGCTTCCATCAGTATTTGGTAAAGCAATCAGCATATAATTTCCTCTTGGCCAAATATGCAGTGCATTTTTTTCCATTACAAAACTATTGTCTTGTCCAGCAGGAATTGTTAATTCTTTATACCCAAAATCAATATAGTATTGTTCGTATTGAAATCTATCATGTTGTAATTGATGTGTAAGTCTAGAAGCCGCAAAAGCGCCATCACTACCAAAAATTAAGTCTTGCTTAGTTATATGGGATGTATTTGTTTCTGTATTGGTAAAGTGAATTTCATTTTTTTTCCAGTCGATGCTATCGCAACGTTCATTAAAGAAAATAGCAACTTCGTGCGCTTCTGCTAAATTCATTAAAGTTTGATTCAGACCTCCTCTTGAAACGGAATTTATAAATTGTCCTTCTTTGCCATAAGCTTGATATCCTTCAGTTCCATCTATGTGATGCAATTGTCTGCCGTGCATGGGAATAGCAATTTTTCTGATTTCATCCATCACGCTTACTTCTTCCAAAGCCTTTATTCCTCTGTCACTCAACGCTAAGTTAATCGAGCGTCCGGCACTCATGGATAATTTTCGCATATCTGCACGGCGCTCATAAATTGATACTTTGTATCCTTGTTTGGATAAGTAAATAGATAATAAGGAACCAACTAGACCGGCACCAATGATGGTAACATTCTTTTGCATAATTAAATAGTTTTTTCTATAAATGCTTTAATGATTTTGCCAAACTGAAATACATCTTCGAAGCTGTTGTATAATGGAACCGGCGCAATTCTAATTACATTAGGTTCGCGCCAGTCAGCAATCACACCTTCTTTCATTAAAGCATCAAATATTTTTTTACCATCTTGTAGCATTAACATAGAAATCTGGCATCCTCTTTCTGTTGGATTTTCTGGTGTGATAATTTCTATAATATTATTGTTGGTTGAATGATTGATGTCCTTTAATATAAACAGCAAATAATCACCTAGCAGTTTTCCTTTTGATACTATATTGTGAAATCCTGCTTCTTGAAAAATATCTAAAGAAGATTTATGAGCTGCCATACTAATTACAGGTGCATTACTTAGTTGCCATCCTTCTGCAGTGGGGATAGGCTGAAAATCTTTTTCCATTTTAAACCGATTTTCTTTATCGTGTCCCCACCAGCCCGCTAATCTAAGCATATTTGTATCGGCAATATGACGTTGATGAATAAATGCTCCCGATACTCCACCAGGCCCACTATTTAAATACTTGTAAGAACACCAACAAGCAAAATCTACATTCCAGTCATGTAATTCCAATGATACATTTCCTGCTGCGTGTGCTAAATCAAACCCACAATTAGCGCCTACTTCATGCGCTGCTTTGCAAATGGATTTCATATCAAAGACTTGACCACTATAGTATTGAACACCGCTAAAAATAACCAGGGCAGTTTCATTTCCATGTAATTTTATGGCTTCAAGAATATCATTTGTTTGAATGCAGTGTGCTCCATTTTTGGGAGCCACTTCAATGATAACATCCGAAGGATTTAATCCATGCAATAAAGCCTGAGATTGAAAAGCGTACTGATCTGACGGGAAAGCTTTTGCTTCACAAATAATTTTGTACCGTTTTTTAGTAGGTCGATAAAAACTAATCATCAGCAAATGAAGATTTACTGTGAGTTGATTCATGACAACAATTTCTTCTGGAAGTGCTCCTACAATATTGGCTAGTGATTCAGGAAATATTTCATGATAGCTTACCCATGGATTTCTGGCATGGAAGTGACCTTCAACCCCATAGTTTGCCCAATCTTCTAATTCAGTTAGCACATAGTCTTGCGTAGTTTTAGGTTGAAGTCCGAGTGAATTTCCTGTAAAATAAATGGATTCTTTTCCATTGACAATTGGTATATAAAATTGATCGCGAAAATGTTTAAGGGGATCTTGCTCATCAAGTTTTTTAGCGAAGTCAATGGAATTTTCAAATTGCATAAAAAAGAATACTTTATAAATGAAGTTGGGTTAAGTAAATTATTTTCAAATAAGGGCAATTACTTTTAATTCAATAGCAATGGGGGTTGGCAGGCTTTTTACTTCTACCGTTGTTCTGCAGGCATCTACATTTTTAAAATACTCGCCATAAATTTTATTGTAAATCGGAAAGTCTGTTTTCATATTTGTTAGAAAAACAGTTACGTCTACCATTTTATCCCAACTGCTTCCGCTTGCTTCCAGTACTGCTTTTACATTTGCAAAAACGGAATGACATTCGGCTTCGATATCGTATTTTATAATCTGTCCATTTTCATCTAATATTAAGCCTGGTATTTTATTATCAATGGCT
>Ga0214921_10003997_pt1 | contig 22150 bp, 5 predicted proteins | sample LL1505_MetaG_FD_177992 | JGI IMG/M metagenome (GOLD analysis project Ga0214921, IMG submission 177992) | Freshwater microbial communities from Lake Lanier, Atlanta, Georgia, United States - LL-1505 | ecosystem: Environmental > Aquatic > Freshwater > Lake | place: USA: Georgia | collected 2015-05-28 | reverse complement strand
AAATGCCCTGGTTCTAAGCAATCTTTTACTGTGAAGGAGTGGAGGTTGAATTCTTCTGCAAGTGTTTGAAGATCAGAGTCTGTTGGCTCGCAAAGGTCTATCCATTGGAAAGTTTTACCTGTTTGAAAAGTAATATTTATAATTTCTTTCATTCTGAATTTTAGAAATAGAATAATAGATTTTAACCATAAAAAAAGCCGAGCAAAACTCGGCTTTTTTTATTTTATTTGAAGTTTAGACTATGAGTCAGTTCTTCTATAAGTTCTTTCAACATAAGCTGCGTTTAAAACTTCTTCTCTTCTTACAACAGATGGTTTTGAAAAAGCTGATCTTGATCTTAGTTCTTTAACCACACCTGTACGCTCGAATTTTTTCTTATATCTCTTAAGCGCTTTGTCAATTGACTCGTTTTCTTTAATTGTAATTTGTAGCATATTATATAGACACCTCTTTTCTTAGTGATAGACTACAAAGGTAGTCTTATTATTTTTATTTACAAAAAAGAAATTACTTTTTCTTGTATTTCTTTCATTTCTTGCTCTGTCAACTTAATTTTAGGTTTGCTAAAATTCATATCTCCCACTTCATTGATGGGCACTAAATGAATATGTGCATGAGGCACTTCTAGTCCTACTACTGCAATGCCTATTTTTTTGCAAGGAATAGCTTGTTTTTGAGCTTTTGCTATTGATTGTGCAAATTTCCACAAATCAGCATATTCTGTGCTTTCAATATCGAAAATATAGTCAGTTTCCTTTTTAGGAATTACTAATATATGTCCGTTTACCAATGGAAACACATCTAAAAAAGCTAGAAAATTTTCATTTTCTGCAATTTTATAGGCTGCTATTTCCCCAGCTACTATTTTTGAAAATATACTCATTTTTTTATAAGTGATAGGTGATAGGTGAGAAGATAAGAGTTAAAGGTTTAAGGTTTAAAGTTTAAAGTTTAATGTTGGAGAATGGTTTTATTAATTTAAGTAGATTTGTAACTTTTTTTAAGCATTTATTCTAATAAACTATTTGCTTCATTAAACCTTTGACTTTAACCTTTAACCTGTCACCTCTCACTTATCCCTTGTCACTTAATTTAAATTCCTAACGATATTTCTAATATTTCAAATTTTACAACTCCTGCTGGTGCTTTAATTTCGGCGTGTTCACCAATTTTTTTGCCCAATAATCCTTGTCCAAAAGGAGATTTTACAGATATTTTATTTTGCTTTAAATCAGCTTCTTCTTCAGCTACAATAATATAAGAAACGGTAGCTCCATTAGCTAAGTTTTTAATTTTTACTTTAGAAAGAATAGAAACTTTAGAGGTATCAATTTCGCTTTCATTAATAACTCTTGCATTTGAAACTACTTCATTTAACTTAGAAATTTCCATTTCTAGTAATCCTTGTGCATCTTTTGCTGCATCGTACTCAGCGTTTTCACTTAAGTCACCTTTGTCTCTTGCTTCTGCAATTTGGCGTGCCATATCAGCTCTTCCTTTCGTTGTAAGATAAGTAAGTTTATCTTTCAACTTTGTAAATCCCTCTTCTGTATAGTATGATATTTTTGCCATAATAAATAATAATGAATGTATATAAATGAAAAAAAAGAAACGATTGGGATTGCCCAACCGTTTCTTTTATAATTTTACTCTTAATTTTTACAAAGATAATAGTATTTGATACAATTACCAAATTTGCTTATTAAATGATTTTTTTAATCGTCGTAGGAATCGTATCCAGAATCGCCTCCGAGTTCATCGTCGTTCCATTCTTCATCATCGTTCCATTTGTCATCATCTCCGCCGCCCCATTCATCATCATAATCTGATTCGTCTTCGGCCCAAACTTCTTTAAATTCGTCCTTAAACTCTTCAGAGCCTTCTTCTTCTTCCAGGTCTTTTACAATTTGTTCTGTAAGACCTACTCTTTCAATGGCTTCTATGCGAGAAACACCCGCATCAATCATTGTTTTAAATGCGTCGAAGCTAGCATACAATGCTGAGTCTCCGAATTCTAAATCGTCTTTAAGATCGCTCATAATTACGTTGTTGTTTGGCTCAAATATATAAAAAAACTTAATTTGGGAAAATAGTTTTAAACAATTTTTTTATTCAAGTCTTTTATATTTTGGATTGTGAACTTTTGAATTTACGTTTAAGTGATAGTCGTACAATAGCATAATTTCATGTGAGCCAGCACTATAGCTGGGTAATCCGTTCATGGTCCAGTCAAATGCATATCCAATAGTAATATGCTCTTTAAATTTTAATTGTTTTATTTTTTCTATGTGTGCACCCACCATAAACGATGCAGCATCACCCGTTCTGTAACCTAAACCTGCCCAATAAGCCCCTTTGTAATCAATCATACCATTAAAATAGATTTGAATGGGAGAACTAGGTTGGTATTTTACTAAAACGGTAGGTCTAAAAGCATATAATTTATTGATTTGATAATTATAACCTGCTTTAACATAATAATGTCGACTAAGTTTTGAAACAGTGTTGGCATTGTATTTTAATTTAGCTTGGTTTAAATTGGTAATTGAAAATGCTGCATACCATTCTTTGGTTCTGTAATGCATACCAAAGGAAGAATTGAAAACTGTAGTGCCCGCTAATTGGGCATAAATTCTGTCAGAAACAGTGTCTTGTAAAATCAGTTGTGCTTTATCGATAGTGAATTGTTTGAAACCACCTGATAAACCAAGCGATAAAACGCTTTTACGGGTATGAATGTGGTAAGCACCTGATAACATTCCAGTTAAATGCTTTTCTAGCCCAATAGCATCATTGATTATATGCAAGCCTCCGCCAAAATTTTTACCTGGAATAGGAGAGTGGGCACTAAATGATTGCGTTGTAGGAGCTCCTTTAAAACCCACCCATTGGTTTCTGTAAAAGGTGGCAAGGGAAATATCATTTGACTTGCCTGCATACGATGGATTGATAACCAAATTGTTAAACATGAAATGCGAAAAATGCAAATCAGGGTCTTGCTGAGCAAAAGCCAATTTATCATTTATTCCAAATTGAATAATGAATAGGGTAAATAATATTTTAAAAATTCTTTTTCGCATCTCTTAACAATAACAAAGATAATAAAACTTTTATCTTTGAATTAAAACTGTTCCTTTTTGTTTTACTTCATCACCTACTTGCACTATAAAGAAATAAGTACCTTCTGGTGAGTTGTCTCCATTCCATTTTACTAAATTATTATCGTAGTTATTGGCTTTGTACACCACATTGCCCCAACGATTAAAGATGTAAACGGTGTTATTGGGGTATTTGTCTATGTTTTTAATGAAGAAATAATCATTCACACCATCACCACCATTTGCATTTGGCGAGAATGCATTTACTGCACCTGTTTGATAATTGAAACTCATGCACAGAGTGTTTGATACGGAAGTATCTGGTTTTGTGTTGTTTGGTGCTTTTTCAATGGCTTTTATCACAAAACATAAGTAAGGTTCTGAACTTTGTTTTAAAATATAATTTGAGTCTGCACCATCAACTGTGGCTTCATAAACAAACTTTTTAGAAGGGTCTGATTTGGTCCAGATTTGGTATTCTTTCACGCCAGCCCAACCTTTGTAAGGATTCCAGTTTAATTGAGATTGTGATGAATTTGCTTTTAAATGAATGGATTGATGGATGGCAGAACTTATGGTATCTCCACACATATTCAAGCCTTTGCCAAGTAATTTATATTGGTAAATATTACTTTCAAGATTTAGGTTTCCATCAGTATATTTTCCAACAGAAGAAAGTACCTTATTTACTTTGGTCCAGCTATTTTCAGTGGTTGTTTTTCTTAAAATAGTTACCGAATCAGTTTTACTAAGTCCATTTGCTGTCCAAATTAGTTGTGCTTTTGCATTAGTACTATCTAAATTAGTAACCACTTGTAAGTCATAACCTTTTGAGTCAAATACTATTGGAATAATTAATGAATCTGTAGCACAGCCAGTTTTGGTTAATTCAGTGAATACTAATTTTTTAGCAGGAGAAATTGACGATGCCCAGTTTACCAATACCACAGAATCTGGAGATAATGAAGTGTCAGAAGCCAAACCGCCACCCACTAAGTTCCAATAATAGCTAGAGCCGCTTAAACCTCCTTTTGCTGCGTATTCTTGGTTAGCCAAGTTAGATGTACAAATGGTAGGATTACCACTGTATGATAAAGTATGCGGAGGATTAATTAAAACCAAACCTGTGCCAGTAGCAGGGCCATTACAGTTTTTATCTGAAACTGATTTTAAGGTTACTGTGCGTTGTGTAGCGGTACTTATTGAAATGTCATAAGGACTAAACATCACATTGTTAAGTATTTGATTTTTAACTCCGTCGTTGTAGGTCAGCGTCCAAGGTGCTGTACCTGTTAAATTAACTTTAAGTTTGGCAGGTACTCCTGTTTTACAAACAGCCGCTGTGTCGTCTAAAGTAGCACTTGGGGCTTTGTTGACCAAAATGGCAGCGCTTCCGTTGCTATTTCCAGTACAAGTTGCATTGCTCACGCTTAAAATAGTGTAAGTGCTTGTATTCGTAGGTTTTACAGTTAAAACATAAGGATTTGTGGTAATGCCTTTTAAGGTATCAATGTTTAAACTGTCGGTATAAACCACATTCCAAGGAGAAGTGCCTGTGAATGTAAAGTTTAAATTTGTGCCTAATCCACTACATACTGCGGAAGTACCGGTTAATTTAGCAGTGGTGGTACATACACATTTAGGGTCAGAGTTTGGCAATACGGTTACTGTGGTTGAGCTATTTACATTGCCACTACAAGTAGAATCGCCAAGTTGTACCAAACTGTAAGTTGTTGTTTGTGTTGGATTTACATTGAAACTATAAGGGTTAACATTGATATTATTCACTGTTTTCTTACTTGCTCCATCGGTATATGTAAAGCTCCAAGGTTTATTTCCAGTGAAAATCACGTTTAAATTGGTAGTTGTTCCAGAGCAAATAGCTGTACCACCTGTTATTTTGGCAGTAGCAACAGGATTTACTGCAATAACTGCAGCTCCGTTGGCAGCACCAGAGCATTGGGCATCTTTAAACATTGGTACAGAAAATACTTGAGTAGAAGTTGGTGAAGCTTTTATTACATACGGACTTGCAATGATATTTTTAATTGTATCTATTTGAATACCATCTGAATAAGCCAATGTGAATGGAGCCGTACCAATTAAATCAATTTTAACCAAGGCAGAACCACCCGAACAAATACTTGTAGAACCTGAAACATTAGCAATTGGGAATGGATTTACATTTACAATTGCAGAGCCATTTACAGCTCCTTTACAAGAATTACCTTTGTCAGAAACTGCAGTTAACTTGTATGTTTTAGTTTGGAAAGGTTGCACTTTGAATACAAATGGATTGCTGTTGATATTGTTTAAAGTTATAGGCAAACTTCCGTCAGTGTATGTGATTGACCATGGTGCAGTGCCTTGGAAATCAACCGTTAAGTCGGCCTGAGTACCAAGACACATTGAGGTACCACCTGATAATGTCGCTTTGGCAGTACATAAACAAATTGGAGAATTTGCAGCTCTCACCACAATATTGGCTGTGCCACTTACTGTGCCTGTACATGCTGCATCTGATACGAAAGTTAATGTATATGAGGTAGTTGTAGTAGGAGTGATACTAACTTGATATGGAGATTGCACAATACCTTTTAAGGTGACAGGAGTAGTACCATCTGTATAAGTGACATCCCAAGGTGCTGTGCCTGTTAACACAATATTAAAGTTAGATTTTGTGCCAGCACATAAAGTATCTGTCCCTGATATAATTCCAGTAGGAGATGGATTTACCATGACAGTGTCAAAGCCTGCTACACTTCCGCTACAAGTTTTATCAGTTACAGAAACTAAACTATAAATAGTGGTAGAAGCAGGATTTACAGTAATAGTATGAGGTGAAGTTTGGATGTTATTTACTGTGGTTTCGTTTACTCCATCAGAATACACAATTGACCAAGGTGCTGTGCCTGTTAAAGTTGCTTTTATTGTGGAACTTGTGCCAGCACATACTTTTGATGAACCATTTAAACTCGCAGTTGGGTTTTTGTTGATTAACACAACAGCAGTTCCTGTTCCTGCACCAGTACAGCCAGCGTCTCTTACTTTAGTTGCTGAATAAGTGGTAGTTGAAAGTGGGCTCACGTTGTAAGTATATGGGTTGGCGGTAATTCCATTTACAACTATTGGGTTTGCTGAGCCGTCGCTTAATGTTACTGTCCAAGGTTGAGTACCTGTGAAATTGAACTGTAAGCTAGATGCAGAACTTCCATTACATACATTTCCACCACCAGTTAATGCCACAGTTGTAGAACATGTACACAGCGTATCATTGGCAGGTAATACTTTTACAATTGCACTTCCTTTACCAATACCTAAACAAAGTTTGTCACTTACCGATTTAATTGTATAAGTAGTGGTTGCACTTGGTTTAATTGATAATTGATAAGGATTTGCTGTGATGCCAGAAATGGTGCTGTCTTTTGCTCCATTGTTTAATACAATGTTCCATGGAGAAGTGCCTTTGAAAACAACGTCAATATTGCTAGTTTTACCAGAGCAAATAGTTTGAGAGCCTGAAATAGTGGCAGTTACTGAATCGTTGATAGTAATGTCAGTTGCGCCTGTTGCAGTTCCTGCACAATTTTTATCAGAAATTGTGGTGACTTTATAGGTTGAAGAACTAGAAGGCAATGCACTGAATATGTATGGATTACTTACGTTGTTGGAAACAGATTTTGTATTTGTTCCATCAGAATAATTGAAATTCCAAGGAGAAGTACCAGTTAATGCAATAGAGATAGTGGCAGAATCTCCATTACAAATGGTTTGCACCCCAGTTAATGAAGCAGTAGGAGCAGGAGAAACTTGAATAGTTCCAGAGCCAGTGCCTAAACCTGTGCAAGTTGCATCTTTCACACTTACTAATGAATAAGTAGTGCTAGTTGATGGAGATAATTTTAATGAATACGGAGAAGATGTAATGCTATTCACCACATTGTTTTTCACTCCATCATTATAAGTTATGGTCCAAGGACTTGTTCCTTGTAAAGTTACAATTAAACTATCTATACTACCTTTACAAACGTTAGCTCCTCCAGCTAAAGTAGCACTAGCCGAGCAATTACAAAGTGAATCATTTGCAGGTAACACTGTAATGTTGGCAGTGCCAGCAACAGTAGAAGGGCAGCTGTTGTCATTGGCGGCTAATAAAGTATAAGTGCTTGTTGCTATTGGGCTTACGTTTATAGAATAAGGCGAAGAAGTAATATTTTTGATTGTATCATTTTTAATGCCATCATTATAAACCACTTGCCAAGGTTGAGTACCCGTTAAAGTTAAATTAATATTAGTTGATTTGCCATTACAAACTTTGCCATTACCAGCTAAATTGGCAGTTGAAGCTTGATTTACAATTACATCAGCATTTCCAGATACAGTACCAGCACAACTAGAATCACTTACACTCACCAAACTATAAGAAGAAGTTGAAGATGGAGAAACAGTTAGAGTATATTTAGAAAGATTAATATTTGAGATCGTTTTGTTAGAAACACCATCAGAATAAGTAACTGACCAAGGTTTGTTTCCTGTAAAATCAATGATTAAATCTTTACTAGCCCCCGTACAAATCACCCCACCACCAGATAAAGTAGCAGTAGGATTAGTATTCACCACTACCAAAGAAGTACCGCTACCTAAACCCGTACAAGTAGCATTTTTAACGCTTGTTACTGCATAAGTGCTTGTATTACTTGGCGATGCAGTGTAAGTGTATGGATTTTGAGTGATTCCAGTAAGTGAAATTGGAGAAGTACCATCAGTTAAAGTAACATCCCAAGGTTGAGTACCAGTGAAATTCAGATTCAAAGCAATACCAGTTCCACCGCTACACAAAGCCCCCCCACCCGATAAAACTACAGAAGTGCTACAAGAACAAAGAGGGTCGTTGGCAGGTAATACCGTTACCAAAGCCGAACCACTTGTAGTGCCAGTACAGAATTTATCAGATACAGCTTTTAAAGTATAAGTACTTGTAGCTGTTGGTTTTATTGGTAATGCGTAAGGGTTTTGAGTAATTCCAGCAATTACTGAATCTTTTGAGCCATTATTTAAAGTGATAGACCAAGGCGAAGTACCAGTAAATAATACATCAATATTAGAAACCTTGCCACTACACAAAGTTTGATTACCAGAAAGCGTGGCAGTTACAGCAGAATTTACGGTAATTACCGTTGAATCAGTTGATTTACCTACACAAACAGCATCAGATAAAGCAGTGATTTTGTATTTTGATGAAGTAGAAGGCAATAATTTAGTTTGGTAAAAACTTGCATTATGATTGGTGATCGAAACAGGATTTACCCCATCAGAATAAGTGAAATTCCAAGGAGCACTACCAGAAAGTGCAATTGAAATAGTAGCAGAATCACCAGGGCAAATAGTTTGGTTAGCACCTAAACTTGCAGTAGGTGAGGAGTTTACTTGAATGGTGGCAGTTCCATTGGCAATTCCTTTACATTTAGCATCTTGTACTGCAACTAAAGAATAAGTAGTTGTAGTTGAGGGACTTAAAGTGATTAAATAAGGAGAAGAAAGCACATTTGAAATTACAGTATCTTTATTGCCATCATTTAAAGTAAATGAAAAAGGAGCAGTACCGACTAAAGTAACTAATAAATTATCAACACTTCCTTTGCAAATACTTCCACCACCAGTTAAAGTGGCACTAGCAGAGCAGTTACAAAGTGGGTCATTAACTGGTAATACTGTATAAGAAGCTGATCCACTTACTGTTCCAGAACAACTAGCATCTGTTACAGATAATAAACTATACGCTGAAGTAGTGGTTGGGCTAATGCTAATAGTGTGAGGAGTTGTATTGATGTTATTGATAGTGTCTGATTTTGAGCCATTAGTATAAATTATACTCCATGGTTTTGCACCTGTTAAAGCTACCGAAATATTAGCCGATTGACCTTTACAAATAGTTCCGCTTCCAGCTATTGTTGCTGTTGGCGAAGAACTTATAATTACATCAGCAGAGCCTGAAACTGTTCCAGTACAATTAGCATCAGCAGTTGAAACTAATGAATAAGAAGTAGTAGTATTTGGAGAAACTGTTAAAATATAAGGACTTATGTTAATGTTATTTATTGTTTGATTACTATTTCCATCAGAGTAAGTCACCGACCAAGGAGCAACTCCTGTAAAATCAATTTGTAGGTTTTGGCTTGCACCAGCACAGTTAGTTCCTCCACCGCTTAATGTTGCTGTTGGTATTGCATTTACTGTAATCACGGCACTACCAGCAGTAGAGCCTGCACATAATGAGTCGCTGAAACTTGCCAATGAGTAAGTTTTGGTGCTACCAGGATTTACATTTACTTGGTAAGGAGTAGTTTGTATGTTTGATAAATTACTTGTTGTAGTGCCATCGGTATAGCTAGCAGTGTATGGTTTTTTACCCGTAAAGTTGATGGTGAAAAACGAACCAGTATTACCACATACAGCATTTGCACCAGCAATTACAGCACTTGCCACACAAGTACAAGTAGGGTCGTTGGCTGCTTTTACAGTTATTTTAGTTATTGTGTTAGTGATTGTACCACTGCAACTTGCGTCACTTACCGAAATCAACGTGTAATTAGTTGTTGCAACTGGTTTTACAAATACTTGAGCAGGAGAACTCGTAATTCCGTTGATGGTTTTATTAGAAGTTCCATCAAAATAGGTTACATTCCAAGGCGAAGTTCCTGTTAATATAAAATTGATATTGGTAGAATCTCCCGTACAAATGCTTGTACTTCCTGAAATATCAGCAGTTGGTTTTGCGTTGATGCTTATTGTTGCTGCACCTGCACCCACACCATTACAAGTGGCATTGTTAGCACTTACGATTGAATAAACTTTATCAACCAAAGGACTTACCTTAAATGTATAAGGTGATGTTGCAATATTGTTTATGGTGGTATTGGTACTACCGTCAGTATATGTTAAATCCCAAGGACCATTTCCATTTAATGCAACACTTATTGAAGCAGTATCGCCCAAACACATATTTTTACTTCCAGATATTGTACCTGCAGGATTTGGATTTACCGTTACCACAGCTCCTCCTGAAACTGAGCCTGTACAGAAAAAGTCTTTTACAGAAATTAATGAGTAATTAGTTGTTGTACTTGGGCTTACAGTAATTGAATGAGGCGAAGTTTGAATATTTTTGATAGTATCTTGTTTTACACCATCTGTGTAAATTACGTCCCAAGGCTTAGTACCACCTAGAACCACCTGAATGGCAGCATTTTGACCTTCACATATTGTGCTTCCTCCAGTAATAAGTGCCACTGCAGAACAATTACAAATTGGGTCGTTATTCGCTCTTAAAGTTACAGTTGCTGAGCCACTTACAGTGCCAGAACAACCGCCAGTTGCATCGTTTACATCTATTAAACTATAATTGGATGTTGAAGTAGGAGCAACCGTTAAAGTATATGGAGAAGTTAAAACATTGGTTACTGTTTTTGGTCCGCTTCCATCATCATACGTGAAATTCCATGGTGCTGTGCCAGTGAGTGTTACCAATAAATTTGTTGTACCACCTTTACAAATGGTTGCACCGCCTGATAATGTGGCAGTAGCACCAGCACCAATCAACACATTCGCCGAACCGCTTACTGTTCCAGTACAATTTGCATCAAAACTTGAAACTAAATTATAAGTGGTAGTACTTGCTGGCGAAACCGTAAATACATGCGGTGAAACCAAAATATTGTTGATAGTTTTTGAAGTTGTACCATCAGAATATACTACACTCCAAGGACTTGAGCCAGTAAATGCCACTTTTAAGTTAGCATTTAATCCACTACAAATAGTGTCTTTTCCGCTTAAAGTAGCAGTAGGGATTACATTTTTTAATATTACTGCACTTCCGCTTCCTGTTCCTGTACAAGTAGAATCATTGATAGCACTAATTACATAAGTAGCGGTATTACTTGGGGTTATATTTACAGTTTTTGAATTTTGTGTAATGTTTGTTAGTGTTACAGGCGTAGTTCCATCTGTGTATGTCACACTCCATGGTTTTATTCCAGTAAAGTTAAAAACTAAATTGGTGCTTCCTGCGGCACAAACTGAGCCACCTCCGCTAATATTGGCAGTTGCTGTACATAAACATGTTGGGTCATTAGCAGGTTTAACAGTGATGGTGGTATTTCCTGAAGCAAGCCCTGTGCAATTAGCATCTGAAATTGATAGTAAACTGTACGTTGTATTGGCAGTTGGGCTTACCGTAACTGAATATGGGTTAGTATTTACATTTGACTTATTTAACGTGGTTGTTCCGTCAGAATAACTAAAATTCCATGGTGCAGCACCTGTTAATACAAAATTAATTGGGGTCGATTTACCACTACAAATAGTAGTTCCGCCTGTAATACTGATTGTTGGAGCTGCATTTATTGCTACAGTTGCTGTTCCAGAAACCGAACCTGCACAATTTGCATCTGCTACAGAAACTAAACTATAAACTTTGGTTGCGTTTGGTGCAACTTTCAACACGTAATTTGAATTGGTAATTCCAGTGATTGTTTGGTTACTACTGCCATTTGAATAAACCACTGTCCAAGGTTGAGAACCAGTAAGTGTAATACCTAAACTAGCAGTGTCACCAGCACAAATATTAGTTGAGCCTAATAATGATGCAGTTGGCGAGGTTGAAACTTGTGCAACTGCCGATCCTGCACCCGAGCCAAAACAAGCTACATTATTTACAGAAGTAATTATATAAGTAGATGTAATGGCTGGTGACAATGTTAACAAATGTGGACTTACAGAAATTCCAGATAAAGTTTTAGGGGTAACTCCGTCAGAATAAGTGAAATTCCATGGCGATGAACCAGTTAATGCAACACTTACTGGTACAGAATTGCCTGCACAAATATTTCCTCCTCCGCTTATGGTAGCACTTACATTACAAGCACAAAGCGGATTTGAAGGTAATAAAACCTGAATTACAGCACTTCCACTCACATTTCCATTGCATGAGGCATCATTTACAGTAACCATTGAATAAGTTGATGTTGCACCTGGAATTACTTTTAATGAATAAGGAGAACTCGTAACCCCAGTGATAGTTTTATTGGTGGTGCCATCAGAATAAGTGAAATTCCATGGTTGAGTGCCTGTAAATGAAACACTTAAATTAGTTGAATCGCCCTTACAAATAGTGCCAGAACCACTCATTGTGGCGGTTGGTGTGTTATTTATCAGCACATTAGCAGTTCCATTTCCATTGTTTGAGCAATATAAATCACTTACTGTATTTATAGAATAACTTGTTGATACACCAGGGTTTACTGCAAAAATGTAAGGGCTTGAGGTAATGCCTGTTATACTTGTATTGGTACTTCCATCAGAATAGGTGATGTTCCAAGGTTGTTGACCCGTTAATGCAATTGACAAATTGGTGTTATTGGCTGCACAAGAACTTCCACCTCCTGATATTGTGGCACTTGGACTTGTATTTACCACTACTACTGCTGTTCCAATTCCTGAACCAGTACATGAAGAATCAGACATTGAAACCACTGAATAAGTGGAAGTTGAAGCTGGCGAAACCGCAACTTGATAGCTACTTGCAAATATGTTATTTACAGTTATTGGGGTTGTGCCATCTGTATAAGTGATTGAATATGGTTTTACCCCTGTGAAATTGAAAGTAAGATTACTATTTCCGCCTGGGCAAATGTTTCCACCACCACTTAATGAAACCGATGCATTACAAGAACATGTAGGATCACCTGCAGATTTTACTGTAATTACGGCACTTCCACTTCCTGTTCCTGCACAATATACATCTGATATTGAATTTATTGAATATGTTTTATTGCTATTTGGACTTACAATTAATGAATAAGGACTACTTGTAATATCAGACTCTAAGAAACTGCTTACTCCATCCGAGTAATTTAATGTCCATGGCTGACTTCCTGTTAAAATCAAATTCAAATTCGTATTACTTCCCTGGCAAATAGTACTTGTTCCACTCATTACTGCAGTTGGTTTTGGATTTACTACCACTACCGCTGTACCAGTTCCAGAACCAGAACAAGTATTGTCTGTCATTGAAACTACGCTGTATGTTTTTGTAGCAGATGGATTTACAGATATTGTGTGACTAGCTGAATTAATGCCAGAAATAGTAGTGTTTGAAACTCCATCAAAATAAACAACAGAATAGGGAGCTACACCTGTAAATGCAAAATTTAGAGTTGACGCAGAACCTGTACAAACATTGCCTCCTCCACTTAAATTTACACTGGCTATACAACTACAAAGTGGGTCACCATTTGGTCTTACAGTAACTGTTGCTGCTCCTGACGCTACTCCAGTACAATTGGCGTCTAACACGGAAACTAATGTATAAGAAGTAGTTACACTTGGTGAAACTGGTATTGTATAAGGGCTTGTCATAATGCCAGCCACTGAAATATCGGCAGTACCATCATTGTAAATAATGTTCCAAGGCGCAGCACCTGTTAGAATAATGTTCAAATTAGTATTTGTACCATTACAAATTGTAGCATTTCCTGTTAATGTTGCATTTGGTAATGCGTTTACTTGCACACTTGCTGTGCCACTTCCAGATGCTGTACAATTGGCATCAGTTACTGTAGAAATGGTATAATTAGATGAGCTTAAAGGATTTACAGAAAAATTATAAGGTGTTGATGCTATATTGGTTACAGTTATAGGTGTAATTCCATCGGTGTAAGTAAAATCCCAAGGTTGAGTACCTGTAAAATCTACTTGTAAATTGGCACTTGTATTGGCACAAATGCCTGCTGCTCCGCCACTTATGGTGGCCGTTGGGGCTGAATTTACTACCACAACAGCCGAACCAGCAAATGAACCACTACAATTTACATTACTTACTGCTGTTAGCGTGTACGTTTTGGTACTCGCAGGGCTCACTGTCAGTGTGTAAGGAGAGCTTGAAACACCATTTACTGTTTTGGTGGTGGTGCCATCTGAGTAAGAAAAACTCCAAGGTTGTGTACCCGTAAATGCTACACTTAAATCTTTAGAACCACCGTTACACATTGTTCCAGAGCCTGATAATGTAGCACTTACCACACAAGTACAAAGTGGGTCTGCTGGTGGTCTTACTGTAATTACTGCCGAACCATTGGCAGTGCCAGCCCCACAACCTGCAGCATCAGAAACTGAAGAAATGGTGTACGTTTTGGTACTTGCAGGACTCACATTTATTGAATATGGACTACTCAAAATTCCATTAACAGTGTTACTTGTAGTGCCATCTGTATAAGTAATTGACCATGGGGCAGTTCCAGTTAAAATTACGTTCAAATTAGTGCTCACCCCAGGGCAAATTGTAGTTGAGCCGCTTATGGTAGCGGTTGGTTTATTTTTTATGGTAACTACAGCAGTATCACTTGCTAATGAAGTACAATTGGCATCATTAACTGATACTAAACTATAAGTTGTAGTACTTGCAGGACTTACTGAAATTGTTCTAGGACTTGTATTTACTCCAGAAACAGTAGTGGTGGTAGTTCCGTCAGAGTAATCAAAACTCCATGGTGCTGTACCAGTAAGTGCAAAAGATAAACTTGTACTACTTCCACTACAAATTGAATTGGTGCCACTTACGTTTGCAGTAGGACTTACTTTTACATTTACTAAGGCTGTTCCACTCGCATTTCCTGTACAAGTAACATCCGAAACCGATACCAAAGAATAATTAGTAGAAACTACAGGACTTACATTAAAAATATAAGGACTAGTATTTATATTATTAATGGTTTGATTTCCAGCTCCATTAGAATAAGTGATGGTCCAAGGTGGTGTGCCATTTAAAGTTACTGATAATGGAGTGCTACCTCCAGAACAAATGGAAGCTGCTCCTGATAAAACACCAGATGGGACACTATTTACAGTTACAGTTGCATTTCCTGTGGCAGAACCAGTACACACCCCATCTTTTACATAAGTCAATGAATAATTGGTATTTGCAACAGGGTTTACACTTAATAAATACGGAGTAGAAGTGATTCCATTTACAGAAGTTGTAGTTGTGCCATCACTGTATTTTATGTTCCATGGTGATGTGCCTGTTAATGACACTAATAAGTTGGCATTTGAACCAATACAAATATTTGAGCTATTGCTTAAAACGGCTGCTGTGGTACAAGTACAAATAGAATCTGTTGGTAATCTTAAAGTTACCGTTTTAGATGAAACCACTGCTTGGCTACAACTTGCATCGTTTACATTGGTAAAATTATAAGTGGTGGTGGAATTAGGATTTACCACTAAGGCATAAGGCGAACTTAAAATATTATTTAATGTAATTGGCGCAGCTCCTGTGTTATAAGTCACTGTGTATGGGGCAGTTCCTGTTAATGTTAAATTTATAGTGGCACTCTGACCAGGACAAATAGTGCCTCCGCCAGCACTTGTTAAGGTAGGTTTTGCTTTTACAGTTACCACAGCACTTCCACTTGTAGTACCTGCGCAAAATTTATCACTAAATGCAGTTAATGAATAGGTTGTACTTAATGCTGGATTTACTGAAAATGTGTAAGGCGAAGTTGCAATTGCTGTTACATTTGTTGTTGTGGTACCGTCTGAATACGAAAAGCCCCAAGGTTGACTACCAGTAAATGCTACACTCAAAGTAGTGCTACCTCCAATACAAATATTGCCTGATCCTGAAAGAGTTGCAGTAGCTGTTGGGCGAACTACAATAGCAGCACTTCCACTTGTTGTTCCGCTACAAATTGCATCTGTAACAGAAGTGATTGTAAATGTTTTAGAAGTAACAGGTGAAACAGAAAATGTATGTGGACTTGTTAATATTCCATTGATGGTGCTTGTGGTGGTACCATCTGAGTAGGTGATAGACCATGGGGCAGTACCTGTTAAAGTAGCCGTTAAAGTAGTAGCATCGCCAACACAAATGGTGGCTGCACCTGATAAAGCAGCTGTCGGTTTTGTTAATAAACTTACCACTGCACTTCCAGATGCATTTCCTGTACAAGTTGAGTCATTAACCGCTGTTAATGTGTAAGTTGTATTGGCTATTGGCGTAACTGGTAATGTGTAAGAACTTGCAACAATGTTGGTTACATTTTTTGTAGTAGTTCCATCAGAATAAGAGAAGCCCCATGGTTTTAAGCCACTTAAGGTTACAGTTAAATTAGCCGCAGTTCCCGGACATACAGAAGTAGAACCACTTAAAATACCTGCAGCAGCACACAAACACAAAGGATTATTAGCAGCCCTTACTGTAATTACAGCACTTCCTGAAGGTACACCCACACAACCTGCTCCTGTAATTGCAGTTACGGTATAAGTTCTGCTACTGGCCGGACTTACTGTAAGTGAATAAGGCGAACTTAATACATTAGTTACATTGGTAGAAGTTGTGCCATCGAAATAAGTAAAATCATAAGGTGGATTGCCTGTAAATACTATATTCAAATTAGTATTTTGACCTGGGCAAATAGTGCTATTTCCTGATATAGTGGCAGTTGGACTTGGATTAATAGTCACCACTGCATTTCCTGTGCCAATTGCAGAACAAGTACTTGCATCTGTTACATTGGTTACGGTATATGCTTTACTACTTGCTGGGCTAACTGCCACAGTTTGTGGACTTGTTAAAACATTGTTTACTGTTACAGGTGTAGTTCCATCTGTATAAGTATAGCTCCAAGGCGAGGTGCCTGTAAATGCAATTGATAAATTGGTCGATTGTCCTGCACATTTACTAGCAGATCCTGAAATTGTTGCTGTTGGCGATGTTTTTACGGTAATTGTACCTGAACCTGAAACTGTTCCATCACAATTGGCATCAGTTACTGATGATAATGTATAAGTAGATGTTGCAGAAGGTGAAACTGAAATTGTGTGAGGAGAAGTTGCAATTCCATTTACAATTACTGGCGTTACTCCATCGGTGTAAGTAATACTCCAAGGTGCTGTTCCTGTTAATGTTAAGGTTAAATTAGCATTAGCCCCTGCACAAATACTTGCAGCACCAACTATGCTTGCTGTAGGTTTAGGATTTACAGTTACATTAGCTGATCCTGAGGCCGTTCCACTACAATTCCCATCTATAACATTAGAAACAGAATATAATTTTGAACTAGCAGGACTTGCCGTAATTAAATAAGGAGATGAAGTAATACCAGAAACAGGAGTTGTGGTAGTGCCATCTGAATAATCAAAACTCCAAGGAGATGAACCTGTTAAAGTTACAAGCATGTTTGCAACATCTCCCACACATATTGAAGATGAATTTGATATAGTGGCTGTAGGTTTTGGATTTACCGTAATTACCGCAGCGCCACTTGGTGTTCCTGCACAATTGGCATCAGAAACTGCAGAAACAGTATAAGTGCTAGTCACTAAAGGACTTACAGAAATTATATGAGGGCTAACAGTAATTCCAGTTACAGTTACAGGCGTTGTGCCATTTGTATAAGTTACACTCCATGGTTGTTGACCTGTAAGAACAATACTAATATTAGAAGATGTGCCAGCACATACAGTTGCATTACCACTTATGGTGGCTGTTGGTTTTGGATTTACTGTTACCAAGGCAGAACCAACAGCAGAACCAGTACAGTTTTTATCGGAAACGCTTGTTAATGTGTAAGTTGTATTTGCAACTGGTGTAACATTTAAGGTGTATGGCGATGTGGTGATTCCTGTAACAGTGGTAGGAGTAACACCATTCGTATAGGTAAAACTCCATGGTTGAGAGCCTTGTAAAGTCACAGTTAAACCTTTGGTAGTGCCAGAACAAATACTGCTAGTACCTGTCAAAGTTCCTGATGCCAAACACACACAAGTAGGGTCATTGGCTGGTTTTACAGTCACTACTGCTGAGCCAGAACCTGTACCCGGGCAGCCAGCTCCTGTTAAAGAAGTGATTGTATATGTTTTTGAAGAAGCAGGATTTACATTGAATGTATAAGGAGAAGAAGCAATTGCATTTACGGTTACAGGAGCTCCACCATCAGTATAAGTGATAGACCAAGGTTGCAAACCTGTTAATGCTACACTTAGAGGTGCTGATTGTCCGTTACAAATTGAAGTTGAACCAGATATGGTGGCAGTAGGAGGGTTTGCAACAACCACTACAGCACTTCCTACTGTGCTACCTGTGCAGCCACTTGCATCTGTAACTGAGGTTACAGAATACGCTTTACTTGAAACAGGACTTACAGAAAATGTATAAGGGCTTGTATTTCTATTATTTATGGATACTGGTGTTGTGCCATCTGAGTAGGTAAAGTTCCAAGGAGCGGTTCCAGTTAAAGCAATTGATAAGTTGGTAGAACCTCCATTACAAATTGTTGCACTTCCAGATATGGTGGCAGTAGGGCCATTTGTAACTGTAAGAATGGCACTACCAGAAACCGTACCTGCGCAATTTGCATCAGTTACACTTACTAATGAATAAGTAGTGGTGGAAGTAGGACTTACTGGAATTGCATAAGGAGTTGTTGTGATGCCTGTTAAGGTATCTTTATTTGTGCCATCTGTATAAATCACTGTCCAAGGTTGGGTTCCTGTGAGTGCTACTGCTAAATTTTTAGTTACTCCAGAACATAATGAACTAGTGCCTGATAATGTGGCTGTTGGGGCAGCAGTTACATTCACTACTGCACTTCCTGCACTTGTTCCTGTACAACTTGCATTATTGATTTGAGTAATGGTATAAGTTTTTGTACTTGCAGGACTTACATTAAAAGTATGAGGACTAGTGGCTACATTATTTACAGTTGTGGTTGTACTTCCGTCAGAATATTTAAAATCCCAAGGTGAAGAACCAGTAAAGTTGACTGTTAAAGTTTTAGAACTCCCAGCACAAACACTTCCCGACCCACTGATTGTAGCTGTAGGTGACGAGTTTACAATCATGGTGGCAGTGCCAGAACTTGAGCCAGTACAATTGGCATCAGTTACAGAAGTGATGGTGTAATTGCCAGAAAACAATGGACTTACAGAAAATACATGTGGGCTAGTTAAAATATTACTTATTGTAGTAGGTGTAATTCCGTTTGTATATGTAATATCCCAAGGTGGAGTGCCAGTAAATGTTGCGGTAAGGTTGGTACTTTGACCACTACATAAAGTTGCTCCACCACTCAAAGCTACAGTAGGTGCAGTTGTAATAGTGGCAGTTGCTGTGCCTGAAACTGTTCCAGCACAATTTGCATCACTTAATCCTGATAATGAGTAGGTAGTGTTTACAGTTGGGTTTGTAGTAATTAAATACGGGGTAGAATTGATATTTGTTAAAGATACAGGTGTAGTGCCATCTGTATAAGTAAAACTCCAAGGTGCTGTACCTGTTAAATTTACCACCATATTATGTGCTGCTCCACTACAAATAGTTGAAGAGCCTGATAATGTTGCGGTTGGTGCTGTGTTAATGGTCATTACCGCAGAGCCAGAAGCTGTACCTGTACATTGAGCATTGGTAATGCTTGAAATAGTGTAGGTAGAGGTTACCGCAGGACTAACTGCTGTTACATAAGGAGATGTGCCTTGACCTGTTACAGTTACAGGCGTAGTTCCATCTGTAAAAGTGAAATCCCATGGAGGAGTACCTGTCAATGCAATAGAAATGTTGCCAGAACCTCCCACACATACACCTGCACTGCCTGAAATTGTACCTGTTGGAAAATCTCTTAAAGTAACATTCGCTGTTTTACTCACAGCAGCACAACCTCCCGCCGCCGCAATAGTATTGGTCACAACGTAAGCACCTGCAGTACTTCCACTTAAATTAATTTGACCAGTGGTTGGGCTTACAAATGACAAACCAGCGGTGGATGAAAATGTGCCTGGCAATGCACCTCCTACAAAATTAGGTAATGGATTACCTACATTTCTACAATAAGGGCTTGCGGTATATGAAAATGTTGCATCTGGAACTTTGGTAACCGTAATAGTATTAGAAGCTGTGGCATTTACACAAGGCGCTGTGGCGGTGATTGCATTTGTAACGGTATAAGTACCAGGCGTACTAGCTAATAAATTTACCAAACCTGTACCACTGTTGATACTTAAGCCAGCACCAGCAGTGAAATTACCTGCCGAAGCCCCAATAGGAAATGTAGGTAAAGGATTACTAGCATCTTGACAATAAGGACTACCTGCATAAGAAAATGTGGCTACAGGCGAAGATATAACTTTTATGCCTGCGGTATCAGTCACAGCAGCACAACCATTTGCTGCTGCTATGGTATTGGTTACGGTATAAGTGCCTGCCGTACTGCTTGATAATACAATTGCTCCAGTAGTAGGATTTAAAGTTAAACCTGCTGCAGGCAATACTGTAAAAGCCCCAGCAGCACCTCCACCGCTGTATTGAATGCTTGGGTTTGATCCTGTACTACAATTGTTATAACTTGAATATTTAAATGTAGCAACAGGCAAAGCATTGATTGTGATGGTATTAGTTGCTACTACATTGCTACATGGAGCAGTACCAGGAACGGTATTGGTTACAGTATAAGAGCCTGGTGTACTTGCCGCTATATTTATTTGTCCGTTTAATGAATTAATACTTAAGCCTGCTGGTGAAGATGTAAAAGTACCAGCAATTCCACCTCCTGTATATGTAGGGCTAGGATTTACAGCATTGCTACAATAAGGAGTGCCTGCATAATTAAATGTTGCAGCAGGTGAACCAATTATTTGAACCGTAGTAGTACTAGATACTGCACCACATCCACCAGCTGCAGCTATACTATTGGTTACTGTATATGTGCCAGGAGTACTTAATCCTAAGTTTATTAAACCCGTTGAATTACTTATACTTAAACCTGCTGTTGATGTGAAATTTCCTGCACTTGCACCAGCACCTAATGTAGGGGTAGGATTGCTACCTCCAGAACAATAGGGAGTACCTGTATAAGAGAATGTAGCATCAGGAACATCGGTAATGGTGATATTAAACGTAGTTACAGAATTGGTGCAACCAGGTGAAATTACAGTGTTGGTAACTGTGTAAGTGCCTGCTGTACTTGTATTTAAAGTAATTAATCCAGTACCACTATTGATGCTTAAACCTGCAGGACTAGATGTAAATGTGCCTGCAACTCCTCCACCACTAAAAGTAGGAGTAGGGTTTACACCATTTTTACAATACGATGCATTTGGGTAACTAAAGTTTGATAGTGGCACTGGTGAAATTACAATTACACCAGTATCTGTAAATGCAGGGCAAGGATTTGTAGCAGCAATATTATTAGTTACTACATAAGAACCTGCGGTACTTGAACTTGGGTTTACTACCCCTGTGCTAGCATTGATACTTAAACCTACTGCTGGTGCTACTGTAAAATTTCCCGCTACTCCACCTCCAGTAAAATTGGGACTTGCTGTATTTAAACTTTTACAATAAGGAGTGCCAGGGTAATTAAAAGTAGGAAATGAAGTAGGAGAAACTACAATTGGAAATGAGCTTTGTACTTGGGCACAACCTCCACTTGCGGCGATGGTGTTTAAAATGGTATAATTATTTGCAGGGGTATTAAAAAGATCAATGTCTCCTGTTGCAGTAGTTGCAAAAACTACTCCAGAAGGATTTGAACTAAATACGCCCTTTGTACCTGTCATTACTGGGCTAGGATTGGGGTTGGCTTTACAAAATGGAGAACCATTGTAGGTGAACCCTGCAGTAGGCTTGGTAGTAATAGTTACTGATTTAGAATCTGTTGCATTTGCACAGCCAGCTGCCGTAACTGTATTGGTAACTGTATAAGAGCCAGCCGTAGAACCTGCTATGTTGATAACTCCAGTTCCTGGGGTAATACTTAAACCTGCAGTTGATGAAAATGTTCCTGCAATACCTCCGCCACTAAAACTTGGGCTTGGGTTGGCGGCATCACTACAAAATTGAGTACTTGAATAGTTAAATGTTGCAGTAGGCACAGCCCCAATAGTAATGGTATTTGTAAAAGGAGTGGCAGGACATGCACCACTTGCTGCAATAGTATTGGTAACAGTGTATGTGCCTGGTGTAGATAAACTTAGATTTACAGCACCATTGCTCGCAATAT
>Ga0214921_10003996_pt1 | contig 22153 bp, 33 predicted proteins | sample LL1505_MetaG_FD_177992 | JGI IMG/M metagenome (GOLD analysis project Ga0214921, IMG submission 177992) | Freshwater microbial communities from Lake Lanier, Atlanta, Georgia, United States - LL-1505 | ecosystem: Environmental > Aquatic > Freshwater > Lake | place: USA: Georgia | collected... | reverse complement strand
GTACAACCTAAACACCAAGACAGACTATCTTAATCGTAAGATGTTTCTGGACCCAGCAGGCCCAGTTACTATCCAACGGTTTGAGGAAGTTAAATACAAGAAAATTGCAGATTTTGAAGCCACAGCACGTGGTTTCTTTTGGCAGCCAGAAGAAATCAGTCTTACTAAAGATTCAAACGATTTCAAAGAAGCCAGTGATGCTGTCAAGCATATCTTTACCAGTAACCTGCTACGTCAAACAGCACTTGATAGTTTACAAGGACGTGGCCCAAGTCAAATCTTTATGCCTGTTATCAGTTTACCTGAACTGGAAGCACTGGTCTACAATTGGACATTCTTTGAAACTAATATCCATAGTAAGAGTTATAGTCATATTATCCGTAATATTTACAATGTTCCTAAGGATGTGTTTAACACCATCCATGACACCAAAGAAATCATAGATATGGCCAGTGGAGTAGGCGATTACTACGAAGCATTGCATATCATCAACTGTCGTAAACAAATGGGCGAGAATGTCCCAGAACAAGAACATATTCGAGCAATTTGGTTAGCCCTGCATGCCAGTTATGCTCTCGAAGCCTTCCGCTTTATGGTCAGCTTTGCCACAAGTTTGGCTATGGTTGAGAATAAGATCTTTATGGGTAACGGCAACATCATTCAATTGATCCTACAAGACGAGTTGTTGCATAAGGGGTGGACTGCGTTCTTGATTAATCAAGTTATCAAAGAAGATCAAAGATTTGTCACAGTTGCCAAAGAATGCGAAGCTGAAGTCATAGAACTTTATAAAGATGTGATTGCTGAAGAAAAAGCATGGGCCGATTATCTATTTAAGAAAGGGCCTGTGATCGGGCTTAATGCTAACATTCTCAAAGAATTTGTGGACTACACCGCTGTGTCAGCACTCAAAGATGTTGGCATCAAATATTGGAATCCGTCTGTGCGCACTACTCCAATTCCTTGGTTCAATAAACACGTTAATACCAGCAATAAACAGACAGCCCTACAAGAATCCGAATCAACTAATTATGTGATAGGGGTCATGAGCGAAAATCTTGACTATGATGCGCTGCCTGCTATATAATATATGTTCAAAGCACAGTACAAACGCAACTCGCCCTACGAAAGCTGGATTGTTATAGGAACCTATAGCAGTGAACAAGCAGCCATCAGTGCTGCTTTACAGTACAAGCGTAAGGGTGTGTTGTTGGTCCGAGTCACGGATAAAAAGGGTGCTGTGATCTATTCAAATTAACAAAGGAAACACTATGACAGCTGTTGTATGGTCAAAAGACAACTGCCCCTATTGTGATCAAGCGAAAGCACTGTTGAAACAAAAAGGCATCGAGATTGAAGAAAGAAAGATAGGACATGGGTACACACGAGAGGATCTCTTAGAAGCTGTGCCTAATGCAAGAACTGTTCCCCAGATTTTCTTAGATGGAAATTTGATTGGCGGATTTACAGAACTTAAAAAACATTTACAAGGATAATCATGTTAATTGACAAAGGTGTATCAGCAGGAGAAGTCATCACATTAAAGCTAACCAGTGGTGAAGAAATCGTGGCCAAACTAGTGGAAGATGGAGCAACTTATTATAAATTAAAAACCCCGCAGGTAATTGGCATGGGTCCAAAAGGTCCAGGATTAATGCCCTATCTGTTTACTGTGGATCCTAACAAAGAGATCAAATTGTTAAAAACAACAGTAACAGTGGCAGAAGCCACTGATAAAGCGTTTGCTGACCAGTTTATTCAGTCAACTACAGGGATTGCATTGGCTTAAATAGTAGCATGCCTACAGCAACCATTAGTCCGAGTCCAGCAGCTGGTAATTCTCCCAGCGGTATATATACTCCAGTTAATCATACACATCCGTTTACTGCGATCACGGGTCTAAGATTTGGTACCAACGGTCGTGTAGAACCTGTTTATGATTCTGGAAATGTCTATGCCAATGGCGTAGTAATCGCACTGTATGATGCACATGTAACTAACGGGACTTTTACATCTACATCAGTTCCCAGAGTAACTGTGGTGGCAGCTGTGCAGAACGTTGAAGGTGACGACGATAACACCGCAGGCAAGGCAGAAGCAGATAGATTTCTAGCAGAAGGCAAAATCACTGCTGAAAAATACAAAGAACTAACTACCACTCCAACTCCTAAGACAGAAGGAGTAAAACCTGGAGCAACACCCCCAGGAAGAGATTCGGCCGCGGTTACTGGCGATATCGCACTGACAACAGTGCTGACTCCAAACGGCACCACACTAGCTACAATGATTAAAAATGTCACTTATCCTAGGACCATAGCACAACTGGCACAATGCCATCCTAGTGTCACAGGACCACAGAATGTCGTGAATAATCTAGCGGCATTTGCTCTGAACATCTACGAGCCAATCAAAGAAAAATATCCCAATGCATTTTTAACCAATACCTATCGTCACGGTGCAGGCATCGGTGGCGGACAACACGGTACTGGGCAGGCTGGAGATTTTCAGTTTAGAAAAGTACCTGCTCATGCCTACTACGATATAGCTGTATGGATGAGCAAGAATTTACCGTATGATCAATTGCTGTTGGAATATCTTCCAGGACAGACTGTTTGGATACATGTCAGTTATGCTGCACCCAATCTGCCATATGGCGGGCTCAGTGTGAGAAAATCAAAAGGTGTGGCCAGCACATTGGCAACATTAAATGGAGCGGCAGGTGGCAAGTTTACTGTCAATCTACATCAAGACATTCTTGAATCAGCAGTACCTAACCGGATAGTGGCAGCATAATATGAAAAAATTATTTTGGAAAATACTAGGATTTCTTAGTCTAGGCATGGCCTATGTTGGATTGATCACACCCGGCATTCCCTACAGTTGTTTTGTGGTGTTTGCCGCATACTGCTTTGCCAAGGGATCGCCAAAGATGCATGCCTGGTTGTACAATCACAAAATCTTCGGACCGTTCCTGACCAATTGGAATGAGCGCAGAGTATTTCCAAACAAGATGAAATATTTTATGTTGGCCATGATGACCAGCAGTTTGGTAATAATGTGGTTGACAAACGTACCTACTCGTGGTATACTATATACAGCAGCCTTTATGTGCTTGGTGGCAATTTGGGCCTGGAGATGGCCAGGCAGTGTCGAAGCATATGAAAAACGCATTGCAGAAGGTAAAAAAGTTGGTTGGTTCAACAATCAATTTTAAACACACACAGATAAACATTTTTAACACAAGGAAAAAAGTAAAATGGTAACAGGAAAAGTAAAATGGTTTAACGACGCCAAAGGTTTTGGATTCATTACTCCGGACGATGGTGGCGCAGACTTATTTGCTCACTTTTCACAGATTAATTCGAGTGGCTTCAAGAGCCTACAAGAAGGTCAAAGTGTAAGGTTTGAAGTGACTCAGGGTCAAAAAGGACAACAGGCTAGTAATATCCAGCCTGCATAAGTAATATGAAAGCATATCAAATCATTGTAGCAGTTTTAATTGTTGTATTTGTTTTGATTGAAGTTTTCATGTAAGGAATTGTTGTAATCCCTTCAAAGTGAAGGCATTCTGGACGCGGGTTCGACTCCCGCCAGGTCCACCTAAGCATACTTGAATCCGTAAAAAGATCAGGTTTGGTATCCCAGGAGCTCTTTGACATAGTCATAACTCTTAATAAACCAAAGTGTGTTTAAATGGGCCTGCCATGGTTTCGACAGGGTGAGATAATGGAGACGGCAACACGGTAGGCGATGACCGTTAATCAAGCAAAACTCGTAAATGCAAACGCAGATACATTTGACTTCAGCGCAATGAGCTTCACTGGTAACACCGTTCGCGGTGCTGCTAATGAAAGCAGATTTGCTCTAGCTGCCTAAAAAACAGCGGTCCGGGGTAGGAAATACCTTGTAAACAAAACTACCAAAAAGCGGCTGAAAATGCCGCTTTTTCTTGACCTCTATATAGATTCTGCTATATAATAGTGGATGACAATAGTCATTATTTTAAAAGGAATTAAACATGAAGAAAATTGCACTAGCAACTCTATTAGCCCTAGCAGTTGGATCAGCTTCTGCTGTTGAGATCGGCTTGACAACACAACGTGACTACAGCCAAACTCCGGATCGTAACGGTCTTGGAATTACAGTTGGTCAGAAATTTGACAAAGTAAGCGTAACAGGTGGTTTTGAGCGTTATACTCAAAATACCAACGACACAAATCGTTGGAGCCTAGTTGGCGGATATGATGTTGCCAAATTCGGTGATTTCACTATCACACCAAAGATCGGTGTTGCATACCTAGATCCAACAACTACTTCTAATGGTTGGCAAGGTTCAGTTGGCGTAGGTGCTAGCTATGCTGTAACTAAGACTGTTGCTTTGACAGCAGACTACCGTTATCAATCAGCTTTCCAAAGTCGTGTTAACAACTTTGATGGCAACGTAATCAGTGCAGGTATCAAAGTAGGTTTCTAATCTAACTTATGATAAAAGGACCTTCGGGTCCTTTTCTTTATTTAAAAAATCAATAAGCCTAATAGAAATAATTATTGTAAAAATCAATTAAAACACTTGATCTTATTATTAAATACTATTACAATAAGTTATCAGTGTAAACACTGAAGAGTTAGTTTTCAACACACACAAGGAGAAGATATGAAAACAGTTGGCGATAAGTTAGAAAAATTTGTAGTAACAGGAGTCAAGCCAGGACAACCAGAAGATGCATTCTTTGATATCACAGATGAGTCATTCGCAGGCAAGTGGAAAGTAATCGTTTACTACCCAAAGGACTTCACATTCGTTTGTCCTACAGAGATTGTAGCATATGATAAGTTGGCTGGTGACTTTGCTGACCGTGACGCAGTATTACTAACAGGTAGCACAGACAATGAGTTCTGTAAAGTAGCATGGCAGAAGTCTCATCCAGATCTTGCAAAGATCACACATACACAGTTCGCAGACACACAGCGTGGCGAGCTGTCATTGATTGAACAACTAGGTGTGTTCTATGCTCCAGCAGGTGCCGCACTTCGTGCAACATTCATCGTTGACCCAGAAAATGTTATCCAACACGTTACTGTCAACAACTTAAATGTTGGTCGTAGCCCAGAAGAAACACTTCGTGTATTGGATGCGCTACAAACAGGCGAGTTGTGCGCTTGTAACCGTACAGTAGGCGGAGAGACACTATAATGGCATTCAATGACGCTATCAAAGAAGCGTTGCCAGACTACGCAAAGGACACCAAGTTAAATCTTGATGCTGTCCTTTTGCGTAGTACATTAGATGCAGATGTGGCCATAGGCTGTGCTGTAGCAGCATTGGCTGCAACTGGTAACGGTAAGGTGTTGAGTATCTTGTTAGCAGATGGTCCTGTTCACGCAGAGTCAGCAATGACTGCCGCAAGTATCATGGCACAGAACAATGTATGGTATCCTTATGTAGAAATGGCAGATGATCCTGCTCTAAAAGGTTTGCCAGCACAGTTACGTATGAATGCTATTGCAAGTCATGGTGGAACTACCAAGTCAAACTTTGAAGCATTCAGTTTGGCTGCAAGCATTGTTGGTAAATGCGAGTTTTGCGTAAAAGCCCATTACGATGGTTTGAAGACTATGGGTTATACTGTCGAGCAGTTGAGAGACATCGGCAGAATAGCGGCAGTAATGAATAGTGTAGCAAAGGTGCTGAATAGTTGATAAATATTTCTATGAGAGACCGATCTTATAGAAAAATATACAAACAGCACTACGGTGAAATCCCCGTTGATGCTGATGGACGATCTTTTGAAATCCATCACATCGATGGGGATCACTCTAATAATAATCCTCTAAATCTTAAAGCAGTCACTATCCAGGAACACTACGACATACACTACAGTCAAGGAGACTGGTATGCTTGTTTGTTGATTTCCGGAGCACTAGATATTACACCAGAAGAGAAGTCTAATCTATCAAGATTAGGAGCACTCAAAGCAGTTGAGAATGGAACCCATAACTTTCTTGGTGGCAAGATACAAAAGCAAGCACAAGACAGATTAGTCGAAGCAGGCAATCATCACTGGCAAGATAGTGAAAAGGCAAGTAAAAGAAACTTAAAGCGAATAGCCGAAGGCAACCATACATTTTTGGATAAAGATTGGGCCCGTAAAAAAGAGTTAGAAAAAGTCAAGAACGGAACACATCCGTTTTTGGGCGGAGCAGTTTCCCGTCAAACTAATGAGAAACGAATAGCAGAAGGAACCCATAACTTTTTGGGCGGCAAATCTGTAAAGAATCAACTGGCAAATGGAACACATCCGAGCCAAATCAAAAAAGTCTGCCCGCATTGTAATAAAACAGTTAGTTCCGGAATGTTCAATCGTTGGCACGGCGATAACTGTAAGAACAAGGAATAAATACTACATTATGAAAACACTTAGAGATTACATCAACTTAATAGAAGCCAACCAGCAAGGTGTGGCGGAAGGCGCACCAGAGTTATTAAAAGCAGAGATGCCACTAGTTCGTCATATTGAACAAGAATTAACAAAGATTGGGTACAAAAAAGGCACCCCAGAATTTAACGCATATTTTAATGATGCAATAAAATTCTATCGTCAGTTTGGTAATTTTGGATTTAATAAAAATCAAGGTGTGGCGGAAGGCTCTTTAGAAGAATACGGCGATACTGCTAAAGGTCAAAAACAGTTGGCAAAGGTTCATAAACGAGCAGTAGATAGAGTGACTTCTAAGCAAGCAGACACTGATCCTAAGTATGCTAAGAAAAATCAAGATACTGCTAATGCCTCGTGGGAAAGATTGAAAGATAAAGATTAATCTGTGTAAAAGCACATTATGAAACATTGAAGACAGAAGGCTATACAGTGGAACAACTTCGTGACATTGGACGCATTGCTAGCGTAATGAATTCTGTTGCTAAGGTGTTAAACAGTTAATAAATAAAGTACAGGAGGACACAACCATGAAACAGAAAAAGCTATTAGCTAAACTGTACAGGGCTTGCGTCGACCATGATACAGAAACGGTTTCCGAACTTCGTAAAAAAGAGTTCGCTAAGATACTGAAACACAAGGCCGAAGGTAAACCATTTACAGCTAAGTGGGTACTGGTAAGGATCTGAGTTTGTAATACAACTGCAATCTTTGTAACACCATGCTACGATAAATACTGCTATGCAGAAAACTTATCGTAGCATTTTTATTTCTGACGTACACTTAGGCACACGAGATTGTCAAGCAGACAAGCTCAACAACTTTCTCAAACACAACACATGCGACACGCTGTATCTCGTAGGAGATATCATCGATGCATGGAAGATACAACAAAATAAATGGCGGTGGAAACAGAGCCATACCAATGTGGTTCGCAGAGTTCTAGGACATGCCAAGCGTGGCACCCGTGTGGTATTCATAGCAGGCAACCACGATGAGTTTTTGAGGCCAATGATACCTTATGGTTTCTCATTTGGTCTTATTGAAATACAAAATCACGCAGAACATATAGGTGCAGATGGAAAACACTATTTGGTTACACATGGTGATTTATTTGATGGTATTACTCGTCTTGCTCCTTGGCTTGCATTTCTGGGTGATAAGTTGTACGACCTAGTGTTAGACTGGAACAGCAAGTTTAACTGGCTGCGACATAAATTAGGCTTTGGATACTGGAGCCTTAGCAAATATCTCAAGCATAGAGTCAAGAAGGCCAGTGATTTTATGTTTCAATTCGAAAAAAATCTAGCAGGCTACTGCAAGAAACGTGGCTATGATGGTGTGATATGTGGACACATTCATCATGCGGAAATCAAAGACATAGACGGAGTCACATACATGAATGACGGAGACTGGGTTGAATCATGTACTGCATTGGTAGAACATCATGATGGTACATGGGAAATTGTTACATGGACTAAACAGAATGACAAAGACGATACTGATAATAACTGATAACTTACCGGAGCAGATCAATGGCGTTGTCACTACCTACAAAAACATTGAGGCTTGTGCGGTTCTGGATGGTTATAGCGTTGTTTACATTACTCCCGGGGACTTCCGCTACTTTGATTGTCCTGGCTACAACGAAGTCAAGATTGCCATTACCCGGCAGATGGGCAAGAAGATTGAGGCGGTCGGTGCGGATTATATCCATATCGCCACAGAGGGTCCTCTTGGTCTGTCTGCTAGAAAATATCTTTCAAAACATAATCTTCGCTACAATACTGCTTATCATACTAAGTTCCCTGAAGGACTTAGAGCCTTATTTGGTATTCCTGAAGTCCTTACTTGGCCTTTAGTTCGTTGGTTCCACAAACACGCAGGTAAAGTATTAACCACCACTGACACCATGGTTCAAGAATTACGAGCACATGGTTTTGATGGAGATGTTATTCCTTGGACCCGTGGTGTTGATCGTGATATATTTTATCCTGGCAAACGTGATCCTAATCCAAAATATATTTTAGTGTGTGTCAGCCGAGTGAGTAAAGAAAAGAACTTAGAAAAGTTTTTTGAACTAGACTATCCAGGCGCACACAAGATCATGGTAGGTGATGGTCCTATGCTAGAAGAATACAAGATCAACTATCCTAGCGTAGAGTTTGTAGGAGCCAAGCGTGGTGTTGAACTAGGCGACTACTATCGTCAAGCTGATGTGTTTGTATTTCCCTCACGTTGGGAAACATTCGGGCTAGTAATGATTGAAGCCATGGCCTGCGGCACTCCCGTAGCAGCTTATCCTTGTCAAGGGCCATTGGATGTCATAGACGAAGGTATCACTGGTTGTATGAATGATGATTTGAAACAGGCAGTTAAAGATGCATTAATGTTAGATCGTACAAAAGTTTGGGAAGGCAGTGCTCGTTGGACTTGGGAACGTGCCTGGACTATATTTAGAGACAACTTAATAGACAAATCGGGTGCAAGATAGGGCATCACTGGAACCCGTAACCAGTACTAACACTAACTCCTTTTAATGATATTCACTATGTGTTTTATGGCGATTTCGTCATATAATAATGATACATACTAATGCAGTATGTTTATTAAAAAGGAGTACTATTATGTGGACAAAACCAGAAGCAGTTGAAATGCGTTACGGATTCGAATGCACCATGTACGTGATGAATCGATAATAAAGACCTAGCCCACTTCGGTGGGCTTTTTCTTGACTTAAATTTCTAATGATGTTATAGTATGTTTTATGATTGAAATTTTCGGAGGACTTATGTTAGATTGTTTAATTATGGGTGACAGTATTGCAGTAGGCACTTCCCAAGTGCGACAAGAATGTGTTTCATATTCTAAAGGCGGCATTAACAGTTATCAATGGTTGAACACCAACATAGACAAGAGTCCCTACATTGCCAAGACTGTTATTATCAGCTTAGGCAGCAATGATCATAAGTATGTTAAGACAGAATCAGAGTTGCAAACTATTCGACGGCTAACCAAAGCTGATCGCGTGTATTGGATACTACCGGCAAATAAGAAAGACATTGCTGATATTGTATTCAAGATTGCCAATGAGTATCACGATAGGGTGGTACGGATTGCAGATTTATCTAAAGACGGTGTACATCCTACCGGTAAAGGATACAAAATGATTGCAGAGCAAACAAAATGAATATTTTAGTAACAGGTGGCCTAGGACTCATCGGCCATAACGTAGTTAAAAGACTACAGAATCAAGGACATACCGTAAGTATCATAGATTGTAAAACCAATTATGATATTATTCCTCAGGAAGAAATTGATTATCTTATAGCACAACGTTCACAGGGATTAGATCTGTCAGGTTACTATTGCCTTGACATAGTGAACAAATGGACCATGGAGTCATGCTTCAGCATTGACGAGCCTGAAATAGTCATACATATGGCCAGCTTTCCTCGACAGAAGGTAGTAAATGCTCATCCAGGCCGCGGCAGTCGAACCATGTCAGAGGGACTGTTAAACCTCTTAGATCTCAGCGACAAATATGAAGTTCGAAAGTTTATCTATATTTCAAGTTCAATGGTCTACGGTGATTTCAAAGATGATGTCACTGAAGATGCAGAATGCCGACCTCAGGGTCAATATGGTATTCTTAAACTGGCAGGGGAGTGGTTGATTAAAGATTATGCTCGTCGTACCAATCTTGCCTACACTATCATACGTCCCAGTGCAGTCTATGGTCCTCTCGATGTAGAAGATCGTGTGATAAGCAAGTTTATTCTCAACGCCATGCGAGGCATTCCACTCAAAGTTAACGGTGCCAGTGAAACTCTAGACTTTACCTATGTGGATGATGCTGCCGACGGAATCGTAGCTGCCGCACTTTCGGATAACACAGACAACAAGACCTACAACATTACCAAAAGTCACAGCCACAGTTTATTAGATGCTGCTAATCTAGCAGTTAAAGTTGTAGGTCAGGGTGAAATCATCGTAGGTAATCGCGATTTGGATTTCCCCAGTAGAGGAGCATTGAATATAGATGCTGCTCGCAGAGATTTTGGATTTGATCCAAAAATTGATGTAGAGCAAGGTTTCCAAAATTACTATGATTGGTTAACAAACGATCCCTATTTTGGCATTGACAATCACTGACAAAGATGTTATACTATGTGTACAGTAAATTTTTAGGAGTTCTATTTTGAGTATGCATTTAGAAGGTCCGTGGCTTTCAACCACTGGCAAAAAGAAAGGCAAAAAGAAATTCGCTTCAGCAGAGCATGCAAGAAAAGCTCGTGAACAAGAAGAAAGTTGGAAAGAGCTACAGAAGCGTTGGGGCATTGAAGCAGAAGAAAAGAAACGTAACCGTGCCTTAACTGCTGAAGTTTGGAAACCAGATAACAAGCCATACAGTCGTTATGGTACAGATGTCAAACATCCTAGTCTACCATTTACTGGGGGTGCTTGTACGATGCCTGCCCCAAAAGTATATACTGGCACAATGGTTAAAGGAATTGCCACCATGCACAAGAGCAATGCCGTTCCGGTATTCAGCGACGAACAAGCCGTTGATATATCCAAAATGCGTCGATAATCGCCGGTTTTAGTCTATGAATCCAAAATATCGACTATATATTAAACGTTTCGCAAAGAAACTAAGATAGTAGAACCAAAGTATGTCAAAAGCAGAAACGGTTCCGCGGGTCTTGGCCAATGAGAAACCCGTATTTTCGGGAAGCCAAGGGTCGCCAAAGGCACACAAGTTATGAGATTGTGCGTCCAATGGAGACAACTACACGAAAGTAGGGTTCTTTCAGAGCCTCGTGAAGTTAACTCCCTTTATGTAATGTGATCTATGATTTTGGATCACACCAAGTTTAAGGAGGACTTATGGAAAAGTCAATTAAAGTAGTATCCTATATAATAGGATTAATCGCAGTAGCATGTCTAGTTACGACCATGACCACTGCTAAGTTTCAACAACTAAAACAGCAGAATGGTGTCTACAGCAAAGACGTGGTTTCAATACAAACACGTGAAAAGCAGTTAGACTGTTTGGCCATTAACATTTACCGTGAAGCAGGATATGAGCCCTTTGAAGGCAAAGTAGCGGTAGCGCAGGTAACTATGAATCGGGTAGCCGCTGGTAATTTCGGCAACGATGTCTGCGGTGTAGTGTACCAAAAAAATGTGTTTATGGAAAAAGTTGTATGCCAGTTCTCATGGGCATGTGACTCGGTACATAGAAACAGACCCATCAACAAGGAAGCCTATAATGAAAGCTATGAAGTCGCCAAAAAAGTTCTTTTGGAAGGATTTAGATTATCTATTCTCAAAGATGCTTTGTTCTATCATGCCACCTACGTTAACCCGAGATGGCAGCTAGATAAAATAGGTCAGATTGGACAACACATTTTTTATAAACAGAAAGGAACCAAAGTATGATCGACATTAATCAAGTCAAAGCCTTTGTTCAAACCAAAATCTCTGTGATCTCAGCAGAAACATTTGGTTGGCTCGCAGCCATAGTGTTACATTCTGCTACTGTGCCTAGCATGTTGGCAGTGATGGCAGGGCTCACAGATAGACTACCCGGAGTAGATCTAGTACTCCTAGTTTGGACAGGATTAACCCTGTTGTTTATCAAAGCCACAATCCAAAAAGACATGTTGAACATTGTTACAATTGGATTTGGATTTATCGTCCAAGCTGTGCTAATGGCATTGATCTTCTTCAAATAAATTGGTAAGGCACCTAGTTGACTTTGGTCAATGATGGTGCTATACTATTGTTATCGTTACACACACAGAAAGGCAAACGATGAAAAAGGCAATTTTAGTAGGCTTATTGGCAGCAGCCGTTACAGGTTGTTCGTCAATGAAAGACATCCCAGATCGCAAGACCTATGCACAACCAAGTTGGTATCAAGACTGTGCTCAAGAAGGTGTTAAAGGTTGGTTCTGGTGGAAAGAAGACATGGTCTATGCCTGTGGCGCAGGTGAGTCAATTCATGCACAGGCCGCAGAAGAACAGATGGATGCCATCGCAATGAACAACTTTGCAAAACGCATCAACGGTACAGTTAACAGTGAAACTGTGATTGACATTGTCAATGACAAGAAAACTACTCGTACTATGATTTCTTACAAAGTCACAGATACTGCTATCCGTAAACATGTAAAAACCGAAAAAGGTCATTTTACCATGAATGGACGTCACTATACCTATGTGCGTCTTGAAATGAAGAAAGATGTATTTGAGCAATTGATCTCCGAAGCCAAACAAGCCAAGGTGCAATGATGCGAGCCCTTGCCATTGCCGTGGTACCTACATTCATGTTGGCCTGCGTTATGGCACTAACTGGATGTGGTTCGGCTCCCAAAGTGCAGGCACAGAAACCTCAGTACTGTCATACCAGCCAAACCATCAAGACACAGAATGGTGAACGTGTAAACAGTGAAACTTTGGTTGAATGCACTGACGATCAATTCAAAAGGCTCACTGCTGTGAGAATGGGCATGGCCAGTCATTGTGGTATTGCAAATAGAACTGTTCAATCTGGAGATAAACTTGTTAACGTACAAATCAAAAGCTGTCAGATTCTTGACCACAACGGTGCTGTTGTTGGTTATGAATACGTCCACTAACGCACAGACCATCAACATAGAAAATCCCAAATTCTATACCGAGACCAACAGCCCTTGGCTAGAACAGGTTCTCAATGTCAGCTTTGGTTGGTTTAAAAGTCTTGATGCTGAGCAGAAAGATGCCTACTACAGTTCTCTGATACTGGCTCTTGAAGAAGTTCAACCTGGTCAATTTTCTAGATGGTATAAAAACAATGCCAGCGGCACAGTTAGAGTGGCCTGGCAGTTTCCTAGGAATGGTACATTATGCAAACGCCTGCATGTTAGCATTATTGCTCATAACATGCAGAAAAATCTACAAACCACTGCCTGCTTTAACGAAGTAGATAATAGGTGGCACTGGTCCAGCTAAATATTAGTTCATGAGAATACATACAAGCGACAAATTCATTGCCTGGTCAACTTTATTCAGCGGATTGACGGTATCCGCAGTGGCCATTTATTATAGTGTAGCCGGCCTAGTGGCCATATTCTCTGCGGCTGTTATTCCAATCATTGTGATGGGCGTGGCCTTAGAAATCAGCAAACTGGCCGGTACGGTATGGCTCAAACAAAATTGGAGTCGAGCACCGTATTTTATTCGAGCCTATCTACTAGCAGCCATTGCCATATTGATGCTGATCACCAGCATGGGAATTTTTGGTTTCTTATCAAAAGCACACAGTGATCAAAGTTTAGTCAGCGGTGATGTTCAAAGTAAGATTGCTGTATATGACGAAAAGATTAAAACAGCCAAAGACAACATAGAAGCCAACCGAAAAGCTCTTAGACAGATGGATGAGGCAGTGGACCAAGTCATGGGTCGAAGCAGTGATGAAAAAGGTGCTGACAAAGCAGTTCAACTTAGACGCAGTCAACAAAAAGAACGTGCTAGACTTCAGTCTGAGATCGCAGCCGAACAAAAAACCATTTCCGCTATCAGCGAAGAACGTGCTCCGATCGCCGCTGAAGTACGCAAGGTTGAAGCAGAAGTAGGGCCAATCAAATACATTGCGGCATTTATCTACGGCGACAATCCAGATGCCAACATTTTAGAGAAGGCAGTTACCTGGGTGATCATTATCATCGTTGTGGTATTTGATCCTCTGGCAGTGATTCTATTATTGGCCAGTCAGTATAGTTTCCAATGGTTCAGAAAACAAGAAGAAGAAACTCCAGCAGTTGTTGAGACCGAACCAGCTCCCGAGGAACCAGAGGTAGAGCTCGAAGAAGAATCTACTCCAAATCAATCTTGGCCTGCAGCCACAGCATATTGGCCATTCCCATCATCCGCATATAATCCAGCACCCGGCTGGGGCACAACACCAACACACACAGAAGAAGTTCCAAGCGAAACACAGCCGACCGCACTAGGAGGTGATATAACGGCGCCTGAGGAAAAGCACGTAGAAACGGTAGAAGACATACCGCTTGAACAATGGAACAAAATGATTGAAGAAGCCGAAAAGGCTGTGGAACAAGAACGTGAAATTGAAGACTCTGAAATTTTAGCGTCTGTTCCTGAAACAGAAAAGCAGGCAATGGCTGCATGGAAACATGATCATCCAGAGTCCAGTCTTAAGTTTCAAAGACAATTGTTAGAAAAGGGCGTTATAGATCACTTGCCATGGCACGATTATCTCAAGCCTCAGGCAGACTTTGTGGATGAAGCAGCCGTAGAAGCCAAGAAGTGGGCTGAAGAAAATCCGGACACAGAAGAATCAGCAAAGGCTAAAGAGTGGGCTGAAGAACGTGGTGTTGCTGATGTGTCTTGGATGGAACATGATGAACAGGGCAATCAGATCAAGCGTATCAAAGAAAACTATACTCAGAATGCTGAACAAAGTGAAAGTACTATTTGGCAACGAATTCAAGATGCCAAGAAATGAGTGACCGTATCCTAGTTGTTACCCCGCCAGACGATACCCTGTTACAGGGCATTCGAATTGTTCACGTAGAACTCACAGAAGAACACAGTTCTTTTGTTTCTAATGCATTGATGCAGACCACGCTACCTCATACCATCATAAACTATGTTTGGAAGATGGGGGATTCTATTGAGTGGTTGATGGACAAAATCGTCAAAGGTGATTTAATTATATTCAATGCTTCACCTGAACATAACGGTGCTATCGAATTAATCATAGGATGGGTAGCTGCTCAACCACGATCTTACTATTTTGGCAATCTAAAAGATTTACATATGGTCAACGATCGTGCTATATATAGTATTGAAGAAATTTTAACTTTATTGGAGAAAGTCTCAAATCATCATGAATAGATTTAGCAAATCAAAAGGCACTGGCGTTGTTCTTAAAGAAAACGAAAACATCAATCAGGCTCTACGTCGATTTAAAAAGAAGATTGAAGACGCAGGCACACTAGATACCTTACGTGCCAAAGAATTCTACGAAAAACCTACCACTGAACGCAAACGCAAAAAAGGTGCTGCCAAAGCACGTTGGCGTAAAAAACTCCGCGATCAACAACTCCCCCCTAAACTTTATTAATCATTGACATTCTGTCAGAAAGGTAGTATAATAACTGCATGAACACAGATATTATGATAGACTTGGAGACGCTTGACGTCCTTCCCTCAGCCACAATCCTTACCATCGGAGCAGTTAAATTTGATCCCTTTGGTGACGATGTAAACGAAAAGAAATGTGAGAAATTTTATGTCCGTGTTGATGTTGATAGTTGTGATCGGATTGGTGCTACAGTTAGCCAGGCAACGTTAGATTGGTGGGCCTCACAATCACAGGAAGCTCAGAACGAAGCATTTGATCCTGCAAACAGAGTTTCTATCGAAGAAGCAATGACACAACTGTATAAGTTTTGTTGGGGCGGAAAACGAGTATGGAGTCACGGTGCCGGATTTGACGTTACTATTCTAGAATGGTATTTCCGTAAAATTGGCAAAGCCATTCCTTGGAGTTTCTGGGAAGTTCGCGACACCCGTACAATTTTTGATGTAGGTATCAATCCCAATCGTCCTCCGGTATTAAAACATCATGCTCTTGAAGATGCGTGGAATCAAGCAGTGGGTGTACAAAATGTCTACAAAGCTCTGCGTACCAGTACAATGAGCAACGGAGAGTATATCGCACCATTTGCAAATCAAAGGTAATAACATGCATTTTACAAACACAGATAATCCTATTGATTTTCCTAAAATCACAATGGATTCACAGACCAAAGAAGTAATGGACATTCTACAAGAAGAATGTGCAGAAGTAATTCAAGCAGTGAGTAAAATCAGCCGCTTCGGACTAGATAATTTCAAACCAGGAAAACCTAAAACTAATAGGGAACACCTGGAAGAAGAGCTAGGCGATATGATGGCCATGATTGATATTCTACACAGCATGGATATTGTTAGCTATACCAACATCGAACGAGCACAGTCAGCTAAAATAGAAAAGCTGAAAAAATGGTCAAATATTCAGAATTTAGAGAATATCTGACATAAATAAAATCGTAAACTGTACCACAGGGCAGTTTATAGGGCATAGTGCCCAAACAATTAGATCTTACTTTATAAGGAGATAGACAATGTCTAAGATCATCGGTATTGACCTCGGCACCACCAACTCATGCGTGGCTGTTATCGAGAATGGAAAATCCAAAGTTATTGAAAATTCAGAAGGTGCTAGAACTACGCCCTCAATCGTAGCCTATACACAAGACGAAATCATTGTTGGCGCCTCAGCCAAGCGTCAAGCAGTAACAAATCCCAAAAACACAATCTATGCCAGCAAGCGACTGATTGGTCGCAAGTTCAAAGAACAGGCTGTGCAAAAAGATCTCGACCTAATGCCTTACGAAATCTATGAAAACTCTAATGGCGATGCATGGGTTCGAGCACAAGACAAAGAACTAGCCCCACCGCAGATTTCAGCAGAAGTTCTGCGTAAAATGAAACAGACAGCGGAGGATTATCTTGGTACAACAGTTACTCAAGCAGTTATCACAGTCCCTGCGTACTTTAACGACAGCCAAAGACAGGCTACTAAAGACGCTGGAAAGATCGCAGGCTTGGAAGTACTGCGTATTATTAACGAGCCTACTGCGGCAGCTCTTGCTTATGGCGTTGATAAAGATGATAAAGCTGATAGGAAAATTGCTGTTTACGACCTTGGTGGCGGTACATTCGATGTTTCGATCATCGAAATAGCCAATGTGGATGGAGACAAACAAATTGAAGTGTTATCAACTAATGGCGACACATTCTTAGGAGGTGAAGACTTTGACCAACGCATCATGGATTTCTTGGTAGATGAGTTCAAGAAAGATCAAGGTGTGGATCTAAGCAAAGACATGTTGGCCTTACAGCGTCTTAAAGATGCTGCTGAAAAAGCCAAGATTGAATTGTCAAGCTCGGCTCAGACAGATGTCAACCTTCCTTACATCACAGCAGATGCAAGTGGTCCTAAGCATCTAGCAGTAAAATTAAGTCGCAGCAAACTTGAACAACTAGTGGACGAACTGATCACACGCTCATTAGAGCCATGCCGCACTGCTCTCAAGGATGCAGGCGTGAGTGCCTCAGACATCGACGAAGTTATCCTTGTAGGCGGTCAGACACGCATGCCTAAGGTACAAGAAGAAGTTGAAAAGCTGTTTGGCAAGGCACCACGTAAAGATGTCAACCCAGACGAAGCAGTAGCAGTTGGTGCTGCTATCCAGGGTGCTGTGTTAGGTGGTGATCGCAATGACGTTCTATTGCTAGACGTTACTCCATTGAGCCTAGGCATTGAGACTATGGGCGGTGTGATGTCAAAGATCATTCAAAAGAACACAACCATTCCAACCAAGGGACAGCAGACATTCTCCACAGCCGAAGACAATCAACCAGCTGTGGATATCAAAGTGTTCCAAGGTGAACGTGAGCTTGTACAATACAACAAGTTGTTGGGTGAATTCAAACTAGATGGCATTGCTCCTGCACGTAGAGGACAGCCACAGGTCGAAGTTACCTTTGATATCGATGCCAACGGTATCATGCACATTTCAGCCAAAGACAAGGCCACAGGCAAAGAAAACAAGATCACTATCAAGTCCAATAGTGGTTTATCAGAAGCTGAAATCGAAGCTATGATTAAAGACGCAGAGTTGAATGCAGAAGCAGACAAGAAAGCTCGTACACTGATCGACACAAGAAATTCAGCAGAAGCACAGGTACACGAAGTCAAAAAAGATCTTGAAGAATTCCGTGCAGAGCTCACAGAAGCAGAAATCACAGAAATTGAAACTGTGATTGCCGCAGTCGAAACAGCAGCCAAAGGTGATGATGCTGAAAAGATCACTGAAGAGCTCAACAAGGTTTTCCCAGCGATGAAAACATTGTTGGAGAAAAAGCAGGCCAAGGAACAGGCAGCACAGCCTTCCCAGCCTGGACCAGATGATGTAGTTGATGCCAGCTTCACAGAGAAGAAGGCAGACTAATCATAACTGAGGTACTTTCGAGGCCTCAATTGTTCTTACTTTAAAAGGAGACTATAATGAACAATCAATTAACAAAACTAGATGCTCTAAGCAGAGCACTCGTTGGGTTTGATACCATGTTTGATCAAATGGAACGCCGTTACGCCAACAGCGTACCCAACAACTATCCCCCACATAACATTATTAAAACTGGCGAAAACGAATATGCTATTCAACTAGCAGTCACTGGTTTCGACAAGACAGAAATTGCTGTCACAGTTGAAAACAATGTTCTTGTGGTTAGAGGCGAAAGCACAGCCACTGATTATGCTTCAGAAGAATACATATATCGTGGACTGGCTACTCGAGATTTTGTCAAAGAATTTCCTTTGGCCGAACATATCGAGGTAATTGGTGCAGAAACAAAGAATGGCATGCTTACCATTAAATTGGTAAGAAACATTCCTGAGTCTGCTAAGCCGAAAATTATTGACATTGTCGATATTAAATAGTATAATATAAGGGAGGCCATCCTCCCTTATTAAATACAGAACATAGGAACGATATGTCAACAGAAATTTCAGTAGAAGAATCAGTAGTTGTAGATTTACAACCTCCCAACTTATGGAAGGTGGTGCTGCTCAATGATGATGCTACTCCAATGGAATTAGTAATCGAATTGCTGACTGGCATATTCAAACATACAGAGTCATCTGCCAAAGATATAACTCTAGAGATACACGAAACAGGCAGCGGAGTAGCTGGTGTTTACAGTTTCGAAATCGCAGAACAAAAAGGCATGGAAGCTACAGCAGTGGCAAGACAAAACGGAGCTCCATTACGTATATTAGTGGATCCAGAATGAGTCTACGAGAAATTACCAAAGATCTGCATCACGAAGCAGAAACAACTAAATTTGCTAAGATGTTGCTGAGTGGCAAGATTAGTAAAGAAGATTATAGAAACTATCTCTATAATCTTTTGGCCGTATACGATCCTATCGAGTGGTACAGCAAGCGTCAAGGATTTTTTACCAACATGCATGATCTGCCAAGACTTAAGGCCATCTACGCAGACTTCACAGAATTAGATGAGTGCGAATACTATTATCTAACTCCTGCTACATTAGAGTATCAGGCATACTTACACAAACTAGGCAATGATCCAGAACGTAAACATCTTATTAAGGCGCATTTATACTGCCGCCATATGGGCGACCTATTCGGTGGTCAAATCATTAAAAAGCAAGTAGCGAACATCAGCAGTGGCAAGTTCTACGACTTCGAAAACGCCGATGCCATGAAGATGGCCATACGTGAACTGCTCACTGACGATTTAGGGGACGAAGCTCGTGTGGCATTTGAATATGCTATCAAGATGATGCGGGACCTATATCGTGGAGAGTAAGGTTTGGGACACACTAATTGAGATCCAACATCTACTGGAAGATAACTTCAGCCGCACGGGTCAAGAGATTAATGAGCCTGGAATGGAAAGATTTAATCAACCTGGCTGGGTTAATCGTGTGTGGACTAGTGATCGGTATCGCCGTGCTCACGTTGATGTAGTAGACGCTAGAGAGTCTAAAGGACTTTGGATGATGCATTGTTGCATCTTTCCACACACACATAATCCCGCACCAATCTACGGATTTGATGTTATTGCTGGTAAGAACAAGATCACAGGGTGTTTTCATGATTATTCCAAAGCAGGCGATCCCGAGCATCCCATGATGCAGTGGTTTGCTGAAGAAGTTAGCAAATTAGAATGGCGCAAAGAACGTGCTTTACCTGAGTGGGCCACAAACATATTCAGCGGCAGTATGGTAGCCGCGGGCAACGTACAAGATCCAGAAGAATTACAACAGATCACAGATCTAGCTCGAACTACTATAGAACACTATCTAAGCACAGTAGCCGAAACCAACAATACTGCGGTAGATACTACACAAGCGCAGAACTACTACGCACAGAATCAGAAGTGTAATCCGCATACACCGCGTGTAATGGTTAGTTTGGGACTATCAGAGGACGATGTACAGCATTTCATACAGGAATGTCTGTTCCCTGAAATCCGATAAATAACTGTATGAGATTCTATCAAATACTAGCCGAAATGCCCGTTGGTGATTCAACGAAATTATCTAATTTACAACAGATTATAGGGAAAAAAATTAAATCCCTGCCACAAACTGAAGAAGCGTTTAAAACTTTAAAAGAAATTGAGGATTTGTTGCAAAATGTGAATGCCGGTGGCAGAATTGGTTTGATTAATTCAGTGCTATCAGAGATTCCAGATGAAACTGTGAGATCAGCACAACGCGAACTAGCACGGTATATTGCTGGCATAGACATGTCTCCTGCAGATCGTGCGGATTTGTTTGCTAAATGGAAGGCTGACGAATTAATTAATCACAAATTATTATTAACAGGTGGTAAACACACGTTTGCTGAAATAGTAAACGGATATAACAGTAATGCTGCGATCAAAGAATTAACAGATGATTTGACTCGGGTAGAAGGATACGGCCACGGCAAAGGTGAATTTGTACTCAATGTATTCAGCAAAAGAATCGGAAAAGGTGAAAATAATAAAGGCGATCTTGTAATAGACGGCAAGTCCATTGAGGTAAAAACTACCGATGCGGGCGGAGCAAGATTTGGAGATCAAGAAGTAAAGCCAGGGGCTGATTATTTTACAGCAGTAGCTAATTTTGATAATACCATTATCAAACCACTTAATCTCAAATTTTCCAAAAGCGGAATCAACGTAGGCAATATACAAGAATTGTATAAAACAGCTGTCGATAAACCGTTGTTTAAAAAACTAATTACACCTGTAGTAAAAGGATTATTTCCAGCTATCGATACATCCGCTGCACTAGTAGCTTTATTAGGTGAAGATTATAATCAAGCAAAACAAGAATTCGCCAAAGCTAGCCTTAGCAACTACTTAACACAGAAAAGAGATTATGGTGTACTTTATATTGATATTTCAAAAGATCCGTTTATTTTTATTTTCTTTAGAAATAACGAAGAACTTAATGAAGCAGGATTTAGACTTGATATAAGCACACAATATCTGGTTACATACGATACTCAGCGTGTAGCCGCACAATTTACAATTGTACCGAGTAGCAGACTATCGGCTGAGAAATTACAGACTATAATTCCAACAGGTACAAATAAAAAGCCAAACGCAGCGCCGAATGCTAGAACAGATGTAACCAAGAGCAAAATTCAAAATTGGGTCGCACAATTTACCGGCAATAGAAATGTAACAGATCCTACGATCCAACAACAGATCACAAACACAGTCTACGAGTTAGCCAAAAAAGATCTATCTGCTGCAGATATCGTAAAAAACTTAGAAAAAACTTATCCAGTGCTCAAAGTTACCAAAACATCAAAGAAAAAATAAGAAACCGTTTTAACAGTAGTTAATTCTGCATCCTCTCCGGTAAATACTAACAGCAATTACCGGGAGCGAACCGTGAAGAAATTAATAGTAGCAGTTATCCTTTGGCCTTCAATAGCCATATCTGCCGAACTAATACACAACTTTCAAAGTCCAGCCTTTATACCAGGCAATGGATTCAGCCAGCACGTTCTCACCATCTATCAGATGGAAGAGAATAAGAAAAAAGAAATCCGAGCAGAAGAACTC
>Ga0214921_10003995_pt1 | contig 22153 bp, 22 predicted proteins | sample LL1505_MetaG_FD_177992 | JGI IMG/M metagenome (GOLD analysis project Ga0214921, IMG submission 177992) | Freshwater microbial communities from Lake Lanier, Atlanta, Georgia, United States - LL-1505 | ecosystem: Environmental > Aquatic > Freshwater > Lake | place: USA: Georgia | collected... | reverse complement strand
TAGATCCTTCTGTTGGGTTTTTACAAAATATTTACGCACAAGTAAGAAAAAAACAGAAAAGAGTTATTTTTGCAGAAGGTGAGGAAGAGTCTATGCTTAGAGCTGCCATCGATTTTAAAAATAATGGCCTTGGGACACCTGTTTTAATTGGAAGCAGCGAAAAGATTGCCCAACAACTTAGGGATCTTGGTCTAACATTAGATAAGTCTATCGAAATTCATAACTCTAAAGATGAAAAACAAAGAGAAAGATACACGGATCATGTTTATAAAAGATTACAAAGAAAAGGTTTCTTAAAAAGAGACTGCGATAGATTAATTAGAACAAATAGAATTGTTTTTGGATCTTGTATGGTAGACCTTGGTGATGCCGATGCAATGGTAACAGGCGTAACTAGAACTTTCAGCGATACTTTAGAAAATATAAAATACGTTGTAGATGAAAGACCAGGTGAAATTATTTTTGGACTTACAATTGCCGTTACAAAAAAAGGCACAGTATTTATTGCAGATACAAACGTTCATGAATATCCAACTGCAGAAAATTTAGCGGATATTGCAATCTCTTCAGCTAGAGTTGCAAGAACTCTTGGCTTTACTCCAAGAGTTGCTTTTCTTGCCCATTCAACATTTGGAAAACCTATGTCTGAAAGAAGCGTTCATTTAAGAGATGCTAGAGATTTACTTGAGAGAAGAAAAGTCGACTTTGAATTTGAAGGAGAAATGCAACCGGATGTAGCTTTAAATCCAAAATTTAAAACTATTTATCCATTCTCAAAATTGTCGGCTCCTGCAAACATTTTAATTATGCCTGCAATTCACAGCGCTGCTATTTCTACAAAATTACTCAAAGAACTGGGTGGGAGCACATTAATTGGTCCTTTATTAATTGGATTAAATAAACCCATTGAGATTGCAACTTTACGATCAAAAGTTTCTGATATCTTTAATATGGCAGCTATTGCTGCCTTTTCTTCAGACGTAATTAAATATAAAAAAAATTAAAGATAATTTTTTCTAGATAAATTATCAGCAAGAATAATACTTGGAACAACTTCAGCTACATCAGGTATTAATTTTGCCTCTTTAATAACTTCTTCAAGTTCAGCTGTAGTTTTTGCAACACCATAAATATAAATCTTGCCATTAATAGTTTCTAAATTGTAGTTTCGAGAATTAATTTTTTTGTTTATTAATAATGCTGCATTAAGTTGTGCTGACATCAGAATATCTTGCGCTCTTTGTTTAAAAGAAGTTTCATCTGCTATCACTATATCGTTTCGGACCGCTTTAATTCCTGCTGTTTCCCAAGCAAATTTTGTCATTTTTAATTTATCCTCAGCCTTTTCAACTCGACCGCTTAAAATAGCAGTCCCGTCTATAACTTTAACATTTAAAAAAATTTGCTTATAATCGTGCGTAACAATTTTCTTCATAATCAAAGTTTCTGCCAACTTGTCATCTAAATATAACCCTGGAGATCTTGGATCTAAATTAATATTCACTCCAACTCCAAAAACTGAAGTTGTAAAATTTCCCATGCAAGATGTTAAAAAAAAAGATATAAAAATTACTTTTAAAAATTTCATTATTTTTTATCCAACATTAAAATCTTTTTATAAATTTCTTGTTTAGAAAATTTAAATTTTTTAGATAAATATTTTGCAAGATCTGCTGTTTTCATTTTCTTTGATAAATCTAAAATTTCCTTATTTAAATCAACGTTTTGGTCTTTATTTTTATTCGCCTGAGATGACAATACTATTGTAACCTCTCCTTTAAGGATAACCGATTTGAGTTTATCAAGAATATTATCGAGCGTTCCTTTGATTATATTCTCATGTATTTTTGTAATTTCTTTTGCAACTAATATGTGTCTTTCTCCAAGAAACTCTTTCATTTCTTTTATTATAGAAACCAAGTCTCTAGTCGGTAAAAATATAATAACTGAACTATCAAGATTAGAGAATTTTTCGTAAACTTTTTTTCGCTCTCCTGATTTTTTAGGTAAAAATCCATAAAAATAATAATCATCACTATAACCTGCCAAACTAAAAGCTGCCGTTACTGCTGAAGCGCCTGGTATTGGTATTATTTTTATATTATTTTTTTCAATCTCATTAATTAAAATTTTTCCAGGATCGGATATTAATGGTGTTCCAGCATCACTTATTAAAGATATAATTTTATTTTTTTTAAAAATTTCTAATACTTTTTCTACAGACTCTTTTTCATTGAACTTATGATATGAAAATAGCTGAGCTTTAATATCATAATAATCTAATAATTTTTTCGAAACTCTTTTATCTTCGCATAAAATAATATCTGATTTTTTTAAAATATTTAAAGCGCGTATAGTGATGTCCGCTAAATTTCCAATTGGCGTAGAAACTAAATAAAGCCCCTTTTCTAGATTCTGATCTATAAATTTAATATTCTCCATTACTCTAATATTTAAAATATCTTTTTATTTTATTAAATGCTCTATAACGATGGCTAATTTTATCCTTTAAATAAGCCTTCATCTCACCAAAGGTTTTTTTATAACCATTTGGAATAAATATAGGATCATAACCAAATCCATTATTACCTTTAGGTTCTTGTGAAATTTTACCATTAACCGTCCCACTAAATGTTTTGTATGTGCCGTTTGGAAAAGCCACTGCTAGAGAACAATAAAATCTAGCATTGTTTTTTTTATTTGATTTATTTTTCTTTTTTATTTTTGAGTAAACTTTTTTTATTGCTAATTTAAAATCTTTATTTTTTCCTGCCCATCTAGCTGAATAAACTCCAGGATCCCCATTTAAAACTGACACTTCCAATCCTGAATCATCCGATAAAGATATTAATTTAGATTTTTCAGCACAATATTTCGCTTTAATTATAGCATTTCCCTCAAATGTTTTTTCATTTTCTATAGGCTCAATCAGTTTAAAATCTTTTGGACTATAAAAAGTAATGCGCTTGGGTAATAATTTTTTTATTTCTGAAAGCTTTCCTTTATTGTTAGTCGCTATCAATAAAGATTTTATATTTTTTAAATTTATTAACTTATTTTTCAAAACAAGACTTTTGATGTTGTATTATTTCTTTTATTGCGATCTTCGAAATTTTTAGCATTTCCGTTAGATCCTGATCTGAAAACGTCTTTCTTTCGCCTGTTGCTTGGATTTCGACTAATTGCATATTCTCAGTGATCACAAAATTAGCATCAATCTCTGCTGTGCTATCTTCTTCATAATTTAAATCTAATAGAATTTTACCTTCTACAATTCCACAACTAACGGCAGCTATATATTGCTGCATTGGATTTGTTTTGATTTCTTTATTTCGAAGCAAATGTTCAATACACAATTTTAAAGCTACAAAACCACCCGTGATAGCAGCTGTTCTTGTTCCGCCATCAGCAGTTAAAACATCGCAATCAATTGTAATTAATTTTTCATTTAATAGTCCTAAATCAACAACTGCCCTTAATGAACGCCCTATTAGCCTTTGAATTTCAGATGTTCTTCCTCCTATTTTGCCAACAGCCGCCTCTCTTCTCATTCTTTCATGAGTGGACCTTGGTAGCATTCCGTACTCAGCTGTAACCCACCCCCTTCCTGAACCAACAAGCCATCTTGGAACTTTTGAATCAACTGAAGCAGTACAAACAACCTGTGTTTCCCCAAACTTAACTAGGCAGGAACCTTCTGAATTTTTAATAAAATTTGGGATTATCTCAATTTTTCTTAAACTAAGATTATCTCTGTTATCTTTTCTCATAATAAAGCTAGAAATCTGAAATATAGTACTTATATATGTCAAAAAAATTATAAAGTATTGCTTTAAATATATAGGCTTATGAATAATAACGAAGAAACTGCTTCTAATAAAGATCAAGAACAAAAAATTGACACTCCAGAAAATAATGGAGCAGAAAATAATGTAGAAAATAATCTTGAAAAAAAAATAGAAGAATTAAATGATAAACTGCTTCGTTCGCTAGCTGAAAATCAAAATCTTAGAAAAATACACGAAAAAGAAAGGGAAGATTTAATTAAATATAGCTCATCTTCTTTTGCCAGAGAAATTCTTAATCTTGCTGATAATTTAGAAAGAGCCTTTAGTTTATTTAAAGACAATCCCAAATTTAAGTCAGATGAGTTTAAAGATACAATGCTCGGAATAGAACTTATTGAAAAAGAATTAATAAATAGTTTTGATAAAAATGGAATAAAATCATTTGAATCTAAGGGTAAAAAATTTGACCCAAATTTTCATCAAGCGTTAAATGAAGTGGAAAGCGAACAAGAGGATGGAATGGTTATAAATGAAATTCAAAAGGGCTATATGTTAAATGACAGACTTTTAAGACCTGCTCTAGTGTCTATTTCTAAAAAAAAGATCAATTCCAATTAATAGCTCAATAAACCCTAATAAATTAAGGGTTTTTTAACAAAAAAAATTTAGCCTCAATGGTTGTAATCTTAAAATTAAGCACCACATAGGGTTAACAAATTAATTAAAAAATAGAATTTTATGTCAAAAATAATTGGAATAGATTTAGGAACTACAAACTCATGCGTTGCCATTATGGATGGTGCGCAGCCAAAAGTATTAGAAAATGCAGAGGGAGTTCGAACAACACCTTCTATCGTAGCTTTTACAGAATCTGGAGAAAAATTAGTAGGTCTTCCTGCAAAAAGACAGGCTGTAACAAATCCCGAAAATACTTTTTTCTCAGTTAAAAGATTAATTGGAAAAAGTTTTGATGATTCAAATTTAAAAAAAGACATCCAAGGACTGCCTTATAAAGTAATAAAATCTGATAACGGGACTGATGCATGGGTTCAATCTCGTGATAAAAAATATTCTCCAAGTCAAATTTCTGCTTTTGTTTTAATGAAAATGAAAGAGTCTGCTGAAAAATATCTTGGTAGCGAAGTTAAACAAGCAGTAATAACTGTTCCTGCTTATTTTAATGATGCACAAAGACAAGCAACTAAAGATGCAGGAAAAATTGCAGGTCTTGAAGTTTTAAGAATTATAAACGAACCGACGGCTGCGGCTCTTGCTTATGGTCTTGATAAGAAAAAAGCTAAAACAATTGCAGTTTACGATTTGGGTGGTGGTACTTTTGATATATCAGTTCTTGAATTAGGCGATGGAGTATTCGAAGTAAAGTCTACAAACGGAAACACTTCTTTGGGTGGTGACGACTTTGATGCTGTAGTAACAGATTATATTATTGAAGAGTTTAAAAAAGAAAGTGGAATTAATTTAAAAACTGACAAACTAGCATTACAAAGAATAAGGGAAGCTGCTGAAAAAGCAAAAATAGAACTTTCTTCTTCAGCTCAAACTGAAGTGAATTTGCCTTTTATTACTGCAGATAAAAGCGGTCCAAAACACGTTAATATGAAAATCACAAGAGCAAAGCTTGAAGCTCTAACTGCATCGTTAATTGAAAAAACAATCGAACCTTGCAAAATTGCTCTTAAAGATTCTGGTTACACTGCATCTGAAATTAATGAAGTTATTCTTGTAGGTGGAATGACAAGAATGCCAAAAGTTGTTGAAACAGTTAAAAGTTTCTTTGGAAAAGAGCCTAATCAAAGTGTTAATCCTGATGAAGTTGTTGCTTTAGGTGCTGCTGTTCAGGCAGGTGTATTACAAGGTGATGTTAAAGATGTTCTTCTTCTCGATGTTACCCCATTGTCCCTTGGTATTGAGACTTTGGGTGGAGTATTCACAAGATTAATTGAAAAAAATACAACAATCCCAACTAAAAAAAGCCAAACATTCTCAACAGCTGAAAACAATCAACCAGCTGTAACAATTAGAGTTTTCCAAGGTGAAAGGGAAATGGCGAATGATAATAAATTACTAGGCAATTTTGAGTTAACTGGAATTGCACCAGCTCCAAGAGGAGTTCCTCAAATTGAAGTAACTTTTGATATTGACGCCAACGGTATTGTTAATGTTTCCGCAAAAGATAAAGGAACTGGAAAAGAACAAAAAATTCAAATTCAAGCTTCGGGTGGTTTAACTGATGAAGAAATTCAAAAAATGGTTAAAGAAGCTGAGGCTAATAAAGAAGCTGACAAAAAGAAAAGAGAAGAAGTTGATGCAAAAAATCATGCTGACTCCTTAATAGCTTCAACTGAACAAAGTTTAAAAGAACATGGAAGTAAAATTTCAGAAGCTGACAAAAAAGCGATTGAAAAAGATATGGAAGATTTAAAAGAAGCTATTAAATCTGACAAAACTGAAGATATCAAAACTAAAACTCAGCAATTAATGACTTCTTCTATGAAATTAGGTGAGGCTATATATAAAGCTCAGCAAGATACTGCTGGTGCTTCAAAAACAGATGCTAAACCTGAAGACAAAAAAGATGTAGTTGATGCCGAATTTGAAGAAGTAAAAGACGATAACAAAAAGAACGGCTAATCCATTTATAACTGGTTTCGCCCTAAGTCATTATGTCCAAAAAAGACTATTATGATATTCTTGGTGTAACCAAAAAAGCAACTCCTGAAGAAATAAAAAAATCTTATAGATCTCTTGCAATGAAATATCACCCTGACAGAAACCAGGGAGACAAAACTGCTGAGGGAAAATTTAAAGAAGCCTCTCAAGCATACCAAGTTTTATCTGATCCAAAGAAAAAATCTTCCTACGATCAGTTTGGACATTCTGCATTTGAAGGTGGTGGAGCTGGAGGACCTGGAGGTTTTGATTTTGGTGGTTTTGAATCTGGTGCATTCTCCGACATCTTTGATGATTTTTTTGGTGATTTCATGGGCTCTGGTCGAGGTGGAAGAGGTTCTAAAAAATCAAGATCCAATCGCGGATCCGATTTAAAAATTAATTTAGAAATAACTTTAGAAGAAGCCTTTCTTGGAAAAAAACAAACTATCAATTTATCTTCAAATGAAAAATGTGAAAATTGTTCTGGGAGTGGTGCGGAACCTGGTTCGAAACCAAAAAAATGCTCGACTTGTGATGGACATGGAAAAGTAAGAACACAGCAAGGTTTTTTCACTCTACAACAAACATGTCCGGATTGTGGAGGGGAAGGTGAAATGCTTTCCAATCCATGCAAGGATTGCAAAGGATCTGGCGCTACTAAAACAAAAAAAAATCTCTCTATTCAAATCCCAAAAGGAGTTGATGATGGAACTCAAATAAGATTGTCTGGAAAAGGGGATGCTGGGTATAGAGGAGGATCTAATGGAGATCTTTATGTATTTATAACAGTTGAAAAGCATAAGATTTTTCAACGATCTGAAGAAAATCTATATTATAAATTACCTATATCAATGATTGATGCTGCGCTTGGCACGGAAATAGAAGTTCCAACTATCGACGGAGGAAAATCAAAAGTTAAAATTCCTGCAGGGACGCAATCTGGAAAACAGTTTAGGCTTAAAGGCAAAGGCATGCCTGTTATTAGAGGTGAACATTACGGAGATTTATACCTAGAAACAAATGTTATAATTCCTGAATCCTTATCAAAGGAACAAAAAGACTTGCTCGAAAAATTTAAATCTTTAGAAGATTTAGATAGCAATTCAGAAATAAAAAGTTTTTTAAATAAAGCTAAAAAATTTTGGAGCGGCAATTAATGAAAAAGATTAACATTACAATCACCGGCGCCCTTGGAAGAATGGGAAAAATTCTTATAAAACGAATCTCCAAAAATAAGAATTTAAAATTATTTAGTTTAACAGATGTAAAAAATAGCCGAAAAATCAACGGAATTAAAATACAAAAAAATAATTTAGAAGCATTTAAAAAGACAGATGTAATTATTGATTTTTCAAGACCTGAGGCTTCTATTGAAGTTTTGAATTATGCAAAAAAATTAAAAAAAAATATTGTTATTGGGACAACAGGTTTTACTAAAAAGCAAAATAATTTAATTAAAAATTACTCCAAAAAAATTGCTATATTTAAATCTGGCAACATGAGTCTTGGGATTAATCTTCTTGAATATATTGTTAATATTTTTTCAAAAAATATACCTAACAACTATCAAATTGGAGTTAGCGATAATCACCATAAAAGAAAAGTTGATTATCCTTCTGGAACAGCACTAATGCTGGCAAATGCAGTGTCAAAAGGTAAAAACAAAAATCTAGAATCTATAAAAGGAAAAATGTTCTTAAATAGTTCTGGAAGTTTGCAAAAAAATAAAATTAATTTTTTTATTACACGAAAAGGCAATACTGTTGGCAAACACTCTGTAAATTTTAATAATAATATAGAGAATATAGAATTAAAACATACAGCTTTTTCGAGGGATCTGTTTGCTGATGGAGCATTAAATGCTGCTGTATGGATAAGTAAAAAAAATAGGGGCTTATTTAATATGCATGATATGCTCGGTCTAAAATAAGTAGTTATAAAACTTATTAATGATTCTAAATCGCAATCAAGCTTTAAATTTAATTAAGCTGCTAGATAAAACAATAAAAAATCCTAAAACATCCTTAAAATACAGAAATAAATTTACCTTACTTACTTCTGTTGTGCTTTCAGCTCAATGTACTGATGTGAACGTAAATAATGTTACTAAAAATATATATAAAAAACATTACACTCCAAAACATTTTGTAAATCTTGGAATAAGCAAAATAAGAAATCTTATTAAAAGTATAGGGCTTTTTAATAACAAAGCAAAAAATATATATCAATTATCAAAAATTTTATTAGAAAAATATCAAAGCAAAGTTCCAGGTAAATTTGAAGACTTAATACTTCTTCCAGGTGTTGGTAGAAAAACTGCTAATGTTATTTTAAATGAAGTTTTTAATAAACCAACCATAGCCGTGGACACTCATGTTTTTAGAGTGGGCAATAGAACGGGTCTTTCTAATGGAAAAAATCCTGAACAAGTTGAAAACCAACTTTTAAAAATAATTCCCAAGAAACACATAAAAAAGGCTCATCATTTAATACTTTTGCACGGAAGATATGTGTGCAAAGCTAGAAATCCTTTATGTAAAAAATGTGTAATTAATAAAATTTGTCTATACAAAGAAAAACATGAATAAAAAAATATTAGGTATAGGTAATGCTATTATTGATATCTTAGCGAAGGTAGAAGATGATTTTTTAAATAAGAATAATCTCACAAAAGGTTCTATGAAACTTATCAATCGAACTGAGTTTGAAAATCTTAAAAATAATATTAAAATTGAAAAAGTCGTAGCAGGTGGCTCTGTTGCAAATAGCATGGCTGGAATTGCGCACTTAAAAGGTAATTCATCTTTTATCGGAAAGATTAGCTCTGATAAGTTTGGACAGATGTACAAAAAAAGCCTCAAAGATATAAGCGTGGACTTTCCTTACATCGAAAAAAATGAATCTTTGCCTACTGGAACATCTATTATTCTAATCACCCCAGATTCGGAAAGAACTATGTGTACTTATCTTGGAGTTTCTTCATATTTATCTGCGGAAGATATTAGAGAGAATGACATTTTAAATTATGATTTAATTTTTTTAGAAGGTTACCTATGGGATAAAGGAATTAGTGAAAGAATGTTTAAACATGTAATCAATTTGGCAAAAAAAAATAAAATTAAAATTGCAATTAGTTTGTCTGATATTTTTTGCGTTACAAGACATAAACAAGATTTTTATAACCTTCTAAAAAACGAAATAGATATTTTGATTGGCAATGAAAATGAAATAAACGAATTAATGAATAAAAAAAATTTACTAGAATCTATAAATCAATTAAAAGAATTTAATAAATTAATAGTAATTACAAGAAGTGATAAAGGAAGTTTAGCTATCCAAAACAATGAAGTTATAAATTGCGAAAGTATAAAAGTTAATAAAATATTGGATTTAACTGGGGCTGGCGACTTGTTTGCGGCTGGTTTTTTAAAAGAATACATTGAAAAATCTGACATTAGAAAGTGCCTAGATACTGGATCAAAACTTGCATCACAAATTATACAAAAAATAGGAGCTAGACTTTAAAAATTTTATTGTCAAATAAAGTAGAGAGAATTTTTCTCTGTAATAAAATTTCTATCTTTAAAAATAGTGCTCATTTTTTTTCTAAGTCTATGAAGATTAGTTTCGAAAGCATGGCTATCTAAATCGAATTTATATTTCCAAACTTGTTCTAAGATATCTTTCTTGGATAAGCCGTTACTATTTATTAGAACTAAAATAAATTTTAATTCTTTCTCCGTAAGTTTAGCGTGTAAATTATTTTTGCTAATAGTTTTTTTATTAGAATCAATTGAATAATTTTTAATCTTAATTTTAGATTTTTTAAAGAATTTATATTTTATAATTAATATTTTTACTATTTCTCTGAATGACAAAAAATCAATAGGCAGGGTCAACGATAAATTAAAATCTGATAACTTTAATTTATTTTTAATTAAATATTGATTATTTTTTAATAAGAAAATATTAGGTAAATTTAAATTAATTAGATTTTTAATATCTATCAAATTAAATTTCTCTGGAAATATTATCCTAACGGCATCTTCTTTGGCAACGCTCTGTAAATAATTAACGTTTATTTTCTCAAAAGAATGGACCATTTGTTGGTTGTCAATTTCTTTCATCAAATCATAAAAAGATTCTGATCCAAATATATGTAATTGTGTATTATCCATTAATTTTTTAAATATATATAAACAATGATTATTGTCAAAAAAACTCGAGTCTTATCTTTTTTAAATAAGAAATATAAATGCGCGCTAGGATATGCGGGTATAAAGAAAAATAAAAAAGAGGGAGATGGCGCTACTCCTTCTGGGATTTATAATTTAACTAAGATCTATTATCGAAAAGATAAAATTAAAAACCTTCAAAGCCCTTTAAAAAAAATTGTTATAAAAAAAAATATGATTTGGTGCGATGATAGTGACAGCCAATTTTATAATATTCAATGTTATTTGCCTAAAAAATTTTCTTACGAAAAACTTTACAGAAAAGATAATATCTACGACATAATCGTTGTTATCGATTACAATCTAAATCCAATAAAAAAAAATAAAGGAAGCGCAATATTTCTACATATCGCTAGAAAAAATTATAAGCCAACCAAAGGTTGTATTGCTTTAAAAAAAAGTGATCTTTTGTTTATTCTTAAAAATTGCAAAAAAAAAACTAAAATCAAAATCAATTAAAATTAAATTCTTTGTCCAAAAATTGACGAACCAATTCTTATAAAAGTAGCTCCATGGTCAATAGCTTCTTTATAATCATTGCTCATACCCATGCTAAGTTCTGATAATTTATTTTTATCTGCCATTTTTTTTAAAGCTGAAAAATAGGAGCCTGGATTAGAGTTAACCGGAGGAATGCACATTAATCCTACCACGTCTAAACTAAGATCATTTTTAGTAAATTTTACGAAATCATCTAATAAATCTACTGAAATACCCGACTTCTGTTTTTCATTATCAAAATTAACCTGAATAAAATATTTAATTTTTTTGTTTATGGCCTTTTCTTCTTTACTAAGAATGTTTGCGAGTTTCTCAGAGTCTAAGGAATGGATGTAGGAAAATATAGACACAGCATCTTTTGCTTTATTAGTCTGCAAATTACCTACCATATGAATCTTTAACTTATTTTTTTTTTTTAACAAATCAGACCATTTGTTAATAGCTTCCTTCACTCTATTCTCCCCATAATCAAGATGGCCATAATCAATAAGTGGATTAATTATTTCTAATGGGAATGTTTTTGTAATTGCAATAATATTTACTTTATTTGAAACTTTTTTAACAATATCATCAATTTTTTTAAAATTTTCTAGAGCATGAATAGACATTTAAATAAGAACTATATTGAACACTTTTTGTTTTTTACTGATTGTATAAATAATAATATATCAGAACAAATTTTGAAATTTAATAACATTAGCATCATCTATAAAGCTAAAAATACATATAACAATATAAAAGAGTTAGAAGAAATAATTAAATTCTGCAAAAAAAATAATATAAAATTCTATATAAGTAATAATTTTAAACTTGCCATAAAAATAGGGGCGGACGGTATCTATATAAATAATGAGTTTAAAAATAAATTATTTTTTAATAAAAAAATTAACTTTAAAGTTATTATTGGAGTGCATTCACAAAAAGAGTATTTTAGCAAAAGTGCAGAAAAATACGATTTTATAGTAGTTTCTCCAATATTTTATAACTCTAAATATTCACTAAATAAAATTCTTAATCCTATAAAATTTAATTTACTAACTAATGCTTGGGGGAAAAAAATATATGCTCTAGGCGGAATTAATTTAAATAATATAAAAAAAATTAGACTAACAAAAAGTATGGGGATCGGTTTTGTTTCATTAATTGAAGATCGCAAAATAAAAAAACCCGTCTGTCATTACAACAGACGGGTTTTTGAATAAACTAAGTAAACTTAAACTAAATTAGAATAAAGTTGATATTCTAATTCCAGCTTGTTTACCTTCAGCTGTAGCAGCAGCAGAACCTGCAACACCATCAAACATATCATAGTGACCAACGATAGAAACTGGTCCTAAGTTATATCCGATTTGTACAGTCTTAGCTTTTTCAGCTTCTACAGCTGCAGCAGCATCGATAGTATTTTTAGAGTAGATTAAACCTACAGAAAGCTCTTTAGTAGCAGCATATGTTACACCGTAAAGTGTATTTTTCATATTTACTTCTGTTGTAGCTTGTGTACTTGATCTATTAGTTTTGTGAACGTCAACACCCGCTGCGAACTGTCCGAAACTGTATCCAATTCCGTAAGTAGTTCCTTTAAGGTCAGTTGAAGCTGCTGTACTAGCTGCTTTCATTTTATTTGTGAAAGCGTGAGTAGATAAACCAGTAACTCCTAATGTATTAACACCTACGAAACCAATTTCGTAAGAAGGGTTATTTTCAGAACCAGTGTTAATAGCTTGGTCAGAAGCACCAAATGCGCCTGTTTGAGGAGCATTGATTGCTGACAAAGTTATTCCTGTTCCTGGAATCCCTTGAACGATACCGAAGTACATTGACTCTTTAGTTCTTGCACCAATTTGGTCTGTAGCAACAGAACCATATGCAATCACATCATCAAGAACGTTTCTGATCATTGGAGCAGAATGTCTTGTAGAGTTTTGAACGTGGTCAACACCAACAGTTAACGTTGTCGTTCCGCTGATAAAATCAACGTAAAGATTTTCGTTAGATATTGAATGACCTTCGTTTAATGTAGTTGTAGAGTTAGCACCCGCTGGCACAAGGTTGTTACCACCATCAAATTCTAAAGAAAAACCAGCGGCATAATCCATACCGTTATTTAGTTTTCCTTTGTTTTGAATGTTAACTTGAGATTCTCTACCGAAACCTTGTTTAGAACCAGCACCTGTTCCATTAAAAGATTGTAATCGGTAATGAATGTCTAAGCTACCTGTAATAGAAGTTTGAGCAATTGCTGAACTTCCAGCTATTAATCCACCTACTAAAGCAGATGAAAGTAGTAGTTTGTTTTTCATTGTTTTTCCTTTTTATTGTTATTTAACAGCTGATATTTATAATTTTGAGCTAATAAAATGAATAAGTAATAGTAATTATAGTTAAATTTAATAAATAATGTGATATTTATACAACATCAAAAAATGTTGTTTTAATTAGCTATTTTTCGTTTATTAATTAAAAAATGATATTTTCTAGACTAAAAATTAGTATTTTAATAATTTTCTTAATAATTACTGGTTGTAGCACTCCAACAGATCCTGTTACAGGAGAAAAAGTAATCATTAACCCAGATCCCAAACAAAGAGCCAGAGAATATGCCGATAAAAAAGGAGGTATATTTGGGGATATTAACAACAGAGGGTCGAATAATACCACTTTTGCATTCGGTACTTCCAATGTTTTGTGGAGAGCAACTTTGAAAGCTTTAGAATTTTTACCAATAGCAAATGCTGATTATTCAGGCGGTGTAATTGTTTATGATTGGTACTCAGATAAAGATTCAAATGAACAAATTAAAATATCTGTAAAATTTTTAAGTAATGAGCTTAGATCCGATTCTATACAAATAACTTCTCATAAAAGGACATGTATAAATGAAAAATGTTCTACGACTAAATTAGATAATAATTTTTCAAGTGAAATTAAAGATAGCATCTTGACAACCGCTAGAGCTTTAAAAATTGAAGACTCAAAGAAAGAAAATAAATAATAATTAAGAAATTATAACTAATGGAAAATTATAATCCAAAAGTTATTGAATCAAAATGGCAAGATTATTTTGATAAAAATAACACCTTTAAAACCAAAAAAAATTTTAATAAAAAATTTTATTGCTTAGAAATGTTTCCTTATCCTTCTGGAAATATACATATGGGTCACGTTAGAAATTATACTTTGGGAGACGTTGTTGCTAATTATAAAAGACTAAATGGTTATAACGTTTTACATCCTATGGGATGGGATGCTTTTGGTTTACCAGCCGAAAATGCAGCTATACAGAATAATCTCCATCCAAAAGATTGGACGTTAAGAAATATTTCTACAATGAAATTACAATTGCAACGCTTAGGTCTTTCTATTGACTGGGATAAAGAAATTTCTACCTGTGATGAAAAATATTATAAACACCAACAAATCTTATTTTCTGTCTTCTTTAAAAAAGGAATTGTTTATAAAAAAAAAAGTTATGTAAATTGGGACCCGATTGATAATACGGTTTTAGCAAATGAACAAGTTATAGATGGAAAAGGCTGGAGATCTGGCGCAGTTATTGAAAAAAAAGAATTAAATCAATGGTTCTTAAATATTACAAAATATTCTGATCAATTACTTGCTTCACTTGAAGATTTAAAAGGTTGGCCAGAAAAAGTAAGATTAATGCAAAAAAACTGGATTGGAAAGTCCGAGGGATGTGAAATTGATTTTATTTCTGATTTTAAAGATACTAAAATTAAAATTTTTACAACACGACCTGATACAATATTTGGGGCTTCCTTTATTGCAATTTCTCCTGATCATCCTTTCACGAAGTCTTTTGGAGATGATAAAACTTTTAAAAATTTTAAAGAAATTGCTTTAAAAAATATTGGAACAGAATCATCTATATCTAAAAATGAAAAATTAGGTTTCAAAACACCATTTTCTGTTTTTCATCCATTTTTAAATAAAAAACTACCTATTTATGTAGCTAATTTTATATTGATGGATTATGGAACTGGAGCCATATTTGGTTGTCCTGCCCATGACCAGAGAGATTTAGAATTTGCCAAAAAATATAATTTAGAAATTATTCCAGTTGTACGCCCTGAAAAATCTAAATCTATTAGCATTAAAGATGAGGCCTATACTGATGATGGCTACATTATTAACTCAGGATTTCTTAATAATTTAACAATTAAAGATGCAAAACAAAATATTATTAATAAAATAAAAGAGAAAAAAATAGGAAATTCTAAAATAGTTTATCGTCTTAAAGACTGGGGGATATCTAGACAAAGATACTGGGGATGTCCAATTCCAATTATATATAGAGAGGATGGTAAAATTATTTTAGTTCCAGAAAAAGATTTGCCTATCGAATTACCTAAAGATATAGATTTTAGCAAACCTGGAAACCCGCTGGAAAATCATCCTACATGGAAATACACAAAATGTTCCGAGACAGGAATGAAAGCTATTCGCGAAACAGATACTCTTGATACATTTGTAGACTCGTCTTGGTATTTTCTTAGATTTTGCTCTCCAAAAGAAAGTGAAAAACCTTTTAATATAGATGAAGTGAATTATTGGATGCCAGTAGATCAATACATTGGCGGTGTTGAGCATGCAATACTTCATTTACTTTACTCAAGATTTTTTACTTTAGCTCTGCAAGATGAATTTAAACTAAAAATTTCTGAACCCTTTAAAAATCTTTTCACTCAAGGAATGGTGTGTCATCCAACTTTTAAAACAGAAAAAGGCAGATGGGTTTTTCCAAAAGAAGCTATTGAAAAAAATGGGTCTTATTTTTTAGATAACAAAGAAAAAATTTTAAAAGGAGATAGCGTAGCTATGTCTAAATCTAAAAAAAATATTATTGATCCTGATGATATTATTAAAATTTATGGAGCAGATACTGTAAGATGGTTTATCTTGTCAGATAGCCCTCCAGATCGCGATATTCAATGGAGTGATAGTGGAATTCAAGGAGCTTTTAAATATATCCAAAAAATTTGGAGGACTTATGAAAAGCTGGAAATATATAAAAAAGAGAACAATGAAATTGAGAGCAAGTTCTTAATTAAAATTAATATTCTAATAAAAGAAATTACAGAATGTATAGAAAAATTTCATATCAATGTTGCTGTTGCTAAACTATATGTTTTTTTAAATAACCTTAATGAAGAAATTGATAAAAAAAATATAGAAAAAGAATCTATTCTAGATGCTTATAAAAAATATTTAATTATTATATCTGCTTTTATTCCTTATATTTCAAATGAATGTTGGGAAAGAATTACTAAACAAAATAATTTAAGCTCACAAGAGTGGCCTAAAATTGAAGATAATCTTATAAAAAAAGATCACTACGATGTTGTAATTCAAGTAAATGGGAAAAAGAGAGCAATTATCAACGTTATCAACAATGAGAATGAGGAAAATATTTTTAGCAAATCCTTAGCAATTAAAAATATTAAAGTTATATTAGAGGAAAAAACTATTATAAAAAAAATTTTTATAAAAAATAAATTATTAAATATTGTCACTAATGATTAATAAATTTTTTCTAACTATTATAATATCAGTTATTTTAACTCATTGTGGGTTTTCACCTATATATACCGGAAACTCGAAACAAATAATTATTTCTAAATCAGAGATACTAGGTGACAAAGAATTGGCCTTTAATTTAGAACAAAAATTAAATTTTAAAAGAGATGAAAAAGATTTAAATGCATACGTTTTTAAAGCTCAAATTTATGATACGGCAGAAACTTCTCTTGTAGACTCAAGAGGAATATCTACTGAGGAAATTCTTAAATTAACAGTTAGTTATCAATTTCAAGATAAGAATGGAGTTGTTATATACCAAGACGCAATCACTAAAGACAAAAGAGTCTCTGTAACTGATAATTTATCTAGTAATATTCTAGTAAAAAATAATGAAAAAAAATTGTTATTAGAAAATATAATTCAAAATATTTTATTTAAATCTAAAGTCTCATTAAATTAAGTCAAAATGCTCTTAAAATCACAAGAGATAAATCTAAAGAAAAAAGATTTTTTCAAAGAAAAGGTAATTCTTTTGTATGGAGAAAACCAAGATTTAATTAACGATGCAAATCAACAAATAGCATCTAAATTTGTAGAAGAAAAAAAAATTCCAAAATCTTTTTTTGAAGAGGATATAATTAAAAATCCAGATAATATTATTAGTTATTATCTTAATGGATCATTATTTGATGATAATAAAAATATCTCGATAATTAAAAACTGTTCTGACAAAATATTAGAAATAATTAATCAAATAAGAAATAACATTAATGATAATATAATTATTTTAAACTCTGAAATACTTCCAAAAAATTCCAAACTAAGACAATTTGCAGAATACGATGAATTAGCCATTTGTATTCCTTGTTACCAAGAAAATAAATTTGACATAAAAAAATTTATTACACAACAAATACAAATAAAAAATATTCAATTATCTGATTCTCAAAGTGAAATTATTATTAATTCTTCTTCTTTAAAAAGATCAAAAGTTAAAGAAGTAATAGAAAAACTAAACCTATATAAAAATTCTGGAAAAATTACAGATCAAATTATTGAAGAAATTTGCACCGATGCAGACCTAAAAAAAAATGATGAAATAATTGATATTTTATTATCTAAAAATGAAAAAAATATTAATGAATTTATATCTAATATGTCTAATTATGAAAAAAATTTTATAGAAATAGTTATTATTCTGAGGTCGTTTATAATGAAAATTCTCGACATACAAAAAAATAATAAAAATTTTTCAATAGATGAACGAATTGAAAGACACAAACCACCTATTTTCTGGAAAGACAAAGATAGAATAAAAAATATATTAAAAATTTGGAGCACTAATAATCTTGAAAAATTTCTTAGCAATTTAAATCTTATTGAGACTGAGTTTAAGATAAATGATTTAAATCAAGATACTCAATTTTATTATTTTTTAACTCAAAACCTATCTAAAATAGCCTTTAAGAACACTAATAATTTTGTTTAACTGATCAAGATTTTTATAAGAGAATTTAATTTCTCCTGAATTATTCTTCTTATTTTTAATATCCACTTTTATTCCCATTAAAAGTCCCAAATCACTCTCTAAAGATTTTATATTTGTATCTTTATTATTTAGTTGAGTTTTTTTTAAGCCTGAAAAAACTTGCTCTTTTTTTACTAAAAACTCAGCCTGTCTTACAGAAAGGTTTTTATTAACTATTATTTTAGCAAGTTTAATATTATCAGGAATGTTAACTAAACATCTTGCATGTCCCGCTGTTAACAATCCATCAGATATCATTTTTTTTATCTCCTCAGGTAGTCCGGCTAGTCTGATTGTATTTGCAATATGACTTCTGCTTTTTCCTAAAATTTTTGATAATGTTTCTTGAGAATAAGAAAATTTTCTCACTAAATTATCATAACCCAAAGCCTCTTCTATTCCGTTTAAATCTGATCTTTGAATATTTTCTAATATTGCAATTTCTAAAGATTTCTTATCATCGATATTTAGAACAATAACTGGAACTTCATGAATTTTCGCAAGCTGAGCTGCTCTCCATCTTCTTTCTCCAGCAACGATCTCATATTTATCTTCTGATTTTTTTCTAACTAATATTGGCTGAATAATTCCCTGCTCCTTAATTGACTCTGAAAGTTCATTTAGTAATTCATTATTAAAATTTTTTCTTGGCTGAGATGGATTTGCATATATAAAATGTATGGGAATTTTTTCTGATGAACTTTTAGTTTGAATGTTTTCTGTAGGAACATCACCCATTAATGCTGACAAACCTTTTCCTAAACCTTTAAATTTATTTCCAATCATTTATGCAACTTTTTTTTCTTCCAAATTTTCTCTAATTAAAAACTCGTCTACAAACTGATTATAAGCCAGTGAACCGGAACAATTTTTATCGTACAAAATCACTGGCATTCCAAATGAAGGAGCTTCGGAAATTCTTACATTACGAGGTATGTTTGTATTATAGACCTTATTACCAAAAAAATTTCTTCCTTCTTTTTCAACATCGGCACAAAGCTTATTTCGTTTATCATACATAGTCAGAACTATGCCTTGTATTTCTAAATTAGGATTTAAATTAATTTTTATGCGATCAATTGTTTTGACTAGCTGACTTAACCCTTCCAAAGCAAAAAACTCTGTTTGTAATGGAACAACTAACGAATGAGAAATAACTAAAGACATAATTGTAAGAAGACTAAGAGATGGAGGGCAGTCAATTATAATGTATGAAAATTTCTCTTTTTCTAAATTATTTATTGGATCATCAATAATATTTTTTAATAAAAAGGCTTTTTGGGAATTATTCGCAACCTCAGTTTCGAGTCCTGACAAGTCTGCATTTGCTGGTATGATGCTTAAGTTTTCTATCTTAGTTTTTTTTATGCATTCATAAAAAGAATCCTTCTTTATAAGCAAATCATAAATTGATTTTTCTCTTTCGCTTTGACTAATCCCAACTCCAGTTGATGCATTCCCTTGGGGATCAAGATCGATAAGTAAAACTTTATAATTTTTAAGAGCTAGGCCTGCAGCTAAATTAATTGCCGTAGTAGTTTTGCCAACTCCACCCTTTTGATTTATAACAGAAATTATCCTAGGCATTTACAACTTCAAGTTGTACTATGTTTAATGTTACTAATTTTAAGAATATATGATTCATCAGATGTAATGCTTCTAAATTTTTCTAGATCAAAAGTATATTTTTTTTTAGCATCTTCTAATTCATGTTGATAAGTTTTGCCCTTCATTAGAATAATAGTTCTTATTTTATCATTATTTTTAAAAAGAATATCTATTGTCTCTATTGCCTTCTTGAATGCCCTTGAAACTATTGTTGAAATTTTGCCAAATTTATAATCTTCTAATCTTACATTTTGTATTTTTAATTTTAGCCCTAATTTATTTGATAAATCGTTTAAGAATTTACATTTTTTTGGACTTTTATCTATCAGAACAACGTTTCCTTCTACTTTTTTACCATCCATCAAAATTTTTATTATAAGTCCTGGAAATCCAGCTCCTGAACCTATGTCAACTATTTCAGATTTATCGTCAATTAAATCATATATTTGTGCAGAATCTGTGAAATGTCTTGAAAAAATGTGATTTTCTGTTGTTTTTCCTATTAAATTTAAAAATTTATTATTTTCTAATAAAAAATCATTATATATATTTAGTTTTTCTATTGTTTCACGTGAAACATCGAATTTTTCAATAAAAAATTCAATATCTTTATTCATATATTTTATGATGCTTTTCTAATAGTATTTTTACAATAAATCATCAATATATTAATCGCAGCTGGCGTCACCCCATCTATTCTTAGGGCCTGACCAAAGGTTAACGGTCTTATATCCTTAAGTTTTCTTTTAATCTCGTTCGATAGACCAGAAACAGTTTCATAATCAATATTTTTTGGTATTAAGAGATTTTCGTCTTTTTCAAATATGCTTATGTCTCTTTTTTGTTGTTCAATGTAACCGCTATAATGAGACTCTGTTTTTATTAAGTCTTCTATTTCATCTTCATACTTTGGTATATCTGAAAACATAGCTCTTATTTTTTCTAAGGTCACATCTTTAAATTTTAAAATCTGTAAAAGAGATTTTTTCCTTCCGTCTTGAGAGATTTTAATTCCATTTTTTTTTAAAACAGTAGGTGATACTATTTTATTTGACAAAATAATCTTAAAATCATTTAAGTCTTTGATTTTATTGATAAATTTAGACTTTCTAATTTCAGAAATAAAATTATTTTTAATTGCCAGAGGAGTTAATCTTAAATCTGCGTTGTCGGCTCTAAGTGTTAATCTATATTCAGCTCGGGATGTAAACATCCTGTAAGGTTCGCTTACACCTTTAGTAATCAAATCATCAATCATCACTCCAATATAAGATTGTGATCTTTCAAATTTTATTGGTTCTAAATTTTTAACAGACTGAGCAGCATTAAGGCCTGCTACAATTCCTTGTGCAGCAGCCTCTTCATATCCTGTTGTTCCGTTAATTTGACCAGCAAGATATAAATTTTCTGTTTTTTTTGCTTTAAGAGTAAAATCTAACTCTGTTGGGAATACATAGTCATACTCAATTGCATACCCAGGTCTTATCATGCGAACATTCTCTAAACCATTGATTTTAAATAATATTTCTTGCTGAATCTCCTTTGGCAGAGAAGTTGATATACCATTTGGGTACACTATATTTGTAGTAAGACTTTCTGGTTCTAAAAAAATTTGATGACGTTGCTTATCTTTAAATTTTACAATCTTATCTTCTATAGAAGGACAGTATCTGGGGCCGACGGTTTTAATAGATCCAGAATACATTGCGCTAAGTTTTAAATTTTTTTCGATAATCTTATGAACCTTATCATTGGTATAAGTCATCCCACATGAAATCTGTTTGGCATTTATTTTTTTGGTTAAATACGAAAAGAAAAAAGGTTTTTCATCAGCATCTTGCATTTCTAATTCTTTGTAATTAATAGTTGTTCCATCAAGTCTTGGTGGGGTACCAGTTTTCAATCTACCAATTTTAAAATTTAATTTCTTTAACTGCTCACTTAATCCTAAGGTTGGTTTTTCATCTATTCTCCCTGCAGAGATCTTTTCATCTCCAATATGAATTAGACCATTTAAAAAAGTGCCAGTTGTTAAAATAAATTTTTTTGCAGAAAGTGAATTTCCAGACTGGGTTTCGATTGAAATTATTTTATTTTTACTAAATTCAAACTTTGTTACTGGATCATAGAAAAGACTTAAATTACAATAGCTTAGCAGCATTTCTTGCATATATTTTTTATAAAGCTCTCTATCAGATTGAGTTCTGGGTCCTCTAACAGCATGACCTCTGCTACTATTTAATAATCTAAATTGTATTCCTGATTTATCGGCAACAATTCCC